>Ga0206927_1131_pt1 | contig 15923 bp, 12 predicted proteins | sample Alteio_BWOrgHeat_60_FD_153249 | JGI IMG/M metagenome (GOLD analysis project Ga0206927, IMG submission 153249) | Enriched cells from forest soil in Barre Woods Harvard Forest LTER site, Petersham, Massachusetts, United States -... | ecosystem: Environmental > Terrestrial > Soil > Temperate forest >... | reverse complement strand
CGGATATTGAACGCCTAATTCGCAAATTCCGGATAAGTGAGATTTCAAAAGTGAAAGATGGGTTGAAAGGGCTAAAAAAGTAATTAGTGGCCGTAAAAATGAATCGCAGTTAAAAATCCGCCAAGACCGATTATCATCATGCCGATTTTTTGTTTACGATCTTATGCTCGAAAGTTTGTAGCTTAAGATCTACGCTACTTTCAAGAGACCGGAATCTAAGATCGATTTTATCAACTTCAACTTTAAGGTCATCTTTCGTAGCTAATTTATCAAGATTCAACTCCTTAACAACAGCAATCATGCCATCCGCCTGTTCTTGCGTATAGCCATTGGTTGTGAGTAATTTTGCTACTTGTTGTGTATCAAACGAAATTGTCATCATTACACCATTATAGCGTGTGATGGTAAGTCGGTCAAAATATTTTTAGACGATATTCGCCAACAAATCCGACAAGAAGCGTTCGACTTTGCGCAAAACCTTGCTGGTTTCGCCTAGTTCTAGCTCTTTTACGCCAGTATCTTTCATTACAACTACTGAACGTTCTAAGAATGCATCTACTTTAGCGCACAGCTCTAAGCCTTTATCAGAAAGGCGGATGCGCACAGCGCGTTTATCATGTGGAGATTTTTCTTGAACTAAATAGCCGTTTTCTACCAGTTTTTTGATATTATATGAAACGTTTGAACCAAGATAATAACCGCGGTTAGTTAACTCAGAGATAGTCATCCGTTCAGAGTTAATGTTATAAAGAATCAGCGTTTGAACGTTGTTAATATCATCAACCCGAAGGCGGTCTAATTCCGCCTTGATAACATCAAGGAATCTGCGGTGCAGGCGCTCAATGAAGAGGATGTTTTCAATAAGGATCTGTTTCATAGGATATTTCCGTTAAAAATATAAAATTTTAATTAATTTAATTATATCTTGCCCGAGAAAGCCTAATAAACGGTTAAAGAATCAAAGATTTTTGAAAACACTGCTTGCAATTCGCTTCACAATAATGAATAAATAATAGATGCCGGTATTAACCGGAGAATTTTATAAATTTCAACTTGTAGCTGCAAATGAAGCGTTTTGAACACATATATACATGCTTTAATGTCCCTGAAGCGGGCACGCTTGCAGCTCTCCCAACTTTAAGGATTAAACATGACTTTACGTATGCTGGTGGATGGCCTCCACGAAGAAGAAACCCGCATGGTGATCGCGGATGATGATCAACTAATCGAATTTGACATCGAAACAAGTTCCAAGAAACAAAATAAAGGCAATATATATCTCGCGAAAGTAACAAGGGTTGAGCCGTCACTCCAGGCAGCCTTTGTCGAATATGGTTCAGGCCGTCAGGGCTTTTTGCCATTTTCTGAGATCCACCCGGATTATTACCAGATTCCGGTTGCTGATAAGCATGATTTATTAAGAGCGCAAGCTGAACAGCGTGAAGCTGAAAACCGCAAGGTTGAGGAAGAAATCGAACGTGCTTCCCGCCGCCGTGAGGAACGTAATCAACAGGCACATGGTGCTGAAGGCAGCGAATCATCTCAAGATGAAATATCTCATGAGCAAAATGACCATGATCATGAACAAGAACATCATCACGAGCATGATAACCAGCCAGATCATGACCACTATAAAACAAATGAAACTGGTATTACCGAAGATGTTGCGGTTTCAGAACCAGTAGAAATTGAGCAGCCGAGCGGTGAAGAGACTTCAATAACCGAGCAAATGTTGCCATTGCCAGGTGAGACTGAAACTCCGGCCAATATCGAAGAAGTTGTCCGCGCTGACCATCAAGAAGTAGTGGAAGATCTCGGCAGTGACGAACCTTTCGAGGAACGCCCAAAACGCCAAAGCATTCGCCGTTACAAAATTCAGGAAGTAGTCAAGAAAAACCAAATCGTCCTTATCCAAGTTATTAAGGAAGAGCGCGGCAATAAAGGCGCTTCGGTTACTACCTATATTTCACTACCGGGCCGTTACTGCGTGTTGATGCCAAATACTAACCGTGGCGGCGGGGTTTCGCGCAAGATCAGCGATGTCAAAGAGCGCCGTAAACTGAAAGAAACTATCGAAGGTTTGGAACTTAAAGACGGCATGAGCTTAATCGTCCGCACGGCGGGCATGGGCCGCACTAAGGCTGATATTACGCGGGATTATACTTATCTCATAAAACTATGGAATAAAATCCGCGAAGATACCCTTTCTTCGAGCGCACCTGCATTAGTCCATGAAGAGGGCAATGTCATAAAACGCGGGCTTCGCGACCATTACAACAATGATGTTAAAGAAGTTATAATTTCCGGCACCAAAGCTTTCGAAACCGCGCGCGAATTCATGAAGCTGATTATGCCAACTCATGGCAAGAAAATTGAGCTGCATGAAGATGCTGTGCCGATTTTTAATAAATATGGCATTGAGCAGCAACTGCAAACAATGAATGACCCAGTAGTTACGTTAAACTCTGGTGGTTACATCGTCATCAACCCAACTGAGGCATTGATTTCTATCGACGTAAACTCCGGCCGGGCAACTGGTGAGCGCAATGTCGAAGATACTGCAACCCGCACCAATATTGATGCTGCATGGGAAATTGCCCGTCAGTTACGCTTACGCGATTTAGCAGGACTGATTGTCATCGACTTCATCGATATGTTAGATTCCCGTCACCGCCGCCAGGTGGAACGCACGTTGAAAGACGCGCTAAAATCTGACCGCGCAAAAATTCAAGTGGGACGCATTTCACCATTCGGTTTGCTCGAAATGTCGCGCCAACGCTTGCGCCCAAGCATTACCGAAATCAACATGATCGAATGCCCAAGCTGCAAAGGTATTGGCCACATCCGTTCGGCTGATTCGGCAATGGTGCAACTCGCTCGCTCAATTGAAAATGAACTGGCAGTGGCAAAATCTGAAGGGCAGAAAATTGTTAAGGTTATCGTGAGCGCTTCGGCGTCACTGGCACTTTATTTTCTCAACAATAAACGCAAACGTATTTCTGAGCTCGAAGAGCAATACGGCTTTGATATGGTTGTTGAAGTTGCCGATATTTCTCCATCATCATTCCGCATCCAATTGGAAGATGAAAACGGCGGCAAATCTCGCGTAATTTCGTCTGATGACCGCGACAATGCCAAACTTCCACAATCTCGCGGCGACGGGCGCAATAACCGTCGTGGCGGACGTGGTGGCAGAAATGACCGCCGCGACAGAAGAGGTAATGACCGCAACCGTGGTGGCCGCGAGCAAGATAATGAAGGCGAAAGCCAAGAACATGAAATGGAAATCTCAACTCTCGAAGGCGAGGGTGGCGAAACCAATCCACAAGTAGGAGATGATTCGAACGAGCCACGTGAAATTGGGGAGGATGGCGAATTCCGCCCACGCAACAACCGCAACCGTAACCGCCGCAGAGGCCGTGGCCGCAATCGTAATCGTAACCGCGGTGAGGGTTTCAGCAATGACCGCCCGCCACGCGAAGATGTAGCGGCCGCGCCAAGTGATGTTATGGAAGAAGTTATCACCCATGGCTCATTCGCACCAAGCAACCCACGCCCGCCGCGCCGCGAATTCAACCGTGACCGTCAACAACAGCAGCCACGCGTAGATTCAGGCGAAGAAAGCCCATCAGGCTACCGCGAAAAAGAAGTGCGCGAACTAAGAGAACCAGCACACGAACAGCAATCACAAGGTGGCGATAGCGAATCATCCGGCAACCGCAAAGGCGGCTGGTGGCGGAAAATGATCGAGTAGAACAGATATTTATTTTTTATCTGGGCAGGCATCTGTTAATGACTGATCCAATTGAACCATTTTCTTATCAGCCGATACTGTTGCCGGGTTTTTATAGGCTTCTCGCATTATCGCTTCAGCTTCTGCTTTATCTTTTGCATTGAGTATAGCTTTGGTTAAGCTCACTATGCCTGCAAATTCGTCATCGCTAAGATGTTTTGAAAGAAAGTCTGCTTTGCATGCGCAGTTAATATTCTGAGCCTCAGGGGAAGATTGGCATAGAGCTACTATATCTTCAGACGGGGTCGTCGCGTGGCTGGCATTAACGCTTGAAAGCAAAATTGCGGTAGCTAAGTATAATTTTTTCATTTGTTTTATTTTAATTATTAATTGGATAGGTTTACTGAAGATATAATAATAATGCAAATTACTTGCACAACTATTACGAGAAAGCTAATCTTACGGAATGCAAATCCGCCTGCTTCCACAAACCATAATCAACCGCATCGCCGCGGGTGAAGTGCTTGAACGGCCGGCATCGGCAGTGAAAGAATTGGTGGAAAATTCGCTCGACGCGGGTGCAAAAAATATCGAAATCAAAATTGAAGCTGGTGGCAAAAACCTGATCTCCATTCAGGATGATGGGATCGGCATGAGCGATGATGAGCTAAAACTTGCCGTGCAACGCCATGCTACTTCGAAATTACAGGATGAAGACCTGCTTGATATCCGCTTTTTCGGTTTTCGTGGTGAGGCACTGCCAGCAATTGGCTCAGTTGCGAAACTCAAAATAACTAGCCGCAGAGCAGGTGCAGAGCCATGCAAGATTGAAGTTATCGGCGGAGAGACTAGCGAAATCCAGCCAGCAGTTATGAATGCGCGCGGTACGAAAATTGAAGTGAAAGATTTGTTTTTTGCAACACCAGCTCGCCTAAAATTCTTAAAAACTGAAGATTCTGAAAAGAACCAATGCCTAGATGTCATTAAAAAAATCGCTATGGCAAACCCGCAAGTGGCGTTTCGGGTCGAAGTAGATGGCAAGGCCAAATTAAATTATACGGCAACTGATGCTATCAACCGCATCACCGATATTGTCAACGATGATTTTGCAGAAAACTCAGTACCGGTAAATGCCGAAAAAGAAGGCATTAAAGTTGCAGGCTTTGCCGGAATTCCAACCTATAACCGCCGCACAACTGAAGACCAATTTGTTTTCGTCAACAACCGCCCAGTTAAAGATAAATTGCTGCAAGGTGCAATCCGCGCCGCTTATGCTGATTTTTTAGGTGGCGGTCGTCACCCAGTGCTTGCACTGTTTATTGAAGTTCCATATCTGGAAGTTGACGTCAACGTCCACCCAGCAAAATCAGAAGTACGTTTTCGTGATTCGCGCCTGGTAAGCGGGTTAATTATTTCAGCACTGCGTTTTGCAATTGAATCAGCCGGCCACAAAGCTTCAACAACAATTGCTGATTTTGCCATGCATGCAATTGGCAAAAACCAGCGCCAGGAAGTTACACGGCCAAACCCTGGCAGTGCTTATCAGGCGGCTTATTACGGCAGTTATTCACCCGCACCGAAAACTGATTTTTTACCACTCAAACAAGAAGCCACCGCATTTTCTCCGCAAGCTTATGATGAGCGACCGCAAATAACCGAAACAATTGATTATCCGCTGGGTCACGCCAAGGCGCAATTGCATGGAACATATATAATTGCCGAAACGGCAGATTCTGTGGTGATTGTTGACCAGCACGCCGCGCATGAGCGGTTGGTTTATGAAAATTACAAACAACAAATCGAACAAAACCGGTTGCAGAAACAGCCGCTTCTTGTCCCGGAAATAATTACGATTGATGAGAAGCGCCAAAACATAATTTTAAATTTAAAAGAGCGCCTTGCCCAGTTTGGTTTTGAGGTTGAGCGCTTTGGTGCCAAACAGCTTGCGGTTTCACAAATCCCTGCATTATTAGCAAAACATTCAGCATCAGATTTGCTGCGGGATATTGCCGATGATGTAATCGAATATGGCGCTGACCTCAGCCTACTGGAAGCTTTCGAACATGTGTTGGAAACGGCTGCTTGCCACAATTCTATCCGCGCTGGGCGACGTTTAAGCATAGAGGAGATGAACCAGATGCTCCGCCAGATGGAAGCAACCCCACACTCTGGCCAATGCAACCATGGCCGACCGACTTATGTTGAGCTAAAACTCACCGATATCGAAAAGCTGTTTGGGCGCAAGTAATTAGCGGATTATCAATGTTGTAGTGAATCGCCGCGCTCCTCAGCTAAAGCACGCTGTTTGCTGGCAATCTGTCTTAACCATTCTCTACTTATTGGATTGGTTGCTTTAAATGTCCTATCCCCAATTTTTGTGACATCTTTGACTTTGTGTTCTGCTCCCATTTCTTCTAAAACTCTATCTAACCGGCTTAGGACTCTTATGCTAAGCATTGATTTGCCTAAACCATCGGTAATATGAGGATCTGAACCAAATTCCACATGAAATCTTCCTTCTGCAAACCCATCTACCATTCTGACCGTTAATCTGGTTTGTAAATAATCAAAAGCGCATTGGGACATAATTCCGCATAATAAGGCAGTGAGATGTATAGCGATATTATCGACAACTGATCTCTCGTAGTCCAAATCACGTGTTGTAGTAGGTATTTCTAATTGGCGAAGATGGCTATTCATAATACAAATTTTTTTGGTTTGCGGCGTTTTAGCATTAAAAACCGCGCCAGTCAACAATTGTTAATATAAATTAACTTGAATATTTGCCGAGGCTTAGCAGCATCGGAAGCCGTTTAGTGAAAGAACTTAGAATTTTAAAACTTAGAACCTTGGAAAAGATGTTTTAAAGTATTAAATTATTCTCAAGTTCTAATGTTATAAACTCTAATGTTCCTAATATAATGTCCTTAAAAACCGGCATAGAAGTAATCCGCGAGCATATCAAAAAAATGCCTGATAGATCAGGTGTTTATCGTATGCTGGATGAAAGTGGCGAGCCGCTATATATCGGCAAAGCCAAAAACCTACCCAAACGCGTAGTGAGTTACACGCGGCCTGAAAGTTTGCCGTATCGTTTGCAGATGATGATTTCGCTCACCCGAACGATGGAGTTCAGTGTCACCAAAAATGAGGCGGAAGCTCTCTTATTAGAATCGCAATTGGTTAAAGAGCTGCAGCCCAAATATAATATTTTGCTCAAAGACGGAAAATCATTCCCGTACATTCTTCTCACCGAAGATAAGAAATATAACATGATGACGAAATTCCGCGGCAAACATGCCAAAACCGGGAAATATTTCGGGCCATTTCTCTCAGCGGGTCTTGTGATGCAGACATTAACTCAGCTGCAAAAAGCTTTTCCGCTTCGCACCTGTACTGATGCAACTTTAGAATCACGCACACGGCCATGTTTGGAATATCAGATCAAGCGCTGTTCAGCACCTTGCGTGCATAAAATTTCTGATGAAGATTATAGAAAAATTGAAGAGCAGGCGGCGCGCTTTTTGTCCGGTAAAACCAGCGATGTGCAGCAGGAACTCTCGGCCCAAATGCAGGTGGCGGCAGAAAATATGGATTATGAACGCGCAGCTGTCATGCGCGATAGAATTTATGCACTTAGCAAAATCCAATCTGAGAGCCGCCTCAACATGCCGCCTGATACTAACCTTGATGCAATCGTGTTTTATACTGAAGCAGGCAAAGTTTGTGTGGAAGTGACGTTTATTAGAAATGGTTTCAATTACGGCAACAGCTCATATTTTCCAACTTATTTAGAAGGCGTTGATGAATCTGAGCTGCCGCAAGAATTTATCATGCAATTCTACCAGTCAAACCCAGTGCCGAAAACGATTATAACTAATCTTCCAATTGCTGATGTTGAAGTTATTGAAGAAGCGTTGAGCATGAAATCCGGCAGCAAAGTAGAAATCGAAAACCCGCAGCGTGGAGATAAACTTGCGCTGGTAAAAATGGCGGAACGCAACGCGCAAGAAGCCTTGGCAAGAAAAATGGCCGAAAATGCAACGCAGAAGAAACTCTTGAAATTATTTTGCGATGAATTTGGTCTAGGTGAGCAGCCGGAGCGCATTGAAGTTTATGATAATAGCCATATTTCCGGCACAAATTCCATCGGCGCGATGATTGTTATTAACGAAAACGGCATGGATAAAAAATCCTATCGCAAATTCAACATCAAAACCGCTTCTGGCGATGATGATTATGCCATGATGCGCGAAGTCTTACGCCGCCGCTTTGCCCGCGCCAAAACCGAAGGCTGGGTGCTACCAGATGTAGTTTTGATCGATGGCGGAGCAGGGCAATTATCAGCAGCTAAACAAGTGTTTGATGATATGGGCGTTTCAAATGTTGCATTAATCGCAATTGCCAAAGGTCCAGAGCGCAATGCCGGAAACGAAGAATATCATATGCCAGACCGCGCACCATTCAGGTTAAAAAAGGGCAGCGAACTAGCCTATTTCATGCAGCGTATTCGCGATGAGGCGCACCGTTTTGCAATTACTACACATCGCGCTAAACGCAGCAAAGATTTTATAAAATCAGGCCTGGATGACATTGAAGGTATCGGCTCCGTGCGCAAAAAAGCGCTGCTCCATTATTTCGGGTCAGTCGCCGCAATCAAAGAAGCAAGTCTTAAAGATTTGCAGCAAGTAGAGGGTGTTTCGGCAAAAACAGCTGAGATTATTTATAACTTCTTCCATTAATTCCCTGTACCGCCAGAAGAAGCCTGAATCGCAATCATTAAACAGCATTCAGTGGCTGATGAAGTAGTATTATATTTTGTATTATCTGATTGACTCACACAACCTGAACTAGGCTGGCTAAAAGGGCCGCTAAGAGCCAGGCTAGAAGGTGGTACTGCAAGTATCGAGCCGGTATAAGTTGTTTGATCTGGAAATCCTGTCAGTCCATCATCAATCTTGGCATCAATTGCAAGTGCCTGATTAGGGGTAAATACTGGAAAGCGTTGATTGGCAGAAATCCACTGAACGCCAGTAGGTGCGCAGATAGCGTAATAATTATTGTAATGAGAAACTGGTAAAGTGTAGGTTTCAATTAAAGTTTTTCCACCACCCGATGACTTACCAAACACTGCTTCAGGATCACTGAAATGAACATCGCCATTATTTGTGAATTTCGGCGGATTAAAATCCGTCCCATTTTGTAACTGAACCCAAAAGCCATAATGCTCATAGCCAGGTGTTATATAGGGATCGGTATCTTGCGATCCATCATCTAGTGTGCCATTACCATTGCCATAACCTTGCCACCCAGTTCCGGCTACTGGCCCACCCATATCAGATGGGGCATCACCTGGCAGATAATTATATCTAGTTTTGAAGTTTGCAACTGCAGCATCAATTTGCTGAATTTGCCTGATAAGCATTTCAATTTTTGCAGTTTCAATCATGCTTTGCGCAATAAGAATTCCTCCGATTAGTAGACCTATAATCACTAAAACTATTGAAAGCTCAACTAATGTAAATCCTTTACGCATTAGTTTTTTTTTACATTAGGTTATAAAAAATACCATTAAATTATTGGATCTTAGAGGGTAACTTTACAACTTATTATATTGATGTTACCAATTCCCCATGAAACTTATCGCCAATTTCCTGACACTTCTTCGCATAGCCGTAATCCCATTCATCATTTGGGGTTTCATGCTTGAAGACCGTGATTATGGTAACAAATTAATTCTCGTCTTATTCCTCGGCGCAAGCGTTACTGATTATCTTGATGGCAAAATCGCGCGTATGTTTAAAGCCACCAGCAAATTCGGCGCTATGCTTGACCCAATTGCAGATAAAATGCTGGTTTCGGTTGTGCTCATTATGCTTGTGTTTGACCGGCAGGAACATGGCCAGCCGCGGGCTGACTTAATTCCTGTGATGATAATTATCATGCGCGAAATTTTGGTTTCTGGCCTGCGCGAGTTTTTGGCCTCAGAACAAATTGCGATGCCGGTTACTAAACTTGCGAAGTGGAAAACTACAATTCAATTTTTAGCGCTTTTATGTTTGCTAGCCGCGCCATTGGTTCCTGGTGTTTTCATAAAAGGAACTCCGATTTACTCGCAGCAGATTGGCGAAATCACTTTATGGGTAGCGGCAGTGCTCACATTTATCACTGGATGGTAATATTTGCGCCATACTATTCGCGAGGCTTTCATTAAGAAAATCCAGATTAAAGTGGAGGCTGATGATGAATGGAAGTGATATAATTCAAATCGGCGCTGCGGTTTTTGGCATAAAATGGTTTGATGTTTTGCGCCATGAACTTGGCGTTAGCGATAAGGAACTTTCTGAACTGACAAAAGCCGATGATTTACCCGGCCCGGTTGAATATGCAATGCGTGACATTGCCACAAAATATATGGTGCGAGTTGAATCAATGCAGGCGCACACCAAAATTTCCGATGCTTTGCTTAATGGTCAGGTAGATGATAAGGAAGTTGCGGCATTTATGGCCGGTTTGGTAAAAGGCATGGCCTTGGCATTATCCGCCATCCACGGCGAGCCAGGCGAGCTAAAAACCCTAGCTCAAGAGAAAGATTTTATACAGGTTATCAGCGGCTATATAAAGGGGTTGAACTAGCTTCTGCCGGCGCCAGCATAAGCATTGCCATCAGCTGAATATCTATGGTGGATATCCTGCATTCTTGCTGTTGGGTTTGGCGTATGGTCATTTCCAGCAGATACCATTAAGAAATTCTTCATGCCCACAGCTGTTGGCCTCTCGCTTGGATTGTCCATTCTAGGATTTTTTGGCGCTGAAAGAAGAGCCGCACGAGCAATTATTTGCTGTGCCTGTATTTCACGCCGGGGCAGGCTTTCAGTAAAATTTGCCATACTTGGGAAGACAAATCTTCTTAGCGTGAATTTTATAGTTTCTGGTAGCCCAGTAAGACTTTCAACGATTCGACCTACGAATCCTTGATGATTAGTTTTTTTGCCCCAAGCAGCTGCCATATGTGGATCAAAGTTCTTATCTAGCTCAGTCTCAGCGCGGCGCAAAAAATTGCCATACGTAGGATGTGTTCTTAAAACTTCGAGAGCTTTTTGTCCTGGTGTCATTTGTTTAGTATCGGCGACGTATCTTACCTCAGCACTATTCGACTCTACACGCGGTCCGTATTGGCTCGGGAATTCTCGCACCGATGATGGAGTAGCTTCTGGATAGGCTAATTTATTCATTCTTTCTAACAAATCTTTACTCGAGATTTTGCTGGTTGTGCCATCTAATTCTGTTATCTCAACTTCCTCGCCAGACATGAATATTTCCAGAGCTTCTTTTAAGCCAACATAATTCGCAGGCGCACCGGCAGTGCCAAATTTTTGCGTCCATGGAACGGCACGAATTAAGTCAAATGGCGGTTTCTCACTAACTGCACGTGTTGATTTTCGCGATGAGGCCTCAGCATTAAACGGCATAGCTTTCTGGAAAGATATGGAATTTGGGTTGTGGCGTATGATTGCGGCATAATGGCTGTTAGAAATCCGCTTAATGAAATCTGCCGCCTCATTGCATAAATTCATTAATTCCGTTTCTTTGTCGCTTCTAGTCACGGCGGAGATTTTGGCAGCTATGGTTCCCATTATAGTGCTCAGCATCTGGTTTCTGCCGCGAACCGGCGAATTAGCAAGCTGTACGTGATGGTCAGATTGAATAGTTTGAGAATGCTTACTTCTTGCGTTCACGATATCTGGGCTGCCGGTTTGCGACAAACCAAGCTCAGGCATGCCGCCGCGTTCAACTGTATTGCCGCGTCCATCTTTATATTCAACGATAATTCCTTTAGCGGCGAATTTTCTTGCCAATTTCTCTTTCTTTTCAAGAATCGCCGTTTCAGATGCGAAGTTGCCGCCGCTTTTTGCGCCATCACTGAAACCAAGCATGATTTGCGCTTTGTTACCGCGCGCATTGAAATAGCTCAAAGCTAATGGGTCGTTCAGAATTCTATCAAAAATTTCATCTGCCTTTTCAAGGTCTTCCAGCGTTTCGAGCAAGGGCATTATATCAAGATCAGCTTTTATAACTAACCCATCTTTAATTTCAACTAAGCCAGTTTCCTTGAACAGAAGTAGTAATTCATAGAAGTTTGCCTCATCTGAGAAGTTGGCAATTTCATATCTTTCAGCAACAGCGCCTGGGCCATATTTCTCAATAGCATCCCGCATGATTTCTAAGCGGCGCAATGTATCCATCAATACATGGAGTTCTTCCCCTTCCATGTCTTTCCACTTGGTTACTTTCTTTTTGGTTACTTCTTTGGTTGCTGGATCAGCAATTTCTTCGGTAGCCTCATAAGTCTTTTTTGTGCCAACGAAAAAGTCGGGGTCACCTTGCTCTGTTGTTTGTTCATAATGATAGCCATCTTTTCCTGGCTTAAAATTCCATTTAATCTTTTTTCCGTCCAATTCGAATTCAACTGGTGTCGCGCCAATTTCTTCTCTGAATTTACGTTGCAGGTTAGCGAATGTTGTACTTAAAGGATCTTTGAAATCTTCAAGGCCGGCATAGCTTATGCCTTCGGGAATTGCAGGGTTTTGCTGTCTTTCTCGAGCAACGAATTCATCAAATTTCTTCCAATACATTTCAGTGTAAGGAACGGCATGAGCAACAATCGAACGTGGAACCAAGTTATAATTAGATTTTAAAACCAACTTTAAAAATTCTGCGCGATGGGTACCTAGTTGCTGGTAAATTGATTTTTCTGGGCTGCGGAAGTTTCGCCCATCTACATCTAACGTATTTAAATGAGAGACGAATTCGCCGCAAAATCTTGAAAAATCGCTCTCTTTATTTTTGAATAGAACTTGAATCAGTGCGCTAACCAGATTTTCGTGAATCTCTGCATTCTGACGCAAATCAAGCTTGGTATTATCCTTTAAGCAATCAGGTATAACGCGCGCTAAATCTTCGGCGCAAGTTGCGGGCCTGCCATCAGCATCCGCGTCAATCCATGTATATTTTGCAAAAGGTGTTTTGTCTTTTTCAAAATATAAACCGTCAGTTTCTTCTTTACTAAAAAACTTTTCATCTTGTAATTCAAAAATAGCTATATTGTGAGTGCCCACAGTATCTTTCTGATATTCTCCAATAATCGCAAAATCTTCTCTGCCTACCTTACGTTCTTGCGCAACATCCACTTGTTTAATATGAACTATGGGTAAGCCAGCTTTTACTTTTTCTGCGAATCCTTGAATCATACTTTTAATATTTCGGTATGAGTCGTCATGAATTATTGCGCCGCCTTTCGCATAATTGGCTAAATCTTCCAAATAACGAGTCAAATCGCGTTTGAATATAATTGCTTCACGTGTCCAAGGATTTGTCGGATGCACGGTAGTTGTGAATTTAATAAGCATCTCATCCTTAGACTCGCGGATAAGATCAATTGCTTTTTTACGCGCTTCTACCGCCTCTAAACCTTGGCTCATGAGTTTAGCGGTAGTTTCGTTTACAGTATCTTTAAGAAATCTTTTGTAGCGCTGTACAAGCGGTTCGCTGGTTATTGCTTCTTCAAAACAAGTAAGAGCTTCAGTTACTAGATTTCTAATTCCTGTATAATCACCAATAGTCTTAAATTCTTCAGGGCTAAAGCCTTTCATTTTATCAACTAGCTGATCAAGAAGCTCTGGTGACCTATCCTTTGGCCTAGAATATTGATCGGCCAGAGGTTTTATATCACCTTCTAAACGGGCTAGTAGGCCGTCACTAATAACAAGCCCGCGAGATGTATCATCTAAATCCCCTAAAACTCGTTTAGAAACCATTTGTACTGTAGTAGATGCGGATATATTTAGAGTAACCATTGTTGTAAGGTAGTTAATTTTTATAAATACTTTTATAAAGCCAATTTATGGCAAATTCAATATTAAAATTAAAAAATATGATTACAGATTAACTCGCTGTATCGAACGCCAAAATTTCCTGGTTGGAAGCCACGCTATCACCCGGTTTTACATTAACTTTTTTGATAGTCGTCGCATGGGTGGCTTTGATCAAATTTTCCATTTTCATGGCTTCGATTACCACCAGTTCATCACCCGGTTTGATTTTATCGCCTTCTTTAACTGCCAGGCGCACAATTTTGCCAGCCATCGGGGCAATCAAATTGCTTGATTTACGACCCTCTGATTTTTTCGGCATATAACGGGCAAGCTCTGCAGTGCGCGGGCTGCGAACTGTAACATTCACACGGTTACCGCCGTGCGTTAAGCGATAGCCTTCGGTCAAATAACGAATGCGGAAAGTGATTGGTTCATCGTTGATATGGCCCTGCAAAATATTGCTGCCCAAATCCCAATTACTGCGAATTGAGAAGAGGCGGTTTTTACACTCAATCTCATAGCCGCCATCTTTATCCTGCACATAAACCGAGTAATCATTGCCCTCAATTGTAACAACCCAGCGTGGGCCAATCTGGCGTTGACGGCCAGGCTGTTGGTGGGAAATTAATGAGGCGCGTTTTGCATCGTCCAAATATAAAAACACAGCAACAGATATGAACTTAAATGTCATATCTTCGGTGAGTTCAGTTGCGTTGAAACCTTCGGGATATTCTTCAGAAATAAAGTTGGTGGAAATATCGCCCTTCTGGAAACGTTCGTGGCGCACTATGGATTCAAGGAAGCTGATATTTGTCGCAACGCCTTCAATGAAATATTCCGATAAACCTTTTTGCATCGCCTCAATCGCATGGTCACGGTCTTTGGCGTATGAGCAAAGTTTTGCGATCATTGGATCATAAAACATGCTGACTTCACCACCTTCATAAACTGCCGTATCAAGTAATAGTTCTTTGCGCAGTTTTGGCTCTTCATAACGCGTCAAACGTCCAACAGATGGCAGGAAGTTGTGCGATGGATCTTCGGCATAAATCCGTGCTTCAATCGCATGGCCGGTGAATTTGATATCTTTTTGTTTCAGCTTTAGCTTTTCACCCGCAGCAACACGAATCATTTGTTCAACAAGGTCGATTCCATAAATCAATTCTGTCACGCGGTGCTCAACTTGCAGCCTTGTGTTCATTTCAAGGAAATAGAAATTTTTCTCCTGATCCATAATGAACTCAACCGTACCAGCTGAATTATATTTCACAGCTTTGGCCAGGTTTCGCGCCTGTTCGCACATTTCCTTGCGAGTTTTTTCATCGAGGAAGCTTGAAGGTGCTTCTTCAATAACTTTTTGGTGACGGCGCTGAATTGAGCATTCGCGCTCACCCAAAGTTAAATAATTATCATGGTTATCACCCAAAACCTGAATTTCGATATGGCGTGGGCTAGTGATGTATTTTTCAATAAACACCCGGTCATCATTAAAGCTTGATTTTGCCTCAGACATTGCTGCGGTGAAACCGCGCTGAACATCTTTATCATTCCAGGCGATGCGCATGCCTTTGCCGCCGCCGCCAGCTGATGCTTTAATCATCACCGGATAGCCGATTTTCTTGGCAATTTTTACTGCTTCCTTAGCATCAGGAATAACTCCCAAATAACCAGGAACTGAACTCACGCCAGCTTTTTTCGCCAGCTTCTTAGATTCGATTTTATCACCCATCGCCTTAATCGCATCAATGCTAGGGCCAATGAATGTTGCACCGGCACGTTTTACTGCGCGGGCGAATTTTGAGTTTTCAGATAAAAATCCATAACCAGGATGAACTGCATCAGCGCCGGTGCGGGTAATAGCTTCAATAATTTTTTTGATATCTAAATAGCTTTCATTCGCGGCTGAACGGCCAATGTGAACAACTTCATCAGCTTCACGAACGTGGAGCGAGTTAATATCCGCTTCAGAATAAACTGCAACGGTTTTAATACCCATTGCTTTACAGGTGCGAATTATCCGAACTGCAATTTCGCCCCGGTTGGCGATCAAGATTTTTTCAAACATGAGTAGGGTTATAATAGGGCATAAATTGATAGTCTAGGGTTTTGTGATGAATCAATTTTCTATGAAAACTATTGCAGAAATTTAGCAAATAAGTTAATAAACGTAAATATGTCAGACCAGTACAACATACATCAAAGATATGCCAAGCAAGGGCTAACTGTAAAACACACGGATGCGTCAAGTGAAGAATATTTTCTTACGCCAGAACATCTTCGCATTTTAGACAGTGTGGCGGATGTTAAAAATGATA
>Ga0206927_1130_pt1 | contig 16042 bp, 19 predicted proteins | sample Alteio_BWOrgHeat_60_FD_153249 | JGI IMG/M metagenome (GOLD analysis project Ga0206927, IMG submission 153249) | Enriched cells from forest soil in Barre Woods Harvard Forest LTER site, Petersham, Massachusetts, United States -... | ecosystem: Environmental > Terrestrial > Soil > Temperate forest >... | reverse complement strand
AGACACCTTATAATCCAGGTTGTTCTCTATTTTAAACTTATCGGAGATAGCTTGCCTTAAATCAATATAGCCGGAAATGGGTGGATAGTGAGAATAACCCTTATCAATAGCTTCCTTTGCTGCCTCCCGAATATGAGCTGGGGTATCGAAATCCGGTTCGCCAAGACTCAGATTGATGATATTATATCCCTCCGCCTTCAATTCCCTTGCAATCCTTGACATTTTTATCGTTTCCGATTCAGAAAGATTGTTTACCCTATTTGATAATTTCGTCATATTTAGTATTAAAAACGCTTATTTTCTTAAAATGAAGGTGCAAAGCTACGAATTTAAGAGGGATTACAAATACCTGGGGTATCTTATGGGGAGATAACCAAGCTGGCGGAAGGGGTGCCTATATATATTCATACAGATATAAAGAATGATTTCAAGATAACTCCTGAGCAATTAAAAGCAGCCATAACCCCGAAAACAAAACTATTGATTTTCTCATCACCATGCAACCCTTCGGGTTCGGTTTATTCAAAAGAGGAACTGAAAGGTCTTGCTGAGGTCATCGCTTCCTATCCCGATATTTATATTATTTCGGATGAGATATATGAACATATAAACTTCGTTGGAAAGCATGAAAGTATTGCTCAGTTTGATTTTATCAAAGACAGGGTTATAACGATAAACGGCGTTTCGAAAGCATTTGCCATGACTGGTTGGAGAATTGGTTATATGGGTGCTCCTGAATGGATAGCCAAAGCATGCGATAAGTTACAAGGACAGGTTACTTCTGCTGCATCCTCCATTGCCGAAAGAGCTGCATTAGCTGCTTTAACAATGGATTTGACACCTACTTATGAAATGAGGGATCAATTCCTGAAACGTCGGGATATTGCTTTATCAATGATGAAAGAAATACCCGGATTTATTCTCAATGAACCTAAAGGCGCTTTTTTTATCTTCCCCGATGTGAGTTATTACTTTGGCAAAACGGATGGTAAAACAGTTGTTAATAATGCAAATGATTTGAGCATGTATATCCTCTATAATGCTTATGTTTCAATTGTTTCGGGAGAAGCATTTGGCGATAAAAATTGTATCCGTTTCTCTTATGCAGCCTCCGAACTTCAGATAATTGAAGCCATCAGCAGGATTAAAGCTGCCTTGGAGAAACTTCATTAAGAATCATCTATGAAGACTTTTAATACTATTGATGAGATATTCGAAGCCTTTAATCATTTGAAGGTCTTGATTATTGGAGATGTGATGATTGATTCCTATATCTATGGTGACATCGAACGTATATCTCCTGAAGCACAGGTTCCTGTGGTTTTGGTTAAACATAAAGAAGATAGATTAGGCGGAGCTGCAAATGTTGCTAGGAATATTCATTCAATGGGAGCCAAACCCATCTTATGCTCTGTTATAGGTACCGATTCAAAAGGAGATGTTTATATTAAATTGATGAACGAACAGAACCTTTCGGTAGATGGGATTATAAGAAGCAATGATAGAATCACAACAGTCAAGACAAGAGTAATAGGAAACAAACATCAGATTGCTCGTATTGATGAAGAACAGGAACATGAGATATCAAATATTGAAAGAAACCAATTAATCACTAAAATTAAATCTCTTATAAAGGCAGGAGATATCAATGTGATTATTTTCGAGGATTATGATAAAGGAATAATCTCAGAAACCTTGATAATTGAAATAGTTGAGGAAGCTTCAAAACATAATATTCCCATTGCGGTTGATCCTAAAAATAAGAACTTCCATTCCTATAAGAATGTTACCCTGTTTAAGCCGAATATTAAAGAATTAAAAGAAGGTTTGAATATGGAGATTGATAAAAGCCGAAAGGAAGACTTGTTGGAAGCCGGTTCTTTTTTGCATAAAAGTAATCAAATCAAATTAGTTATGGTTACACTTTCTGAGGCAGGTGTATTTATGAGCAATGGAGATACACATGATATCTTCCCCGCCCATATTCGTAATATAGAAGATGTATCAGGAGCGGGAGATACAGTTATTAGCGTTGCTGCTCTTTCGCTTGCTCTTGGATTATCTTCAAGTATGATTGGAACATTATCAAATCTTGCAGGAGGATTGGTTTGTGAAAAGGTAGGTGTGGTTCCGATTGATAAAATACAGCTTCTTAATGAAGCAAGAACGATTTCTCTTGATAACTCTGAATTCTAAAAAGAGGAGTGTTTTGCTCTTGTTATAAATATTTTCCGTATATTGCATACCTCAATGGCTGATATAATTACTCCATACATAGATTCTAAGGCAACTAAAAAGGAACAAGTTGCTGCAATGTTTGATAATATTGCAGGTAACTATGATTTCCTGAATCATTTCCTATCTATGGGAATAGATATCAGATGGAGAAAGAAAGCTATCCGATTATTGAAACCTTATCATCCAAAGTATATTCTTGATGTTGCAACAGGCACAGGAGACCTTGCAATTGCTGCTCTTTCTCTTAATCCTGATAAAGTTGTTGGCATTGATATCTCCGAAAAGATGATAGAAATAGGCAAAGAGAAGATTAAAAAGAAGAAACTTACGGATAAAATTCAGTTACTTCCCGGTGATTCAGAGAAACTTATCTTTATTGACAACTCCTTCGATGCGGTAACTGTTGCTTTTGGTGTCAGGAACTTCGAGAATCTTGAAAAGGGATTAAAGGACATCTATCGTGTGCTTAAGCCAGGTGGCGTTGCAGTTATATTAGAATTCTCTATGCCTGTGAAGTCTCCTGTTAAGCAGTTTTATAACTTTTACTTCAAATTTATTCTTCCGGTTATTGGCAGGATGATATCAAAAGATTACGCAGCCTATTCATATCTGCCTGATTCTGTTATGGCTTTTCCTCAAGGGGAGGCATTTACTAAGATTCTTCAATCAATTGGTTTCAATACAACAAAACATGTATCTCTTACGTTTGGTATTGCCTCAATATATATAGCCGAAAAGTCAGTAATTGTGAAATAATATTAAATGATAAGAACTATTATAAATCATATTAAATCCTATAGCCGAATAACCTTTCTATCTTCTTTTCTCTTCATTTCCGGTTATTCTTTTGCTCAGGATGTAGTAAAGAATATGCCTACTTATGATCAGAGACCTTGGCATCCCGGATTTATTATCGGCTTCAATTCTTCCGATTTTGTTATCAAATTCACTCAACCATTCAGTGTAAATGACTCCTTAAGCCAGATAACTTCAAGTTCATCATCAGGTATTGATCTTGGTATCGTAACCGACTTCAGGTTGGGCGATAACTTCGATCTACGCTTTGTTCCTACATTAGCCTTTGCTTCCCGAACCTTGAATTACACCTTTTTCCACGACAATACTCAGGTAACTTACGTTATAAACAAAACAGTTCAATCCACTTATGCCGATCTTCCTATTGATCTCAAGTTTAAATCTGTAAGAATTGGTAACTATCGTTTATATGTTCTTGGAGGAATAAAAGATGCAATTGACTTTGCCTCACAAAGTGATGTAATAACATCTTCAAACCTGGCTATCGTCAAATTAAACAGGAATGATTTTGGTTATGAGTTAGGTGTAGGGATTGATTTATATCTCGAATTCTTTAAGTTCTCCTTCGAGATAAAAGCTTTCCACGGACTTGATAATTTACTTGTTCACGATGCCACTCCTTATTCAATGTTTATATCAGGTTTGTTCTCTAAGATGTTTTATTTCAATTTCGATTTTGAATAATTACTAATATCAATGCCAAAAACCATCGAGTTGGTTTTGTTGCCTGAAGAGGCAGCCAACGAACTCCTCATCAAAGAATTATCTGCCCGCCAACTTGGCATCTCTCCTCATTCGATTTCTACCGTTCAACTTCTTAAACGTTCTATTGATGCGCGTTCTAAGCAGGTTAAGTTTCGTATTTCTGTTGATGTTTATATCAATGAACCGGCACCTGATGCTATCTTTTCCAAGGAACAATATAAAAACGTAAGTGATAAACAGCCTGTAATCATTATAGGTTCAGGTCCTGCAGGATTATTCGCTGCTCTTAAACTTATTGAATCAGGTTTTAAACCTGTTATCATTGAGCGTGGAAAGAATGTTCGTGATCGGAGAAGAGACCTTGCCATCATCAATAAACAACATATTATCAATCCGAATTCAAACTATTGTTTTGGTGAGGGGGGTGCAGGTACTTACTCTGATGGGAAGCTTTACACACGTTCCACCAAAAGAGGTGATGTAAACAGGATATTAAACATTCTTGTGGCTCATGGTGCTTCAAAAGATATTATGATAGATGCCCATCCTCACATCGGAACTAACAAACTCCCTGCTCTGATTGAAGATATGAGGCAAACAATCATTGGGGCAGGAGGGGAGATTCATTTCAATACCATACTTTCTGATTTTATCATTCAAAACAATGTGATAAAAGGTATCAAAGTCCGTTCTGTAGGTTCTGATAATTCTGAAATAAATATTGAAACCAATGCAATAATTCTTGCAACCGGTCACTCTGCTTCTGATGTTTATGAATTGCTTTATAGAAACAAAATCCTTATCCAGCAAAAAGCTTTTGCTTTGGGTATTAGGATTGAACATCCGCAGTCATTAATAGATACTATTCAATATCACTGCGAAACCCGCAGCCCTTATCTTCCTGCAGCAAGCTATTCTCTGGCAGAACAAGTAGATAGTAGAGGAGTGTATTCCTTTTGTATGTGTCCGGGTGGAATAATTGCTCCTGCTGCCACTGCTCAGGGTGAGATTGTTGTTAATGGTTGGTCTCCCAGTAAAAGAAACAATCCTTTTGCTAATTCCGGTGTAGTTGTTAGTGTTGATGAAAAGGATTTTATGGATTATAAAGATGCTGGTGATTTGATGGGTTTAAGATATCGTGAAGCAATTGAACGAAAAGCATTCATTTCCGGAGGTTCTGATTTAAAAGCTCCGGCACAAAGGATGGTTGATTTTGTAAATAAGAAATTAAGTTCGAATATTCCAATTACATCGTATATTCCGGGTGTCAATTCTGTTTTGCTTGATGAGGTGCTTCCTGAACCTGTCATCAAAAGTTTACGACAGGCATTGGTTTCTTTTGGTAAGAAGATGAAAGGTTATTATACCAATGAAGCTGTTCTGGTTGCGGTTGAAAGTCGTACATCATCACCTGTTCGTATTCCGAGAGATAATGATACTTTGGAGCATCCGCAGATAAAAGGTTTGTATCCATGTGCAGAAGGTGCAGGATATGCGGGAGGAATTATCTCTGCTGCTATTGATGGAGAACGATGTGCCGAGAAGATTGCTTTAAGAATTAAGCAATAATCAATTTAAACCAAAGTTTTTTTTATTTGCCTTCCACTCTTCAAAAGTTATTCCTTTAAGTTTCAGGTAGAGACTATCAGGACAAAGTTCTATGTTCTCATCCCAGCGAATTGCTTCGGTTTCATTATCAATAGAAACAGAATTAAAGAAATCACTATTCTCCCATTTCTTAAATACAGGTTTATCAGACAGATGGTTTAGATTAATTTCACCTTGTATGCCATCATCATAAACCAACCAGATGGAATATTTGCCTGTTGCCTTTACTTGAAGTGGTTTAGCTATCATTATTTATACTTTTATTTGTTCTGCAAAGATAAAGAAAATTAAACTATGAGGAGATAGTTTTCCATTTATCGAGGAGAATGTTTTATATCATTCTTATTTATAACTCCTCCACTTGGTTCAGGTCCTTTATCTAATAAAGGTGGACATTCAGTAGAAATAATAAACCCGGTAACATAACGCATCGAACAAGCTGATAATTTAAAATCAACTACAAAATTCTTTTTGGTTATTGGTATATCTTTTAATATTCGAGAAGTATAACCTACATACGATACTTTTAAATCAAATGTTTTTGCATATTTAAAATTTGTATCAAGAATTATTTTGAATTTTCCATCAATATCGGTTTGATCTCCACCAACAACTGTATTATTTACTTCTATTATCACATTTCCAAATGGGATTCCTTCTAAAGTCTTGTCATCTTTTAATATTCCTGAAATAATAATTTTCCCTAAATCCGTTTGTTCATAAGCCTTTATGTCAATTGTATCCTTACTATATACAACACTATCCTTCGTCTGTCCAAAACCCGTCTTCCCAAGCAGCAACGAAGCAAGTATAGGCGATAACTTCATCATCCGCTGCCAGAAAATCAAACGAGAGAAACTTATTTTCTTTGGGATAAGAGATGTTTCATCAATTATTCTTCCGCAGAAGGTTTCGTTTGTTGATGGTGGGATGAAGTCTTTATTATCTGTAAGGTCATGAACGGTTTTATTGCAATGCTTGCAGAACCTGCCGTTCTCAACGGTTTCCATCTTGTTCCAATCCTGGGAACAGGGGGTTGTTATTTTATATTTATTCATTCTTGAGTAGATTAGCGATACAAAGATAAGGAATAAAACTTAACACACCCGGTTTTTCTACTCTTTAAAAATGTATTCTGAAGTTAATTGCTAAAGGAGCATTAAAAGTAGTCTGCATTCCGGTATCCTTTGAATGCGAGTTATATTGTGATTGCGGTATATTGGTTCTGCTATCTTCAGCACTTGTAAAAAGGATGTCAAAACTTGCTTCAGTAGTTATGCTGAATCTTGAATTAATTTTGAATTGAAGTCCGATTAAAGGAGAAGGTCCATATCCATAATTTATTTGAGTTTCCTCATACGAACTTGTGGCTGTATTACCCTGTAAATAATGGTATTTAGTATAATTTGTTTTGATGTCAATTCCATAAAACATATTCCATCTTTTCCTTAAATAGCTATAATGTTCAAATCCAAGTGCTACATTAATGGTATTACGTGTATTACCACTTTTAACAGTGTCGTTATTTGTGGAGTTATCATTGGAAATGCCTCCACCAATATTAAGCCTGATGGCATTGTTTTTAAAGACTCTTTTATAACCAACAATATATTGACTATTGTAATAATTGCTATTACTTAAACTTATTATCTCACGCATAATTCCATTTGCATTGAATTCAATAATGTTATTAAATGTCTTTTTTGTTGTATCCCGTTCGGTAATTTGTCCGAATGCAAAACTTGAAGCAATTACAATTGTTAAAATTAAAATTATCTTTTTCATTTTCTTTTGTTTTAATTATTTATAAAAGCAGTATTTGATTTCTTATTGATGCAAAGATACTGTTATTTGTTCCAATTCTGGGAACAGGGGGTTGTTATTTTATATTTATTCATTATTGAGTAGATTAGCGATACAAAGGTAAGGAATAAAACACAAAACAATTCTACTCAACAAATTATTTTGCTGAATAGAATTGTTTTATCTGGATGGAAAACCGAATTATTCGGCGGTAGTGGGGTCTATGATTGCGGAAACCTTGCTTATTGAATTAGCAGGGAAACCTCCTTGCGTGGCATGTTCTCTTACCATTTCTTCATTGGGTGCATTGTAGATGCAATAGATTTTGTCGGTGGTAACATAACTCTGAACCCATTGTATTTGTGGTCCCATTTTGTTTAATACTCCACATGATGTTTGTGAAATTGCTTTCAACTGGTCGGCAGTAAGTTTTCCTGCTCCGGGAATTTCTCTTTCAATTACGTATTTTGGCATGTGATTAAGTTTTTATTTTCCTACTCTTATGGCTTTTCGGATGCGCCCCGTTTTATTGATGGTTTCTGGTCTCCACTCTTTGTTTATCTTGTTATTGATAAGGTTACAAACTTACAATTTTTATTGCAATGCAACTAATTATTATCAATAATAGTTGATTAAACTTTACCAAAGTTCTAAACTTTGGTAAAGTTAATGCAAGTTAATCTTCATTAGTTCATTAATTTGATTAATTTTACCGAATCAAATAAAAACCTAATGCCAATAAACAATCTTACTTCAGTTTATCTTTTCCCTCCTGGCTTTGCAGCAAGAAGGTTTTTAGAATGTAAGGAGAAGCTCTTCCCTTACATAGTTAATATGAGTGGTTGTCATGAATATGACTCTGCAATTGCAGCAATCAGAAAGCATAAACCTGATATTGTGTTTATTGCTCTTTATCATGATGTTGAAGATATTTCTGTATTGAGGCATGAGACAGATAAGGCGGGAACTACTATTTGTTTTATAGTCCCTACAGGTGATGAAACGAAGCATAAAGCGAAATATAATGATTCTATTTACCTGATGACTGATTATAAGGAAAATTTTGTGGTACCAACCATTCACAGGCTGCGGAATGAGGTGATAATAAAAAGGCATTCAGGAGGATTGTTGCAGGGAACTCATGCCTTATGGATGCTTCAAGAAATAAAGGTGAGGCATGATAAAGAGCCAACAGAGAAAAAACTGGTATATACTGCATTGTTTTTTAAAAGTACGAGGCGTGGTAAATGTGCTGATGTTAGTTTTACGGGAGGACTTACAGACCATCATTCACAATCTATAAATCATATAATGGATGCGTATGGAAAAGATAATTTGTTTCAGACAAGTGAAAGCGGGATTGTTGTTATTGCAAAGATTGCTATTTCAATCGTTGATAAACGAATACTTATTTTAGAAGATCACAGCGAACATCATTATGCTGAATCAAGTATGAAAGCATTTAAGGCTATTGTTAATGGACATTGGAGGGAGATGTAGAAGTTATTGATAATAAATCCTTACTTATTAGCTACTAAGTTATTAAATTCTCCAAAAAAACCTTTATATTTATAATAAAGAGATTCATTTTTTGAAAATGTCCGTGAAAAAGTATCAAATTCAAAAATAACTAACTCTTTATGTTTACATTTATATACTCCTTGAATATAAATTGTATTAATTAAGATAGTTTTTTCAAATAAAACCACTCTTGTATCAGCGTCAAAATTTGTTATTCCGGTATCTAAATTTTTCATTTTCTATAGTGTTTTTTACTTTAAACGAAAAACAAATGATTTTGTTACCGAAAACCTTTAAAAAGTTAAATTAAGTAGATTTATCATACTAAATTGAGAAAAAATGATCATTATTATTTATACAATACTTAATATATTCCGAAAAAGGATTATTAGAGAAAAATTTAGTAGTATTACCTACCCATTTAATATTCTTTAAAAGAGAATTAAAATTATTAACAATAGTGTTATAATCTCCTTCCTTATTAATTAATGTAATATTGACTGGTTTGTGTTCTAAGTGTGTTTTTAATAATCCATTAAATTTATCTTCAGTTCCTTTCCATCCTATAATTAGTATGTCAGTTATGTTTTCAAGATAATGCTTAAGTAAAACCTGATGGTTTGAAGGCATAATGAAATCATCTTTTTTCTTATACGGAATTAGTAATTGTGGATAATATATATAGGGAATTGCATCTTGCCTTCTTATACTTGAATCAGGCTTCATTGTTTGAATTTCCTCTTCTTCAATAAGTTCATTAATTGAATCCAAGTAAATATTTTTAGCGTTTAAAAAACGTGCAAATTCAAATATTCTACTAAATTTACCTTTTTCATATCCTGCAGAAGCATATTCCGAATCATACTCAGGGTCATATTTTCCAATGAATTTCTCTAAATTTATATTTTTATACCAATTACATGAGCCATGAGGTTTAAAAAGAAGTAACTTATTGTTATTAGGGTCAACATAATCATCGATAGTTTCAAACCTATTTGGGCGTCCATTTGCCTTTAATGCCGTTTCAAGCAATGTATCGTAATTGAAGCTTACAAATAAAACCGGTTCTTTTTTAGCTCGTACATATTCATTTGCATAATTACTTAGTGTAGAATAATGACTTGTTTCCATCCCACTATGTTTCTTAAATAACGAATGAAGAAATAAGTCATGTAAGAAATATTGAATACTAATTAAATTTCCTAGTAATTCAGGATTATAACTTTCTTTAATTAATTTCCATTTTTTTTCAAAGAATTCTTCAATATCATTTGAATAGCGTAACTCATTTAATAAGTTTTGTACTCCAGGATATAATCGAATTAAGTCATTATAATGATTTGCAAAAAGTCCAAGGCTTAAAGGAGGCATTTGTTCTTGTGCGGTAATATCGTCACTATATCCATGAGAAGCTCCAGCACCGAGAATAACGAGTTTAGTTGCTTTAACATTATTAGTTATTGTGAATCCAGTTTTCCGATTTACATTAAGTATAGCATTAGTGTCAACTTCTTCATATTTGGTAATTGATTCTGGATTAATTAATATGCCGACATCCGCAAGCGTTCCTTTGCTTCCATTTGTTCTAAATTTCGTCATTATCTTTGGAGTAATAATATAATCATTATTAGTAGGATAATCACAAAAGGGAAATCCATATATTTTTTCTCCATAATATAAAGTGAAATCATAATTAGGTCCACCTTGCAAACCGGATAACTCATGTCTTGTCATAATTAAATTCTTCTTCTATCAAACATCCGCCAAAATTAATCAAATATTATCATCTTTCTAATATTTGAAATTACACATCAAATTATGATAATACCCAACATCCGCCATTTTTTCTCCCCAAAACCCTAACATCCGCCATTTTTCATCATTTAAAAACCGCTTGTCATTTCTTTTTTGTCCCTTCGCCCCATGATTGTTACTATACATCCTCGGAAAGATATCAAAGCAGTGAATAAAATCAGAGCTACATATAATAGTAGTATAAAAGCCACTGGTATTTCTGAAATCCTCAAGGGGATTGTCAAAATGTCCAAGGGGAATGTGAGAATGTATGTGGGGTTTATCAAAATGTATGTGGGGATTGAAAGAATGTACTTGGGGATTCTTAAAATGTACACAGGGATTGCCGAAATATCCACAGGAATTTCTAAAAAACCCACAGGGAAAATCAAAATATCCACAAGGATTTCGATAAAACCCACAAGGAAAATGGAAAAACCCGTGAGAAGTGGGGGGTATTTCTCCGGAGTTTTGGGGGTATTTTTAAAAATTCTACCCCAATCCACCAGTAAAATCTTAAATCCAGGAGTTAATTCAATTAAATTAATATACTAAATATCAATTACTTAATAAATAATAAATTAAAATAAAATGGGAACACTAATTAAAAAGATCGTTATCGTACTTCTTTTGAAAGGAAGGACAAATCAGCAAATCAGGGATTATGCCCGCAAAAGTGCTGAACAGGCAACTACATTTTCGACACAGTATCCGGCTTTTGTGCCCGCTCCGACAGCAATGGAAACATTATGCGACAGTGGCGATTCACTGGCTTCGGAAAAAGTAACTATGATTGATAACCTGAAAACAATTACACAGGATGAAGCAGCGAATCTTGTTTTAATCATCAATGCGATGAATTTATGGTTATTAATCGTTCAGGGAATGACGGGGCTCACTGTGGCATTGGTAACTCAATTGGGCTGGAGCACAAAAACGGAAGGAACGGCAAACAGAACTGATATGATGGATTCATCACCTGTGGTTGGCGGCTCTAATCAGAATGTATCTAAAAAGATTGCATTGACCTTAAATAATTCATTAACCAACAAAAAAGCGAAACCTTATGGTGCCAAAGGTTGGATTCCTTATACTCAGATAGGCGGAACAAAGCCTACCGAGCATGATTTGATGACGGCAGAAATCCCTACCGCAAAAATGAAATATTCAAAAACCTTTGCTTCAGGCGATTTAGGAAAACAGTTTTATGTTTGTTTCGTTTGGTTTGATGGCACCGAATTCATCGGTCCGGATAGCCCTATCTATAGCTTCACGATTATATAGTTTTTTGTTGTGGAGATGATAAAGACCTTCAAGGTTTCAAAAACCTTGAAGGTCTTTGTTATGATAGGTCGTTTGTCATTCCGACGAAAGAGGAATCTCTGTTTATATGGAATGAGATTCCTCTTTCGTCGGAATGACAAAATCCAAAGATTGATAATATTTGATATTAATTTAGTATCTTTGTATCTGAATAATTAAATAATGAAAAAGAAAAAATTTGATTCTGTAAAACTGATGCGGGATATCAGAGATAAAATGACGAAACGTTATCTGGATAATCCTGAACTTGAAAAAGCTGATTTGGAAAAAATCAGGAGAAAATATCACTTGACCAAAAAAGAGAAAAAACAATTAATCTAAAGGATTAATAATGAATATAAGCTCCTGAGGATTTAATTAATCTTTAAGGTCTTTGTTATTTATAAATAGGTATAAATCCCAGCTTAAAGGCAAATGGTCACCAGCTTGTTTTTATCTCCCAGCTTATAAACCCTTGAATTGAAGCATAGAAGCAATGTGCCTAAAACAAATGCGGAACAACTGATAATAATGGAGTTTTTAGAGAAGTTTCTTTGCTCTTTGGAGATTATATAATTTGCTCCATCTACACCCGCGATTAAAAATCCTCCCAAAATTAAAGAACCTCCTGATGCTTCATAATTAAATTTTTTATGAAAAAGTTTTATTGCCTTTATTTGTTTGATAGCAATCTGACCGCCACCCATATATATGAAGGTGTCGTTCAAAGAATCAATAACGCCTCTGTACCACATATTATCAATATAGAAATTAATCTCCGAGCCAGGATAAAAATTCCTTTTGCTGATATCATTATGCTCAATAGATAAAAAACATTTCCCCTGAGAGTGACAGTTTGAAATACTGAAAGCGATGATGAATAATATAGAGAAGAGAAATTTCATTGGATTTGTTTTTGTATGTTAATAATATTCGATAACCCTTTCCTGTATAAACTTAGACTTCCCATTATATATGCGTGTTACTTTAATCCAATTATCGTTTTTATCAAATTCATAATTATAAGTATATACATCTTTCACAATATCTTTATTATCAACCCAAGAATCTTCTATCTTATTACCTTTAGCATCATATTTATAAATAAATTTACCTGATAAACTTCCTTCAAGGTCGTAATCACAAACTTCAATTAAAATATTTTTATTGTCATATTTGAAAGTTTTTTTATCGAAAGGAGGATTATTTTTAGTGCTTATATCCTTTTCAACCTGATTTCCTTTTTCATCATATTTATATATTGTTTTACCAAAAAGAGTTCCATCAGGGTCTAAATCATCAACTTCTATCAAATTACCTTTATCATATTTATAAATTGTCTTTGATGGAATGGTGTCATCAGCACTATAATAATCGCTTTCAATAAGATTTCCATCCTTGTTATATTTGTATATATCCCTGTAATCAATCACGCTATCTGCTCTATATATAATCATCTCGATTTTACATCCATTCGAATCATATTTATATTCTTTCCTTTTGCCTGATGTTATATTTATACTTTCTGCAATTGTTGTTGTAAATCCATCTTTATTATAGGAAACATAGAGTTTAAAATATTTATCATTTTTGTTATCTATTGATAATTGTTTCTCATCATAAACATTATAAGAATACAATCGAATGGACTTAACCTTTCCATGCAAATTATCCACCTCCAAATCATTCTTCTTTTTATTTCCATCAGAGAAAGAAAACAGGAGTAGAGAAAGGAGAAGAATAAAGATATTTAAGGACTTAAACATAAGTATGTTATCAGATTAATTATAATATTCAAAAACCCTGAGCGTAATATCTTTCCAAAGATTATTATCTTTCTCAAATCTTTTTATCCAATTGTCATTTTTATCATAAGTATATTCATATTTATAATCATGAAGTAAAATATTATAGCGACCATAAAGAATCTCTTCTGCCTTGTCGTTATGCTCATTATATTTATAAACAAATTTCTGCTTCAAAGAATCCTGATATAAAGACAATTCGATATTATTACCTCTTTCATCATATATATAAGCCCATCTTTCTTCAAAAGTATTCTTATCATTGTATTTTGCAGCTTCAGACTGATTTCCTTTATCATCAAATTTATAGATCCATTTATATAAATAGTTGTTTTTGTCATACGAATCTGTTTCTTTCAAAATACCTTTATTATCATATTTATAGATGGTTGATGAGTAGGAAGTATCTTTGAAAACGGTTCTTATTTTATGTTCAATCAGGTTATCATTAGCATCATAGGTATAAGTTCCTTCCTGAATTATATAATTGGGAGCATAATTAGTTTTAGAATGAATCCTTTTCATTGAATTATCATAAGTATCGGTCTCTATGGTTATTCCAATATTGTTTATGTGTTCAAGCAGATTGCCATTTTTATCATAATTAAAAGTGGCATGTTTGACAGTGTCATCTAAAGGAATCTTTAAGGGATCAATATCGTTTTTATCTGTCATAGGTCTTTGATAATCATATTCATGAATGGACTTTACATGCCCGTTGATATGCTCAGTTTCCAAATCATTCTTCTTTTTATTTCCATCAGTAAAAGAAAACAGGAGGAAAGAAAGGAGAAGAATAGAAAGATTAAAGAGCTTACTCATAAGCACTCTTTTTTAATATTAATAATATTCGATAACCCTTATGGTAACTCCTTTCAGAGTGCTGCCTTCATAGAAAACTTTTTTATTCCAATTACCTTTTTCGTCGTAAGTGTAATTATAAACGTAGTCATGATAAAGTCTTCCCAGGCGACCATATAGAATATCCTCCGTCACATCGTGCGAATCATTATAGGTGTAAACAAATTTCTCTACCAATGAATCATTATACATAGCCATTTCGGTTTTATTACCTTTATCATCGTACTTGTAAACCCATTTTTCGGCAAGTGAATCCTTTGGATAATATTTTGACTCTTCAATTTTAATTCCTTTATCATTGTATTTAAACAACCATTTATACAAGAATTTATTTTTTGAATAAACATTCATTTCCTGAGGTACTCCTTTATCATCATTTTTAAATGTGTTGGTTAATATAATAGTATCTTTTTTATAAGTCAGGTTTTTATTTTCAATTACGTTGCCATCCATATCATAGGTATATGTTGCTTCCGAAAGAATCTTACCCTTTATATTATAGTTCACAGAATGAATCCTGTAACCCGAATTATTATAAGAATAAACTTCCAGTTTTTTGCCGTCACTATTTGTATGTTCGGCAAGATTACCGTTTTTATCATAATTATAAATCATGTGTTTAGTGGTATCCGGCAATGTTATTTTAGCAGGATCAATAGCTAATGTCTTTTGGTCAGCTCTTTTATAATCATATAGATGGATAGCCTTAACCTGCCCGTGGATATGATCAAGTTCCAAATCACTTTTCTTTTTATTTCCATCAACAAAGGAAAAAAGGAACAGGGAGAGGAGAAGGACATAGAGATTCATAGATTTGTACATAAGTAAGTTTTAAAATGTTTAATAATATTCGATAAATCGTATAGTAACAGGATAATCATGCTTGCTGCCAGAGGTTACTTTCCTTATCCAGTTACCTTTATCGTCATACACATATTTATAAGTAATATCTTCCACTAATTTACTATTACTATCATATCTTAATTCTTCAATGACATTGCGATGCCCATCATATTTATAATCAAATTTCTCAACTAAAGAATCAATGTATTTAGCCTTTTCAATAACATTTCTATCAGGATCATACTGATACACCCATTTTTGCATTAAAGAATCATAAAGATAATATTGATCTTCTTCAATTTTATTTCCACTCTCATCATAGCTGTATTTCCATTTATATAAAAATTTATTGTTCTCAGTGGCATCCATTTCCAGCGCGTTTCCTTTGCGGTCAACATTATAAGATGCCCTGTAATAAAGGGTGTCATTTACATAAATATGCTCCATTGTTTCAACACGATACCCATTTTCATCGTATAATGAAGTATCTTCGTAGGATACTCTTCCATCAGCAGCAAACTTGGTACTTACAACCATATAATGAGCGGTATCAAAATTACTTATTAATACCCTTCTACCGTTACTCATCACATGACTGGTAAGATTTCCATCTGCATCATAATTAATGATAAGATGATTAGAGGTATCCGTCTTGAGTATCGTTAAAGGATTAATAGCTAATGTTTTTTCATCAGCTTTATTAAAATAAAATACATGAACGGACTTAACCTTTCCATTCAAGTGAT
>Ga0206927_1129_pt1 | contig 16105 bp, 15 predicted proteins | sample Alteio_BWOrgHeat_60_FD_153249 | JGI IMG/M metagenome (GOLD analysis project Ga0206927, IMG submission 153249) | Enriched cells from forest soil in Barre Woods Harvard Forest LTER site, Petersham, Massachusetts, United States -... | ecosystem: Environmental > Terrestrial > Soil > Temperate forest >... | reverse complement strand
TTTTTTTCTATCTCTATAATTCAAGGTACAAAATTACATATTCGTTTTCACAACAGCAAAAGGTTTGAAAAACTTTTTACCTTTTAATTAACAAAACAACATTTTCAACGTGATGAGTATGAGGAAACATATCAACGGGTTGAACTTTAATTAATTCATATTTGGTATCGAGGAGGTTTAAGTCTCTTGCCTGAGTTGCGGGGTTACAGCTTACATAAACAATCTTATCTGGTTCTATTTCCAGGAGCTTCTTTACGACATTTTCATGCATTCCTGCGCGGGGAGGGTCGGTGATGATGACATCGGGTTTGCCATTTTCGTTGATGAAGGTATCGTTTAAAACTGATTTCAGGTCTCCTGAAAAGAAGGAGGTGTTGTCTATGCCATTTGTGATGGAATTTTCTTTTGCATCGTTGATTGCATCGGGAACGTTATCTATTCCGATGACTTTTTTTGCTTTATGGGCTATGAAATTTGCTATTGTTCCGGTGCCGGTGTAGAGGTCATAGACTATTTCTGTTCCTTTCAAGTCGGCGAAGGCATAGGCTATTTGATATAGATGGTGTGCTTGTTCGGAATTGGTTTGAAAGAAGGATTTTGCTCTTATTTTGAATATTAATTTTCTGGTTTTATCATCAGATAGGGGCATTTCTTCGATTATGTGGTCGGAACCTTTGAAGATTATTATGTCTTGGTCGAAGATGGTGTCGTTGCCTTTTGGATTTATGACGTATAATAAGGAGGTGATGGAGGGGAATTGATTGGAAAGATGGTTCATCAGGTTTGTTATTGCTTCTTTTTCATCCTGATGGAAGCATACTATGACCATTATCTCGCCTGTATTTGAAGTTCTTATGATGAGATTTCTTAATAAACCTGTTTGTTGTTTTAAATCGAAGAAGGCGAGGGAGTTTTCGAGGGCATAGTTTTTTACTGAGAGTCGGATTTGATTTGAGGGGTCGGGTTGGAGGTGACAATGGTTGATGTCTATTACTTTGCTGAAGGACTGCGGGGTGTGGAAGCCTAATGCGTTTTTGTTTTTGATGGATTCATCGTTCATTTCTTCTATTGTGAGCCATCGGTTGTTGCTGAATGTGAATTCGAGTTTGTTTCTATAGTATTTTATGGAGGGGGATGGGATGATTTTGGAGATTTCGGGGAGTTTTATCTTGGCTAATCGCTTTAATGCGTCTTCTACCTGGAGTTGTTTGAAGGTTAATTGGGCTTGGTAGGACATATTTTGCCATTTGCATCCGCCGCAGATGCTGAAGTGTTCGCAGAAGGGGGTTACTCTGTCTATTGATGGGGTTGTTATATTGATTAATCGTCCTTCCATGAAGGATTTTTTCTTTCGGTATATCATTATATCGCCGATGTCGCCGGGGATGGCGTCTTGAACGAAGACTACGTGGTCGTTTATGCGGGCTATTGCACGTCCATCGGAGGAGGTGCCTGTTATTGTTACGTTTTCTATTATTTTTCTTATCATTGGGGCGCAAAAGTAGGGATAATAAAGGGAACGTGTGTGATTAACCTGGAATAGTAAATGGATTGATGGTTAATGAAAGGGAGGAAAAACAGAAAAGAAGTGATGAAAACAAGAAGTACTGAGTAGAATGAACGAAGTACAGGGTAGAAAATACGAAGTACTGAATAGAAAATACAAAGTACAGGGTAGAAAACCAAAAGTACATAGTTGAAATATTAAAGTACATGGTAGAAACATGAAAGTACCATGTCGAAAGTACGAAGTACACGGTTTTTTGAGTTGATTTTAGGATTTCGGGTATTAATTTGGTTAAAAATGGGCTTTTTTGATGCTTTTGGGTTGTTTTTGAAAAATACATAGGGCTAAATAATGGTGAAATGGGGCTTTTTTGATTTTTGAAAATTTTTAAAAAATAGGGGCGATTTTGATTTACAAAGGGGAAATGATGAAAAAAGGGGGTAGAAGTATGAACATTGAACATTTAAACAATCGAACATTGAATCCAAAGTATCAGGAAACAATTAAACACTTGAACATTGAATTTAGGGGTGAACTTTGAATAGTGAATGGGGGTGGGGGCGATTGATTGTGGTGAACTTAATTCGGAGAGATGAACCTGATAGACTGCGCCCGATGTTGACATTTTTTTCTGCCTGCATTGAATTTTGAATTAAGTGATGAGGTATCAGCAGAAAAAATGGCTGCAGCGGGACTGAACTTGGTGCGAGTGGTGAAGTAATCGCCCAAAAGAACATTAAAATAAAAAAGCGGGATGATTTGTCCCGCTTTTGAAGTACTGTGTGAGTTTGAATTTTATTTTGCGACGGCTATTTTACCGCTGGCTTGGATGCCTTCGTTGTTGGTGATTTCCCAGAAGTACATTCCATTGTTGAAGTCTTTTGTGTTGATGATTGCGTTTCCGAGTGTTCCGGAAATGTTTTCCTGATAGACGAGTCTTCCTGAAATGTCTTTAATCTGAAGTGTTGCATCGGGGGTGTTTAAATGGTAGCAAAATGTGAATTGACCATTGTTGGGATTCGGGAAAACGAAGGCTGCTATTTTGTTTTGGGATATTTCAGGGATTCCAGATACTTCACTTGTTAAATGTGAGGCTGTGTATGTGGTGCTAAAAGATGAAATTACTGAATCGATGCGGAAGAGAGGGGCAAAATCGGTTCCGTTGAACCATAACCAGGAGTATGTTTCGGTTGTGGTGGTGGTTGAGGTAAGAAGGAAGGTGTCAACATCGATTTGATGAAACATGATTCTTAAACAATTGGGATAGTTGCCCGCTGGTGTTATTAAAGTTCCATAGGCATCTGCTGTTGCGGTGATGCTTCCTGAGCCATCAGTTTCAAATCCTGAAACAGTGTAATGCCTTGCAAAAGCATCTGTAAAAGTATTGGTATAGGTTATAGGATTTTGTGTTTGTTGTTCAGTGTTTTGATAATAGACGAATAAACTGTTTGCAGGTCCGTATAATCCCATCAGATATGCATCGTTTCCGTTAAGGTGATAATAAGCATATTGTGCTCCTCCGTCGTTTATTACAATATCGGCACCTGGAAATGAATCCGCCTGATATGGTGCAGAGGATGGAAGAATTGAAGTTTGTGCTACAGAATTGTTAGGAATAGTTGGAATTACTGCACCGTAATTCCAGGTTTGGTTTGCACCGGAACCACCTGAACTAACTCCCATTGTGCTATCATTGAGAGAGGTATAGGAGGAACCAACAGGCATAATAAGCATGTTGGAAATAGTGGGCTGCGCCCATACGAATAAAGGCATTATTGCCATAATTAAAAGGTAGATTTTTTTCATTTTTATATTATTTAGTTTATAATTTTTCCCTACTCTTTTCAAGGATTTTCGGGTAACTCCTTTTATTTTGTTATTGCAAATTTAGTGTTTTTATTCGATAACAAGTATTTTTATCAAAGTTTTGTAAACTATTATAGATTTTTAAAGAGATTGTTCCTTCATTGGAATGATAAATTTTCGTATCTTTGCAGTATTGATATAAAGAAATAATAATATGAAAACCGAAGAAATTATGGAACGGATAACGTCGGATTATGCGATGGAACTTGAGGAACGTTATGGGGCGCATAATTATAAATCGGTGCCAGTGGTGTTGTCGAGAGGGAAGGGAGTTTTTGTTTGGGATTTGGAGGGGAAACAGTATTTTGATTTTTTGTCGGGATATTCGGCGTTGAACCAGGGGCATTGTCATCCGAAGATTATAAATACGCTGATTGAACAGGCTCAGCGGATGACACTTTCATCGAGGGCATTTCATAATGATGCTTTCGGGGAGTATGCGGAATTTGTGACGAAATATTTTGGTTATGATAAGGTTTTGCCAATGAATACGGGTGCTGAGGCTGTGGAGACGGCTATAAAATTTTGCAGGAAATGGGCTTATGTGAAGAAGGGGATTGCGGAGAATGAGGCGAGGATTATTTTCTGTGAGAATAATTTTCACGGGCGGACGACTACTATTATTTCGGCTTCAACGGACCCTGATGCACGAGTTGGTTTTGGTCCATTTACTACCGGAATTATTATTGTTCCTTATAATGATACTGAGGCTTTGGCTGCGGCATTGAAGACTCCGGGTGTGGCTGGTTTTATTGTGGAACCTATACAAGGAGAGGCTGGTGTTGTGGTTCCGGATGAGGGATATATTGCTAAGAGTTTTGAATTATGTAAGGCGGCAAATGTGTTGTTTATTGCTGATGAGGTTCAGACGGGAATAGGAAGGACTGGGAGGATGTTGGCATGTGATTATGAGGGTGTTCATCCGGATGTGCTTATTTTGGGAAAGGCTTTGTCGGGAGGAACATTGCCTGTGTCTGCTGTTTTGGCGGATGATGAAATAATGCTTTGTATTAAGCCAGGTGAGCATGGATCTACTTATGGTGGGAATCCTTTGGCTTGCAGGGTTGCAATTGCTGCTTTGGAAGTTGTGAAGGATGAGAAACTTGTGGAAAATGCTGCTTATTTAGGGGATATATTTATGGCTGAACTGAAGAAGATTAAATCGGAAATGATTTCGATTGTGAGAGGGAAAGGATTGTTTTGTGCTGTAGTTACTAAGCCTGTTAATGGGAAGGATGCATGGGATTTATGCCTTGCTTTGAAGGATAATGGATTGCTTTGTAAGCCTACTCATGGGGATATAATTAGATTTGCGCCGCCGCTTGTGATTACTGAGGAGGAGTTGATGGAGGCTGTGGGGATAATCAGGGAGACAATTAAGAAATTTTAAGGATCAGAATCATCAGAAACAACGGAATGAATTCCTTTGTTACAACTTGAATCGTCCCTATGGGACTTTCAAAGTATAGATAAAAAAAGATACTACTTAATAATTGAAATCTTTCCTGCTTTAAGGGTTTGATTTTCGGATATTATATAATAGTAGTATAATCCTGAGGATAATAATGATTGATTTATTGTTAATTTGTTTTCAGAAGAAAGTAAATTATAAGTTGATAAATGATTTCCCAGAACATCTGTAATAACAAGTTTTGCATTGTTGCTATTTGTTAATTTATAATCCATTTCGAAGTTGCCGTTGTTTGGATTTGGATATAGATTGAAGGAGGAAATGGTATGATTTATTTCAGGGATTGAGGCAGAAACAGGAGGATAGAAGCCTACTCCATCAAGCCAAAAGGTGAAGCCGTATCCCCATGTATCTGTGATGACTTCGAGATAATTAATTGTTCCAAGAGAAACGCTGCCTACTGTGGATAAAATCCAATTTGTGTTTCCGGCAAGTGGAATGGAATCTGTTTGCCAAGAACTGGTGATAATATTTGGATTAATGGCATCGTATTGATAATAACCACCGCAACTATTTCCTATTCGAACTGCTAACTGCTGGTAGCCGGATTGATTGGTGTCTATGGCTTTGAAGGAGAATACAATATCCTGAACGTAGCTTAAATTCCATTCAGCAGATGAACTTCCGCCGGGAAAATAATGTTCACGAATCTGGAATCCGCTTTCAGTATTCATTCGGAGGGACATGCTTCCGGCAACGAAATCTGTTGTATCCCATGACAAAGTTGTTGGTAATCCATCCTGAACAAAGGTAGTCCAATATGCAGGGATTTCGCATAGATCGGGCGGAGGAATTAACTGAATCAGGTTATTAATTGCAGGAGTGAAGGGTTGCCAATAAACAATTCCTTCGACTGGATTATCATAATAATCATATATCTGACAATCAATAAGGGCGCTGTCATTGGTGCAATAGGAATTATAATATGCAGTAATGGAATCAATAGAATAATTGGCGATATCAAAAGTTGCGTGCCTGAAAAAAGTACAGTTCAGAATGGTGTCATTTACGGAGGTAGCGCTATCGATTTCAACACCTATTGAATTGTAGGAAAGCGAATCGTGAAATAATAAGGTAAGATAGGTGTTCTTCAATAATATTCCATCGGTGTTTCCTGAAATGACATTGTTTGCAACATAATATCCATGAGAATCGTGGTCGGTATAAGGTGCAGATGCAGGAGCATCGAGAAACAAATGAATGCCGTTTACATTGTTGTTGAAAGTGTCATTCGTAATTGTGTTATTCAACCCATGTTCAAGAGCAAGACCATCGGCGGAATTATTAGAAACCATATTACTATCAATAATGGTATTGATTGCATATCCGCACCACATGCCGTAATTACTATAGCTAGCGTTGTTATGTTTGAAGATATTTCCATCAGTAAAAACAGATTCTATGGCATTATGGGGAGAGTATAAACATTGGTTATTGGCAAAATAATTATTGCCGTGAAAGTTTGCAATGGAGTTGGGTAATGTCACATTATCGTTGGTGAAAATATCATCTCCACCATTATTAAATATATTGTTGGTAACTGAATTATGCGAACTGAAGTAAAGAAGAATATCGGCGCAATCGCTTGGGTCTGTGTATCTGTTCATATGAGAAGCATCGTTATTATGAATTTTTGAAGTATCAGTGTGGTACATTCTTATTCCATAGGCAGTATTCCATGATAAGATGTTATCATGAACTAAAATACTATCGCAGTTATACATTGCAACTCCATCATTCTGATATTGCATAGTGTCATTATAAACAGTGGAAGCTCGGACATGATTCATGAATAAGCCACCACCATAAGGATTTGTTTCATTATCGGAAATGGTGCACCATCCGGTTGTATCTTTTTTATTGTAAGAAAGATTACAGTTATAGATGGCGATATTAGTTGAACTGTCAACATGGATGGCATAATAATAATCCTTAACCATATTGAAATTTTTAATAGTAATGTTACTGGAGTTGCTGATATAAATCATAAAACCATTATAACTCACTCCGTCAACCGTTACGCTGTCGCCATCAAGAGTAATATTTGTTTTGTTGTTTATCTGAATGACACCATCTCCGGGAATATCGGTAAATGAATAATTTCCTCCAAGTATTTTGATATTGGAATTACTCGGAATAACCATGTTATCGGTTAATGGCAGATAGACTTGGGCATAGGAATTAAATGAGAAAAGAAAGAAAAAGGATATAATAGTTAATGATGTAAAATGGATCCTTTTGTTTTTCATTACGATTTATTTCAGTATACAAATCTTACCGGTATTCAAAGTTTTATTGTTGTTCATTATACTGTAATAATATATGCCATCCCTAAGAGATGATTGATCTATCGTAATATTACTTTGATTTGATAACAATTGATAATTTGATACTTGTTTTCCTGTTTCATCATAGATTATTAAGTCGGTATTTGATATACTTCCTAAGTCATAATCAAATTGGAAGATTCCATTCGATGGATTCGGATAGATGGAAACAGATGTTAATGGAGATTTAATAGTATTGATACCCGCAGTAGTATCATTGGCAAATTGCCAGAAATCGGCAGTGTTACCAGTAGCATCAATACCTGTTCCTACATAAGCAACCGAATCATGGATTGTAAATGCAACTGCATATTTTCTTCCGGTTCCGGGGAAATGCGCAACAAATGTCCAAAGATTTGCATTGGGATCGTATAACCAAAAGTCCTGGCGATAAGAGGTATTCAGATCATTTCCTAAACCCATATATCCAAAGCCATTAAGACAAAAGCCAACAGCACCGAATCTTGCGGTTCCGCCAAAATCCGCTTCCTGTGTCCATGTATGAGTTGAAGGATTAAAAGACCAGAAATCACTGAAGTAGAGAGAATCATTAATCCCTGTGCCAATGTAAATCGTTTGACCAATAGTAAATCCGGCAGCGGCGAAGCGAGCAATACCTCCAAAAGAAGAATCGGTAATCCAGTTGTCAGTTAACATATCATATCTGTAATTATCATTGAATGTATCGGTTCCATTTACACCAGTTGTAACAAATCCATTGGTGCCAACAGATGTACCAACTGCCTGGGAACATAGCAAATTGCTATTTGATGAATTGACCTGTGTCCATACACTATCAAACTGATTATACCTCCAGTAATCACAATACCAGGAAGTGCCGCCTGCATAACCGGAGCCTACAAATCCCCATCCGGCAGAATCATTCGAGAAGCTTACTGCTGCCGATCTTGCTTGTCCCGGAAAACTGTCTATTTGATGCCATACATTAGAATCGGGGTAATAAACATAGAAATCACGTTGCAATGCTGTGTCGAATCCTAATCCAACATACCCCATTGTATCAATTGAAAATGCAGATGCAAACCCGCGTGGAGAACCGATAAACGATGTTACCTGAGTCCATGTCCCGAAAGGATATACTTGAGCGTTGGAAATGTTGACAAATAAAAAGATAAAGATTATAACTACTTTAAAACTGCGAAGAATATTAGGCATAAGTTAATGATTTAAATTAAGATAAATAGGATTTTTTAATTTTAAGACAGTAAAAGTAGGGATTTTTATTTACATAGAAGCAATCTGTTATAAATTAACAATAATTTTTTTTGAATTGAAAAGAGATAGTGTATTTTAAATGTCAGCTAAATTATTTCTGCTATTAATGTATAAACATGATATAAATCATATTAAAAGATGATTTTTATCATGTCGCTAAGTCTTAAATAATTGACTATCTTTGCAACATCAATTGTTCTTACCACATTTGTTTAACTATTTAATAATTCTAAAATGAAAATTCTATTTAAAACTATGATTGCTGTTACAGGGGTTTTACTATTGTTATCAGCTGTTTCAATTCGGCAATCTTCACCTTGGGTTGCCCCTGCATCTGCAGATACTATCCAAAACCCATTGGCTGGAAATGTAGCTTCGATTGATTCGGGTAAAAAAATATATACTAAATACTGTGTGGTATGTCATGGTTCAAAAGGAATGGGTGACGGTATTGCAGCAGCAGGACTCAACCCTAAACCTGCAAACCACACCTCTGAAGCTGTTCAAAAACAAACTGATGGAGCCATTTATTGGAAAACTACCACCGGGAGACCCCCAATGGCTGGATACGCAAAAACTTTTAATGATACTCAAAGATGGCAGTTAGTCAATTATATCAGATCCTTAAAAGCCCCCGATAAAGGGAAATAAACTATTTATCAGATTAACAAACATGATGTTTAATATTAAATAAAATACTAAAAATATGAAAAAGAAATTTTTACCCCTGATTATTGTATGTTCATTATTATTAATGGTAAGATGTGGAAATAACTCATCTGACAATTCAAATCAATCTGATAAAAAAGATACTGCCGATAAAGGAATAGGCAAATTTAAGGACATTAAATTAACGCATCCCCTTGATGAAGGCATGATTGGTAAAGGTGATGGTATTTTCAATGCTAAGTGCATAGCTTGCCACAAACTTACTGATGAAAAATTAGTTGGTCCTGGTTTTAAAGGAGTTTCTGATAAGAGAACACCTGAATGGATTATGAATTTCATTACTAATACCAATGTGATGCTCGATAGCGATCTGGTAGCCCAGCAATTAATGGTAGTATGCGTTTCAAGAATGCCTAATCAGAATCTTAGTGACGATGAGGCGCGCAATATGCTTGAGTTTATCCGAAAGAACGACGGTAAGAATTAGTTCTTTGCCGATACTATAAGATTCAGTTAATAACTATTTCTTTTCCAGTTGAAAAATAAAGGTTTCTGGATAAGTTTATCCATTTTTAATCTTTGTATTGTTGCTTTTTTAGGAGTATTATTAAGGACCAAAATACTTTTTAACTTACCCTGGCTCGATTATAATCATTTACTTAAAGTACATTCTAATTTTGCCTTTGGTGGTTGGGTAACACTTACATTGATGGTCCTTTTTGTAAACGATTTACTGCCTGGATCACAAAATAAAAAGTCAATATACCAATTTGTTTTCTGGGGTAGTTTTGTATGTTCATGGGGATTAATTTTTACATTACCTTTTGCGAAATATGCTGATTTTACAACTTACATTTCAACTTTTTTTATTCTCATCACTTATATTTTCTCATGGATATTTATTAAAGATATATATAAAGCAAAGGTAAGCAAAACAGTCAGATTGCTATCGGTTTCCGCTTTAATTTGTCTTGTGCTATCTTCCGCAGGTATATTTGCATTAGCTTACCTGTTCGCCACCAAATCTCTAGATGCTGTTCTATATCGTAATGCTTTGTATTCATATTTACATTTGCAATACAATGGATTTTTCTCTTTGGCTGTTTTCTCGTTATTATTTCACAAACTTGAATCCAAGTTACCTGAAAGAGCAAATAGAAATATTCATCGCTTTTCCATTTTGTTCGTGCTTTCTATTCTTCCTTCCATGTTTCTTTCATATCATTGGTCTGACCCTAATACAATCATTCATACCATAGCATATATAGGATGCATATTAACATTATTAAGTTTAGGATTATTTCTTCCCGTTTTTGTAACTATGATAAAACCATTTAAAACAGTTTCTCCTTCACTCAGATTTATTAGTCTCATATCTATTACTTCATTTATGGCAAAAATGTTTTTCCAAAGTTTTACCATCATTAATGTTATCGGTAATCCTGTATTTGGTGATCGCCCGATAATTATGGGCTTTCTGCACCTCGTATTTCTTGGTTTTGTCACATTATTTCTTCTCTCATATCTTTCACAAACAGGGATATTAAATATAAAAATGACCTTTACTAAAGTTTCACTCCTTGTTTTTACTTTAGGAATTGTTATCAATTTAATATTGCTATGGACCCAAGGTTTAGGTGCCTTGTTTATTAAGAGTAGTCCTTTATTCCCAAAGTTTCTGTGGGGAGCAGGTATATGGCTTTTTATCGGTGCCTCATTAATTTTGGTCGCCCGATTCAAGAGCAAAAAGGCAATAGACCAAGGGTAAGCAGGATATACTGATTTTAAAGATTATCTCTAAATTCATACAACACCTGATTAAGCAGTATCAGTAATACTACCTCAAGCAACAAAATGGGTTGATAATGGTTTGAAAACGGAATTGTTAATCTATTCCTTCTGGTATTTACTGGTAAACTTACTCCACTTCATAACTACATACGAAATTGCAATTAAGAATAGAATTCCATAACTCGAAATTAATGAAACGTAAATGATTTGATCCATTTTTTTGTTTGTTTATTAAATACTTTGAATTCAAAATTACATCATATTTAATCAACAGGAATAAGGCTTTTTGGATTTCAATCAACAGGTAAATGTTTATTGTTTCTCCTGTTTTGTAATTTTCAATCATCTTATTTCCCTCACCATCTCAACAACAATCTTCAGTAACTTACCATCTCTTAAGCTTAGATTCATAGTACTCAAAGATACATATCCTTTCTTCACACTAAGCAACCTTCCGTTGCCATTACCCAAAGAATAATAGGTACTGAATCCCTTTCTGCTGCAATCTATCACATAATCTTTCGCATTCAAAGTAAGCGTATCCTTCACACCCGTAATTCTCTTTCTCGTCACAGAATCTATATGTTCCACCATCAGGTATTTCCTTCTCATCCCGCTTTTAAAACTCTTCATTCTATTGATGCAGGTACCATAAAAAATACTGTTAATACCTTCAAAGCGAAGCAATAATCCCTTCAGCCTGTCAAACAAAGTAACCGTCAGATTATTCATTTCAACAACAAGTTCAGCAGTAGCCGCATTAATCAACAAATCCGCCGCTTTCCACAAAGGTTTAGAAGCTGTAAAATCGTCAATCAATGTCTGGTAAGAAGCAACATCATCTTCAGTAATAAAATACCCGGCTTTAATCAAATCCTCAATATAGGTATTCATTCGATCATGAACCAATTGGTTCCTGTAAATAACATTATCAGCACTCCCCCTGTTCAATTTCGTAAAAGAAAAAGCAATTTCATCAGCTAAAAGAAAGTTCTTCGTTGTCACTGCCCAATCAAGCAGCATAGCAGAATATATTGCACCGGCAGTAGCCATAGATATGCAACGCATCAGTTTATTCCTTGTGTTTCCTGATATTCTTGTATTCTGAATCATCCTCAATGCCACACAGCGCGCAACACTATTATCAATCCCCAGCAACACAGCAGCAATATGAATATCACCCGCCCATACACCGCTGTTTTTTCTTAAAACACCTGCTATTCCTACTCCTCTTTTAACCCTGTTATTTTGCTTCCCTGTCATTTTATATTAATATCTTATATTATTTATTTCAAAATTCATTATCCCCTACCTGCCACGACTTATTCAGTGTTCAATATTCAATATTGTTTCAACTTTATTATTTCACGATATTCCATTTTCTGCTCGTGCCTTTATTTCTAAACATATGCCATTATTAATTAACCTCCTTCATTAATGCCCATTATTTAAAATCAAAACTCCTTGCAGCCTAAACCACAAGGAATTTGATTTATCTTTTTTAGAATAAAATATCTAATCTCTCTTAGTCATATTCCTCCCGAAGGCTCTTCCAATAAATAATCCTACAAATAACAGCACTATTGCCATAATTAATAAGACTATTATATTATTGCTCCAATTATAACTAGTACCTCCCGTTCCTCCTGTTGATCCCGTACTTCCAGTACTACCTGTTCCGCCTGTTGCTCCAACTAATGCAAGTGTTTTGATTTCTGAATCATTATCATAACCGGCATCAGTATTTGGTGGATATTTTCCTGTTCCACCACCCGCACCTAATCTGGTTATATATACCAAATACCCTTCCATATATTGTAGCGAATTTGCCGGATGAGTTTCTCCAGGTTGATATTGACTATTTGTCATTGCCGCAGGAAACGGCAAAATTGAAGTTATGTTCCCTGAGGAGGCATCAAAAGTTACCATTGAAAACAAATGGTTGAATGCCGTATCAGCCTGGTTGGTAGGTTGAAGGACTTCCATGATGGTATTTGTTTTTGTTCCTATTGTTGTATCGTAAAAGTAACAATAACATGGAGTTGTTGCCAACCCGATTAACGGAATAGTGCATGTATCATTTACACTTAAACCATACATAGTACTGCTTGCAGATGATAAAGTGAAACTGAAATTATAAAAGGTTCCAATATTATCTGCCCCTCTGAATGTTACAGGAGAACCTGTTCCTAATGCCGCAACTGTATGTGTTTTTGCAATAGGCTCCAGGGGTGTTGGACCGGTTTGCTTGGTTGTATCAGTATATTCGTAAGGGCATCCGCATAGCAATACATACATCCCGATAATAACTGAAAATAATAATGTTTTTTTCATTTTAATTTAGTTTAAAGTTTTAATTATTTAGTTTGGTAAATCCGATTTTTTTTGGCTATGTTAGTTTGAAGTGGCAATGATAATATAAAAATTCATCAACACCAAAATATTTCTTAGAATTAATTAATTCTTTTCCACAAAATACATATCAACTTCCCCTTTATTCTTCGCTAGAACCTTTCCCCTGTATGTACATTTAAACTTATCCTTTACCAATTGATAGGTCGATTCCGATATATTCACTTTCCCCTCAACTCCGCTGCTTTCCATCCTCGATGCAAGATTCACTGCGTCTCCCCATATATCATAAGCAAACTTTTTATCTCCCACTATTCCTGCCACAACAGAACCTGTATTAATACCTATTCTTACTTCAAAAGGCTTTCCTCCCTTGGCAATTTTTTCTTTATTATGAATATCCATATAATCCCTTATTTCCAACGCTGCATTTACAGCATCTTCCGGATGAGTAAAATTCATTAACGGCAACCCTCCGGCACACATATATGAATCTCCTATAGTCTTTATTTTTTCCATTCCATGTTTGCTGGTTATCTTATCAAATGCCCTGAAACATTCATCTAATTCTCCCACTAATTGCTCCGCCGTTAAATGTTCACTTATCAATCCGAATTGCTTAAAGTCTGTAAACAAAACTGTAACAGATGGAAACCGATGTGGCTTCGATGTCCCGCTCTCCTTTAATTCATTTGCAATTTCAATCGGCAGAATATTCAAAAGTAATTTATCAGAACGTGTTTTTTCCAACTCCGCAATTTCCTTTTCTCTGGTTATTATTATGTTTGCATTCGTCTTTATCCGGTTCCTGTTGTATAAAATAAACGACAACAATAGTAACAATCCAAAACCAACAATAAAACCAAATTTTAAAATCTTTTGTCGCTTTATTTCATCAAGTGCCAACGCATCCTTTTTATCCTGGTCAGCTTGCTTTCTGTCAAATTCATTCTGCTTTTGTAACTCTATTATTTTCCTTTGTTTTTCCTTTCCATTCAGCGAATCATCAGTTTCTTTATATAGAACTTCCTTTTCATAAGCATTTTTATAATCATTCAATTTAAAATAAATCTGCGCAAGATTTTGATAAGCATCCTTTACTAAATCCATATTACCGATTTCCTTTGCAACTGAAATTCCTTTTAGCTCATTTTCTAATGCCTTTGTTTGATCTCCGGATTGAGAATAAGCAGACCCGATATTATTATATGTTGTCGCTATTCCTTGTTTATCACCAATTGCTTCCCTGATTTTTATCGCGATTGAAAATTGCTTCAAAGCTTTTTCGAAATCCTTTTGATCCGAATAGATTGTTCCAATATTATTATAAGAGGTTGCAATATTTTTTTTATCTCCCAACTCCTCGCTTAATTTTAATGAAGCTTTACAGTTTTTTATTGCATCTCCATAATTGTTCTGAATTTTATTAATAACTCCTATATTAATATAAGTCGAAATCATACCCTTTTTATCATTTATTTCTTTTTGAATACTCAGGCAATCTTGATATGTTTTTAATGCGTCATCATAATTTCCCTGCATTTTATAAATAATTCCGATATTATTATATCTTGGAGTTAGGTCTTTTTTATTGCCAAGTTCTTCTACTATTTTTAATGATTTATAATAATATTTCAAAGCCTCGGCATAATCCCCTTGTTTTTTCAATGTTATACCAATATTATTATACGAAGAGGCAATCCCCTCCTTATCTCCAATTGCTTCTCTTATCTCTAATGATTTTTTATGATATTCAATTGCAGCAGGGTAATTACCGTTATCATCGTTAATACCCCCAATACCATTATAAGCATTAGCAATTCCTTTTTGATAATTTATTTGTTCTGATAATTTTAAAGATTGATTCGCATAATCCATACCCTTCTCTGAGTTATTTCCCCAATACTCCTTACTTATTTTATATAATAAATTGACCTTAAGAGTATCATATAATTTAGGTACCTTCTTACTAAAAGCAATTTTTGCTGCTTCAAATGATTTAAGTTCTGTCTGCAATGAATCAATAACCTTTTGATTCTGAGAATAAGAAATTGTCGACAACAATAAAAGAATTAATACAAAATATCCTCTCACAATAAACCTGACAGGTGCCAAACTCCTGTAAGCTTTAATATCAATTCCTCCAAATAACAAAAACACAAAAGTACTAACCCTCATAAGCGATATTCAAAACCTTTTAAAATAAAATTCAATATTTTTAATTCCCCTGTAAATTCCGATTCACATGTCGCAAATATAATATTTAATTATCCAATTCAAAGATTAATTATCATTTTCCCCATTTCCCGCCATAAATTATCAACAATCATCACCATCATTTAAACAAACAATTCCTTATCCCTTAAATCAAGTAATAACTATCTACTTGTTCGATTAACATTCCCCAACTCCAATCCTTAAATTATCAACGCCAACCACCAAAATCTTCCCACTCCCCATCAATTCCCCTCCATTAATCCTCAAAATAGTCCCACTAACCATCAAAAAGGCTCCATTGACCATCAAAACTGTCCAACTAACCATCATAACAGTGCCATTGACCATCAAATCCCCGCCACTCTCCATCAAATCTTTCATATCAATCATCCTAATCTTACCGTTGAACCGCAGGAATGTCACCCTGTCCCATAAATTAGTCACACTGTCTGCCAAATTCCTCCTGTCGATCGCTAAGTTCTTGCTATCTACCGCCAAGTTCTTCCTGTTGGTTGGTAAAATCTTGCCGTCTCCCGGCAAAACCATCATGTCTCCCGATAAGTACATGAACCCGTTCCTTAAATCCCTGAATCTGTTCTTCAGGTATGTCACCCTGTCCGTAAAAATGCGCACTATAACACTGCATTTTAAATCACCTTTCAGGTATAA
>Ga0206927_1128_pt1 | contig 16114 bp, 13 predicted proteins | sample Alteio_BWOrgHeat_60_FD_153249 | JGI IMG/M metagenome (GOLD analysis project Ga0206927, IMG submission 153249) | Enriched cells from forest soil in Barre Woods Harvard Forest LTER site, Petersham, Massachusetts, United States -... | ecosystem: Environmental > Terrestrial > Soil > Temperate forest >... | reverse complement strand
TCGAAAACAGAGAATGTATAAACACCTGATGTTACCCCTGTAATGGAATAAATATTTGATGATACAGGTGACCAGGAATATATATAAGAACCTGATCCACCAAAAACTGTTTCGTAAGCTGCACCATCCGATGCCTGGCAAGTGGCATTATGAATAGAATCGGTAAAAGTTGATACTCCATGAAAATAAAAAGAATAATCTACCGGAGTAACCATAACATTATTACTAAGGTCTGAAATAGCACCATTAATATATAAATGATACATTCCATAATGATTTACAGGAGGAGAAACAGTTAATAAAAAGGAGCTGTCTCCAATTGCATTGTTATCACAGGCAGAGCTCATTGATAATAGCATATAATCACCATCAGGACCTGTTAATGCAAAATCAGACATTTGAACAGAACTGCATTTTATTTTTTCGTTGAAATTAATTCTTATTGTATCAGATACGCAATTAATATTAGTATCTATTGAACTGAAAAGAGGAGGGATGGTATCATATAATATTGCCGTTGAACTGCAAAAGTCAAGAATGTAACCGGTTTGTGTAATATTCAGGTTGGGGGAATAGTTAACAATAATTGCATAAGTATTTCCTGCTATTACAGGTATTACAGGATTGAATTCAGGACCGACTAATCCATTTGGTCCGGTTGGTCCTGGAGTTCCTGAATAATTACAACTTAATAACATCGAGGAATCAGAATAGATACTATCGCATGATTTCCCGGTTAAATTAAATACAGCCCAATCATAGTCATTTGTAGAACCAAATGGAGTTAATGTAAAATTCAAATCTCCGCTTTGATAAGCAGTAAATGTGTACCACACATCATTCTCTTCACCTTTTTTAAGACAACAATTTGCAGAGTCAATTTCATTAAGAATAAATCCGGTTCCTGAATAAATACTATCCTGTGTATATTGACAGGAGGTAATCGGAATAGCTCCTAAGCAATCCTGTACATTAAAAGGTATTGCAGGTCCGATATATATACTATAACTTTGAATGCAAGAGGGGGGATTCCAGGTATCTATTATAATATAATAGGTTATACCGGCAATAGCATAAAAGGTTAGATTTTCCTGTCCAGACATTCCTGTTTGAGTACCGGCACATTCTCCGTTTGTAGGGCATCCGATGTAGGCAAATATTCCTACATATTGTGTTGTAGTATTTACATTTATTGAAACATTTTCACTTGTAAGAGCAGTGAATGCATACAATCTGTCTTCTCCTGAAAGATATGAAGTGTTTCCGCAAGCAACAGTATTTGTATATTCAAAATCATCGCCCAAATGACATGTTGAATCATTGGCTGAATTATAAGGCAATGTTATTTGGTGTGCAAAAGCACTATCGCATTTAGCAGTTGCATTTTGTGCTGAAGCGGATGCTGAAAAAATAACAAAAAGTAATGTGTAGATAAAAAGGTATTGTATTTTCATTTAATATGTCTTTTGATTTAATTTGAAGTGACAAAGATACAAAATCCTTTTATAAGAATAGAACTTCATTAAACTATTACATCTACTATCTCAATTCTTATATGTAATATTGCGCCATGATAATTAAGCTCAAAGAAAACTTTCTTAAGTTCCTCTCGCTACATTTTATTTTCCTACTTCTCCTTATAAGTATTCGTTTCTTTGAACAATTGGTATTTAATTTTTATAAATCACCAAACTTTAATCCTATTGAATTTATTGGCTACCAGTTAAACTTCGATGCCCTGTTTGTTATTATCTGTTCCGTCTTTCTTTTAATCCCCTTTTTATTAATTACTTTATGGAAGCCCAGGGCAGCCATCATCTTTTTAAGAACAATACTGTTTATACTTCTGATTCTCCATTTAGCCCTGACACAGTTCTTTCTTACATCAGGGTTTCTCCTCGATGATACGGTTTTTTATTTTTCTGCTGGTGAAATAAAACACATTATCGGTAGTGAAGCTGGTAGTTTTCACTGGTACTCATGGATTATGATGTTGCTTATTCCTGTTATTGCTATATGGCTTCTTTTAATTAAGAAGTCTTGGGTTGTTACTAACAAAATAGTACAGATAGCATGTTATATTGTTTTTCCTGTAATTGCTTTCATTGCCATAAAGAACATGGCAATAATCACTCCGAGCCAAAATCGTTTCGATAACTTCCTTGAGTATCAGTTTTCTAACAATAAGGTATTGTATTTTGTTCATTCTTATCTTTTAGATTCCGAGAATAAGAAAAAATACTCCAATCTTAATCCTGAAACAGTTAATAAGGCAACAATTAATTATCATAATTCACATCCCTGGTTTAAATTCAGCAGCAATGATTATCCTTTAATGCACAATGAACCTTATGAGAATCCCCTCGGTGCTTATTTTCCTGAATCTAAAACAAAACCAAACATCGTAATTATTATATGCGAAAGTCTTTCTGCTTCCTTTTGCGGAGATGAGGCATACAAAGGTCATTTCACTCCCTTTCTCGATTCATTAATTGATAAAAGCCTTTATTGGAATAACTTCCTGAGCAATGCCGAGCATACTTATGGTGCGCTTCCAAACGTATTGGCATCATTGCCTTTTGGAGCAGAGCGTGGTTTCATAAATAATATGAATGGAGTTTATCCTTTTCATCAGTCAATTATTACTTTATTGAACAAAAATGATTATCAAACGCGGTTCTTCTATGGTGGATGGGGTGGTTTCGACCATACTCAGGATTTCATAAAATATAACCAGGTTGATTATTTACTTACCGATAGCAAGTTCAATAAAACAAAATACAAAAAACAATCAAAAGGTGGTAAAGAAGAGCCTTGGGGCTATAATGACAAGGACTTATTCAACCAGGCATTTGATATTATGAATGATGATAAGAGTAAAAAGCCTTATCTGAACATTTATCTTACCTTAACCATGCATTCACCATATAATATGGCGACAACTGAGTATTCAAAGGATTATCTGAAGAAATATCTTGACAAATCAAATCTCTCAAAGGAGCAAAAGGCAGAGTTGATGACCTATTCTGATGGTGTTACCTCCGCTCTTTTTACCGATGATGCATTCCGAGATTTCTTCGAGACTTATAAGAAGCGTTCCGACTTCAATAACACCATCTTCATCATCACCGGCGATCACAACATGTATTTGTTTCCTCTCAAAAACCAGCTCGAAACGTATCATGTGCCGCTGATAATCTATTCTCCCATGTTAAAGAAACCAAATCGTTTTCCGGCAGCTTCCTTTCATGCCGATATTACACCCTCTTTGATTGGGTTATTAGAGCAAAACTTCAAATTAACCTTCCCTTCCGAAAAACATTGGTTGGGAAGAGGTTTGGATACAGCCCGCGAGTTCCGCATCCGAAACGAAATGCCTTTATCCTTATTCAGTGCCAATTACTATACATACATCGGCAAGGGATACTTGCTGGTAAATAACGAACTTTACTCGGTAGATAATGATTTAAACCTCAAACCCGAAAATAATAACGAAGCAATTAAGAAAGAATTTCTAAACAAACTCAATGATTTCTCTATCATCAATCTCTTTGTTTGTGCCAATAATAAGATATTTCCTAAGTTCTGACAGGTAATATTTCAGATTGAAAATTCATTTCTTTTAATGTCAGAATTCACCAATAAAATAATTAAACCTTAAATTATTATCAACTTTCTTGTTTCAAAAAAAACCAAAACGTCATTCCTTGCCCAATTTGACCAAAAAACATCAATCAGGTAGGGGGGGTAGTGGTGAGGCATAAAAACGCTGTTTTGAACTTTATTTCACACTTTTCGAAAATTTAAGCCCTAAAATTGAGAGTAGTAATCAAGTCCCAACATCTCGTTTTTGGCTCTTTTGATGGTTTTTCAGTGAAATAAAACCTCCTGATTCAATCAAAATTGAACAAAAGTGGCACTTATTGAGGCAAAAACAGTCAAAAACACGAAAAACGAGTGATGTTATAAAACGGTTCGTCACGATGATAAAACGGTTCGTCATTATCATAAGATGGTTCGTTATTATCATCAGACAGTTCATTATTATTATAAGACTGTTCATTATTATTATAAGACGGTTCGTTATTATCATAAATCGGTTAGTTATTATCATAATTCGGTTCGTCATTATCATAAATCGGTTCATCATTTTCATAAATCGGTTCATCATTTTCATAAATCGGTTCGTCATTATCATAAAACGGTTCATCATTATCGTAATTCGGTTCGTCATTATTAAAAAACGGTTCGTTATGATGAATAATCGGTTGTTTCAGGCTGTTTGTATGATAAATAATTTTGAAAAGAAGATAAAAGTAATTATGATTACATTTTTTATCCAGAAAAATAATGAGTTAGGATTTTACTCCTTTACTCAAAATCTTAATTTTTTACTTAGAAATTATCACAAACTCCGTCCGCCTGTTCTTCGCTCTTCCTTCCTCATTTTCATTTGAGGCAACCGGAAGACTTGAACCATAACCCTGATGAGTAAGCCTGTTTCCTTCAATGCCTTTTTCCTGGATATATTGGCGAACTGTAAATGCTCTGTCGGTGGATAAAGCCTTATTATAGCCTTCGTTACCAACATTATCGGTGTGCCCTCTTATCTCTATTCTCAAATCAGGATTATCTTTTAAATATTCCACAAATTCATCAATAACCAATTTGGAATCCTCAGTAAGTTCAGCAGAATTGGTTGAATAATTAATATCATTAATTTTATAATTCTTCCCTACTTCAACTTTTTTAATGGTCAAATCAATTGTTGCAGGCTTATCAAATAAGGTATCTTTTTGAGAAATATAAGTAGAAGTAAAAGCATAATCCTTCTTCTTCACGGTCATTATAAAATCATTCTTAGATGTAACCACTCCGGCATATTGTCCGGTAACCGTATCCACCGGAACTTTATAAACCTGCTTTGTTACCACATCTTTCAATTCTATTTTTGTATCTTTTGCACCCACATCATCATCATCTTTCACATTTCCTTTCACAAATAAAACTTTATCGGGACGTGCATCGGGATATAAATCAAAAGAATAAATATCATATCCGCCTTTTCCTCCCTTTAATTTATTCGAAGCAAAGTATCCTGTTTTTCCATCCGTGCTTACAAAGAATCCTATATCATCATCAGTCGAATTTATCGGATAACCTATATTCTTTGCAGGTCCCCAGTTACCATTCTCATCCATCTTACTATAAAAAATATCAAAACCACCCATGCCGGGCCATCCATCAGAGGAGAAATATAATGTCTTTCCATCAGGATGAATAAAAGGTGATTTCTCATTTCCTTTTGTGTTAATATTAGGACCAAGATTTATCGGGCGACCCCAGTTTCCATTTTTATCTTTCACGCTCTTAAATATATCCAATCCATTTGAACTATCCCTGGAACTGGAGAAATACAATGTGTTTCCATCTGGTGAAAGGGAGGGCTGAGAATCCCATTGCAAGCTGTCATTCACCACATATCCTAAGTTCTTTATGTCCGTCCATCGTTCGTTTACATAATCAGTATAATACAAATCGCAATTGATTATTGTTTGCATTACACCATCTATCTTATGTCTTTCAGGTCGGCAAATGGTAAGTATCATGTGTTTATTATCTATCGAAATAGTTGCTGCTCCCTGATTATTATAAAGATTAAAAGGTTTTGGCATAGCATCACCTTTAGTAAATTGTCCGTTCTCGCGATGACTAACCGTAAACTCTTCAACATCAGTAGCCATAAGGTCACCAAGTTTTTGTTTTTTATATTTCCTTATAAAATAAAGATAATCATTGTCGGGCGAAATCATCGGAAGATATTCATCAACATCAGTGCAAACATTAGGAATGGCAACCGGATTAAACGGAACAGGATTCGACTTGGCATTAGAATAGAATGTAGCTGCATTCAAAAATCTCTCCGCTTCGGTATATAATTTCTCTAATGATGTATCCGGAGCATTGCTTTTCTTTTCAAATTTCAGGAAACCCTTCAGATATTTAACCGATTCATCATACCTTTGATTATCATAATAATACTCACCGAGATAATACCATGCCCTTGCATCCATATCAGGACAATCAGTAACCACTTTCAGATAATTGGTTTCCATTTCTTTCCATTTGCCTTTTGTAAAAGCTAAATCGCCAAGGAATAAATAAGCCTGTATATATTCAGGGTCTTCCTCAAACACCTTTGCAACCGATTGCTTAACAGTTGCCAGACTTGTGCCCATTCGTGCCTGGTGCTTGGCATCATCTAATAATTTAACTGCTTTTTTATTGCTCGATTTGCCACAAATATCCTTATTATCCTGTGCATAAATTGAAACATGAATAAATAATGCGACTATTATATATGTAAAACTGATAAACCTTTTTTTCATTATTAAAGAATTATAATTAAAGCTGTTTACTGATAACGCAAATGCTTTGCAAAATTGCGTAATATTCTTCAAATATAAACTATCACAGTTAAATTTGATTTCTGTTATCTAATAAATCTAATTCTTTTTAAAGGTTATGGTAAAGGTAGTTCCTTTGTTTACTTCACTTTCAACAGAGATGGTTCCGCCCATTGCTTCCACCTGAGATTTAGTCATAAATAATCCGATACCTTTAGCGTCAATTCCGCGATGAAAGGTTTGATTTAACCCGAATACTTTACTGCTGAATTTCTTTAAGTCAATACCTATACCATTATCTCTGACAGTTAGTATTGTTTGATCATTAATGATGTTTGTTTCTAAATGAATCTCAGGAGTTCTGTCTTTAGATGCGTATTTAAGTGAGTTAGAAAGCAGGTTGAGAATAATACTTTCAAGGTATGTTCTAGGAAAAGTCACTGTAGGGGCTTTTGAAAAGTCAGAAGTTATGATTGCTTTCGATTCTAATATATGCCCTTCAAACATTTCTAAAACATTTTTAAGTTTCTTTTCAAAACTCAGCAATTCACTTTTTTTATTTATATCCTCTTTAATTTTTACATTCTCCAATAAATCATTTAAAGTAACAGAAAGTCTTTGTGTTACTGTTTCAAAGCTTTGCAGCATCTTTTGTTTTTCTTCCTCAGTTTTTAATTCTTTATATAAAAATAAAAGTGAATTAAGATTGTTAACCGGTGTCCTGAGATTATGAGTGATGATATGTGCAAATGTAAGCAATTGTTGGTTTTGATTACTTAATTGATCAGCAAGAGCTTTGATACCTTCCCGGTTTTGCTTTTCTTCAGTAATATCACGGGCAAAAACAATAAAATAGGTTTCATTATTAAAATTAAAAGGAGATACACTTAATGAAACATCGAATTCTGTCCCGTCTTTTCTTAATCCCTGTCTTTCAATAGGTTTGGTGATTAAAGATTCTGCAAAAGTTTTTAAATAATCTTCCAATCCATTCTCATGCTTATCATTATACTCCTGTGGAATAATGATTTCAGTAATCTTCTTTTGTAATACTTCATCAGCTTTCCATTGAAATAAGTTTTCTGCCATTAAATTCCAATCCGAAATTACTCCTTTCTTATTTATTAATATAACTCCATCGGGAGCTCCCTTAAATAAACTCCTGAACTTTTGTTCACTTAATACTAATTGTTCTTCCGCTTCCTTATGTTTCTTTTCTGAACGATTAAGAAAATGAGTTGTAATGAAGATTAATGCAACAAAACAAATGATATTGAAATAAATATACGCCGCTACTCCTGTTCTCATATCTGCCCCTAAAAAGTATATTCTCAGCCATCCTAATACTAAAAGAGTGATAATATAAACCGGTACTAATAACCTTACCATTTTTCCGCTAACGGTATTACTTACCACCACTTCCATTAGTCCTTTTTCGGGATAAGTAAACAGGATGCCGAGACTTATCATTAAGAAAGATAAACAGGTATGAATGGAAGTTTTTGAAGCCGATGGAAGCGTGGTAAGCCAATCTATTTGATAGATATAACCAATCATTGCAACCAATCCTATCGAGAATATTATTAAGGATAAGGTTTGATAGATTTTGTAATATTTAAAATTTTGTAAAAGCAATAAGGCAATACCGAGACAGACAAAATTAAACGCTGTAATAGGCGACATTTGCCCGGGAGTAAAAGACAGATTAAATAATGTATTATCTTTGAAAAACAGTTCATCAATACCAATGCGGATATTAAATTTATATTCTATAATTGAAAGTATTCCGATGAGAGATATTAATATTGAAAATACAGATGTAAGAAATTTTCCTGAAGAAGAAATCTTTTCCTTTTTATTAAGCAACAAGAGAGCAATTCCTGAAAAGATAAAACACAAAGCAGTATTTACTTTCATGGAACCATAATTCGGGAAAACGCTTTTTAAGACTGGTGAATCTACTGCCCATCCTATTATAACTGCAATACCGATAAGTAAAACTGCAACACTTAGAATTCTTGAAACTTTGTTTATCATATAAATTGTTTTAAAAGAAGTTAAGATTGAAGTTTATAGATTGCAAATCTAAATAAAGGAAACAGATAGTACTTACAGTATTGGTTTATTAAACTATTATCTTAAAATAGTACTAAAGAGGCTTCTGTTAATTTGTTTTTTGATTTAAATAATTAAATCTGTCATCTCTGAAATGATAAACTTCAATCAGGAGTTGAAATCATTAAGTTTTTTGTTGTTGATAATTGCGAAAAGAGCCACTCCAAGCAAAAAGCATCCACTGATAATGGCTACATAAATGCTTATTTTACCATACTTGGGATAGATAAGAGATCTTAAACTTAATGACAAAGCGAAAAATAATGCTGATATTCCCCAAACTATTTTGTGATATTCAGGTTTTTTAAAGCTGATTATAAAATAGATAATTTCTACCAAGTAAACGCAGCTCAATACAATCATTACATAATATAAAAATATATGTTGAGGATGATCTATCATAAAATCTATGTTCATGTAAATCATCCATCCGCACATAATAATGTAGAAATACTGTTTAGGTTGTAAAAATAACCAATGTAAAGGATTTTTCATTCAGGGTATTTTACTTGTTTTTGCAAAGATACATAAATTAAAGGCATGAAGGTATAATATAAATCAATCTTTAAATATATTTCAATCTTTCATTATCATATATCTGTTGCGATACATTTTAAAAACAAAAATTACTGCAAAAGCCAACCATAATATTCTATCACTAAGCTTATCGAATGTGAATGAATGATAGATGCAATAAAAAAATCCGGGTATATATAATAACCATAACACCATCAGTAACCATTTTGTCAAACGATCTTTATAAATGTTTATAATAATTCCAAGGATAAGAACTGCTGCAATACATATTAACCAGATATATTCATCTTTCATAATAATTTGTTTTATTTTACTGAGGAGATTTAATCTCTTCCAGGATTTTTTCTCTTTGTTCTTTTATTTTTGTTTTGATAAGATTGATGTTCTCTAAAAATTCGCTGCGTTTTTCATGTTCGCCAAGGAAAATATCTCCAATCATTTTAGTTACATGGAAATCTCCTGTGGTTTGCCATTCAGTTTCTTCTGTTATTAAATTAATATTTCCATTATCATCTATTGAACCTTTAAAACTTTGAGGCACTCTTCCACCTATTAATATATAGCCGGTTTTAGTTATCCAAACTTCCAGTTCGCCCAGGTAATTTATTATGCCTTTATATTCCAATGGATAAAATCCTTTTTCCAGGTTTACAACTGTTAAGTTGGTTTCGGTGGTTTCGGTATAAATAAAACCGTTATCATGAATGGAGCCCTTCATTCTTGTGGCGTGAGAAGAGAGTATTGCACCTTCTTCTTCCCAGACTTTAAACTCAACTTTATTATTACTCATCAAGTCAAAACTTTTATTGGTGAGTGCCTGGTATTCTTTGTCATTTTCTTCTAAATAAAGCATAACCTGAATCTCCTGAATACCATCCATGATAGTTAATCTATCCTTAATTCTATTTATCCTGGGATATTTAAAGATGTTCAGATTGAAAGTCTTTGTTGATAAGGACAGTTCTAATCGGGATTGCAGAATTTTCAATTCATTAATCTCTGATTCAGTATTTTTGAGTGCAGCTAAGTTTACAGATTCCATAAGGCTGCAAAGCTACTTTATTAATCGTTATTGTTAACAATAATCTTTTTTGAAATGATGAGAAATTAATCCTGAAAGGATTTAACGCTTATAGAAACAAATATAAACATTCCGAATTTGATGCTGAAAGCATCATACTATTCAATCCATTCAAATAAATATTTATCTTCATATTCAATTTTAAATTTCTTTAAAAAATCAATATATTCTTGTTTAAATGTTTTTTTCTGATGATGAATCTTTTGATTCATTATATATTTAACAACATCATCTATTTGTGACTGACCATAAGAAAAAGAACCATATCCATCTTGCCAATTGAACTTTTGTAAAGAAAAGTTTTCTTCTTTAATAAATTCATTTGATGATTTTTTTATTTCTCTTACCAAATCTGAAAGGCAACAGGAAGGTTTCATGCCGATAAAAATATGTATATGGTCAGGCATTCCGTTAATCGCTATCAACTTTTGTCCTTTGTTTTGAACAATGCCGGTAATGTATTTATATAATCGTTCTTCCCATGATGAGTTTATTAAACTGTTTCGCCCTTTAACAGCAAAAACAATTTGAATGTATATTTGTGAATAGGTTCCGGGCATATTTATTTTTATTGTATGATGCCTTCAGCATCATGTTATTTATCTATTGTTATGTTTTCTATAAACGTTAAATCCTTTCAGGATTATTTTTGATATTTTCATTTTATTTTTTGCAAAGATGGATTTATATTTTGATGTTGTATGATGCCTTCAGCATCAAGATTAATATTTTGCATGTTATTTTCTATAAACGTTAAATCCTTTCAGGATTATTTTGGATATTTTAATTTTATTTTTTGCAAAGATAGACATATATAATGAAGGGGAAGGGAAAATAAAAAACGAATTGACATATGTTTGATATTAATTCAGATATTTAATTATAGATTATTATATGAATCGAAAGACAATTTCGTACATAGTTAGTATTTAATCCTGAAAGGATTTAACGTTTATAGAAATAATTATACATATATATGAATTGACGTTTATTTAATCCTGAAAGGATTTAACGTTTATAGTAAAAAATGTTGAGGTATTGAATTTGATGCTGAAGGCATCATACTATCCTTTTAACCTTATTATAGTATGTATAATAAGGTAGGAGGGGAGTGGCGGTTTTGCAGGGTTTTCTACTAAGATTAAAAAAATTGATGATATTGAAATTGGGAATGTTTTTGAATTTGTCAAACCTTATTGGTAATTATTTCCATCCATTAATCATATTATACCATTCAGGTGTGGGTAAATTTAAAGCTGTATCGGGCACTTGAATAGGCTTTTCAGATTGTGTAAATGTTTCCTGATATTCTTTCTTTATCAATTCTAAAAAATCAAATATTGATTTTTGTTTCAGCAGCATATCTTTTAAATAGAAATATTGTTTACAGTAATTACTGTTTTTTAACAGATATGCAGTATTGACTTCATAATTAAATCTGTCATGTTGAAAGGTGCCGGCAGTTTCCAACAACGTATTAACCAATGCTTGGCAAGAATAAAGATAAAATTTATAGTTATCAGGATTATTATTTATCATCTCAATATAATAATTAAAGCCTTTATATAATTCTTCATTAATTTTTATTTGTTTCATTACAATTACTGAATCAACCTTATTCGTTAATCGGGCAAATAGGACAGATCCATAATTCCCTATTACATCTGCCAGAGCTTCTTCATAATCATAAGGCAAACTTAAATGCAATTGTCTGGATAAATTATGCATTAATTCATGAAATACAGTAAAACATTGCTCTTCCTTATTATAAGAAACCAATCCAGTACTTAATTCGCAGGAAGCTTCACCATAAGTTTTATAATTAAAAAACGAAAAATATTTTTCATTGTACTCCATTTCATTTTGATGTTCAAAATCTTCAGTTCTTCCCCTGTTGTTATTATATCTTGAACTCTTTACTCTATTAATAGGAGAAGCAAATAAAATAATATAAGGACCATCTTTCTTCTTCCATTCAGTATAAAAGTTTCCTTTTAATTCAAAACCAACCTCTTTAAAGAAAAACTTCTTTAAATCATCAAAAAACAAGGAATCATAACTGCTGCTGAAACAATTTATGGAAATAAATGTAAGGAATACTATCAGTAATGCTCTTTTTGCTTTCATTATGCTGAATGCTTAATTGGCATTACAAAAATAGTAAATTAATCTCAACCAAAACAAACAATCTCGCATGATAATTTGCTTTAATGAAATATAATCCATAAGATTACCCCCGAATTTAAACCTATACCTTTATTAATCCAACAAAAAAAATAAATTATGATAGATGATTTAAAACTTGATACTATGAATAGCGAAGGGAAACTTATTGTTATCAAAACATATATTGCTGTAAAGGGTGAGGAACATTTTAAAGATAACGATTTGCTTAGTCAGGCAATAGGAACTCTACAGGATTTTAATTCCTTTCCTGAAGGATATGAAGTAATACTTTTAGTGAAACCAATGAATGTAACGATAAAACAAATTATTGTTGAAAAGGCAAATGAAAGACAATTGATTGCTATTCCGATTCCTAATCCTTTTAATCTTTCCACTATGCAACATGATATATCTTATCTGTTGGCGGTGCTGAACCTAAGCCCTCATGCTATCGGACTATTAGGAATTTATACTTCTGAACAAGCATCAAACGCAAGAAAAGCGGTTTTTAAGAAAACAGGTACACATAATATTTCTGATTTCAGTGATAGTTATAAAGAAAATTATGGTACTGATAAACCTAAAGCAGCTTAATTAATTTCATCGTTTTACAAAGTATTTTTCAAAAACTACCTTTTTAGGTACTTTCATCATTTTTTGATTTATTTACTTTGCCCCGATGGCAAAGTTCTCAACTATTTCAAGTCCCCATAAATCAATTTCCAAAAGAGTGGAAACAAGCTCTTTTTCGGGAATGATTTTCTCAATAATGGGTTTCACTTTGCCATTTTATTATTTAATAAAATCGTATTATTATATAATAATGGAGTATTATTATACAGGATTCTCATTTTCTTATATAATAATGGAGTATTATTATACAGGTTTCTCATTTTCTTATATAATAATGGAGTATTATTATACAGGTTTCTCATATTATTATATAATAATGCCGTATTATTATACAGGTTTTTCATATTATTATATAATAATGCCGCCATATCACATAAGAAAATCGAATACTTTTATCAATCTCAACGTAAATCAAGCAAAAAATACAATAAATTCTATAACATCAATGCTTCGGGGATGCCTTAGCCGGAGATTCATTGTCGGGATGACAATTGCAGGTGTGGGAGGCGTATTATTAACAAGTAAATCAATATCAAAATGAAAGATGATGTATTAATCCTGATTGGATATGGTCAACATTCGGACGATGAGATAATTTTAGATGCAGCCCGACAAGTCGCCTTTATGACTGCCAATGCAACCTATCCTACTCCTCCTGTGCTGATGCCTGCCTTACAACTGCTTTTGAATGCCTTTGTTGTTGCTTATGCTAATGCCTCACAGGGAGGTGTTACCTTAACTTCAATAAAGAAAGACAAAAGAGTTTTGTTGGAAGCAGCCATGGTTTCAAATGGTGGCTATGTTCAAACGAATTGTGGTAATGACAGAACAAAGGCTCTTAGCTCGGGATTTTATCTTGGTAGTACAAATACTACTAAAGTAGGTCCGTTGGCAAAGATTACCAAAATCACTTTTTCTGATGGCTTAAATGCCGGTCAGACAAAGATGAGGGTAAAAAAGCCAAAAAATGCTAATAGCGTTCTGTGGAAGTACACTCAAGATGTTGCTGAACCAAGAGTTTGGACAGATGCTTCAAGCTCGAGAGGGACATTTACCGCCCGACTATTAATTTCAGGCAAACCTTTGACGGCAAAATCCGCCGGCTTAGGAGCTGATGAAGAAATAGTTTGGAGCGATGAATTTACCTTTCCTACGGTGAGGTAAATCTGAAGTGGAAAGCTCGGAAATCGGAGGTACGGGGAGACGTACCCCGATTTTTTTTTGGGGTTAAGTGGAAGGGTTTTAACACAGAGTACACAGAGAAGACAGAGTTTCACAGAGTAATATCGTAAATCTCTGTGAAACTCTGTCTTCTCTGTTTACTCTGTGTTGAGTTTTTATAGGTATTAAATTTTATTTTCCCGTTTTATCCATATATTAGAAGTATCTTTGTAAAAAATAAATAAAATGAAGGAGTTGATATACGCAGAAGAGGAAAAAGAATTTTTGGATTATTATAAAAGATTAAAGGAATTGCTGAAGGATACTGTTCCTTGGAATGGAGAAGCAGATAGATTTCAGAAAGATCAGATAAATTTATTAGGTCAATTCAGAGATCATATACATCGGTTTGCAAAAGATGCTTATGAACTCAGGAATAGAAAGTCAACACTTGAACATTCAAAATGGAATACTTATCATAATGTAAATTGCCCTGAATGTAAAAGTAAATTGCAATTGAAGCCAATTGGAGAAATTAAGCTTGATGATGATTTAATGTATTTTCAATTCTATTGCAAAAAGTGTTCTATGAATTTTGAAAGTGATAAACCGAATAATGATGATGATTTGGTAACATGGTACGAAAATAAACTTAAAGCGTTAAATACTGTTGGACCGGAAGGAATTAAGGTTTATCAATTCATGAAAATGAAGGAAGGTGATTTTAAAGAACTCATCAGAAAAGGTGAATATTTTAAAGAAAAAGTTAATGAAGGTCATCTTGCAAGTCAAGCACAGGAAAAATCGTATCAGGCTGTGATGAATAATACTACTATATGCCTGGAAAAAATTAAAAAGATGGTTGATGTTCATCAGGAAGGGGTAAATGTTTTTGGAATTCGTCCGAAATTAAGATCAGAACTTCCATATAAATATTCAAAAGATGAAAAGGAATTAATGGGTTTGTTGGATTATTTAAAAGATTTGGAAACGCACCAACAATTAAACTGTATCATAGATAATGAACCTTTAAAATTAATATTCAATAGGCTTGAACCGATTGAAGAGGAATTAAAAAGCTATGTGAATGAAATAAAAATAAGTCTTCAATCCGAAGAAGTTAATTTAAATTTTAAGTGGAATAATAAACAAGATATATCATGTACTATTTGTAAAAAAACATTTAAGTTAATTCCTTTGGGAGAGATGAAAGCCCCGATGAATCATATTCATTTCAGTTATTATTGTCCCGATTGCAATGTTCTTTTTGTTGATCAGATGCCAAACAATGAAAGGGATAAAATAAAATTTTATGAAAATTCAATAAATAATCATTTAACAACAAAAGAAGATAAAGAGAAAGCATTACAATTACACGGAACTACTGAAGAAGCTATTGAAATGGTTAAAACACAATTACTTCAATTAAAAGAAAACCATGAAAGAGAAATGGAATATGATAAAAGCATGGAAGAATTTAAAGAGGAGCATAAAGAAACGGTAAAAAAACATGTTGGAGAATTGATTGTTTTGAAACATCAATTAATGACAGGCAGTTCTGTTGTTGGAGAAAGTTAATCATCAGAAAATAAAATTTATTTATCAAAATATAAAATATAAAAATGAACGAAGAAGCATATACAGAGGATGAAAAAGAACTTTTTGAGATATTGAAATTCTTAAGAGAGACCTATAAAAATCAACCAACAAAAAATGAAGCTGAAAAGAAAGGTTTAGAAGAGTATTTAATTTCAAATAAAACACTTGAAGATAATATAAAGAAGTTTGCAAATGTGAGATATGAAAGGCAAATTGAAAAAGAGAATAAATATAAAAACAGGTTTTTTGAGTTTTATGTGTGCATTTGTGAACATTGTAAACATCAAAATAATATACAACCATTAAGAGAAGAAACAGGTAACCTGGAACTTACATATTATGTATTTAAATGCAGTAATTGCAATCAGGAATTTAATGGGCTTCATAATACTGATGAAGGGTTTATTACATGGAA
>Ga0206927_1127_pt1 | contig 16120 bp, 12 predicted proteins | sample Alteio_BWOrgHeat_60_FD_153249 | JGI IMG/M metagenome (GOLD analysis project Ga0206927, IMG submission 153249) | Enriched cells from forest soil in Barre Woods Harvard Forest LTER site, Petersham, Massachusetts, United States -... | ecosystem: Environmental > Terrestrial > Soil > Temperate forest >... | reverse complement strand
CGGCACAAAGAAACTCTTCGGTAACGCAAAGCTCTATTACGACCCCGCGACGACCGCTGTCCCCAAGTTTGGCGCTCCGCTGGTTGAATATACCGGCCAAACGCTCACGATGGATCAGATCGACCCCGCCTCCGGAAAGACGTTCTACCTCCAAGGCACGCAGGCGAGCTCAACGGGCCAGGCGGATGTAAGCGTAGTGATGGAGTATGATCCGGGGGTTGGGTACACCTATAAGAAGACGGTGCGGAATATGGTGCAGATTACCGTTACACCGGCAACCGTTGAATTGGTGGACGCTCGTACTCTACAGGCGATAAAATACCCTGTTGTCTCTAGTGCAAAGCCCCGAATTGAGCTCGATCCTCTGAATTTATCGAGCATTTGGATTGATACGGATGGACTAGCACATGTATATATATCCGGCGCCGTCTATGACCCACTGGCGGACATCGTGCCGAATGGCTTAGCTGATATCGAAAACGTTTCAGTCGGTCAAACTAGCTTGACGGTTACGCGAAGTTCATCAGCACAAACTTCTACCAGCAGTCCGTTTGCGTTCAAAGGCTTGTTTAAAGGTGTTGTAACGGCGCCATTGGCAAATGGAGCCACAACCATTAATGTAACAACGTCGCCAAATATCATGGGTAATTCGGGAACCGCCACTTTCGTAGTGCAATCCCACCTTTCTGGCCCGGACTTCGACTCGCAATCTGATTCTTCGGACCCGACAATTCAAGCAATGGTAGTGGATTCAATCGGCCCAATCGATTCTTTCGGCCAAGGAGCCTTTGGGTCGTATCTCGTTCGTGTGCACGATAACAGAGCCGCGACCCGTGATCATGTAACGGTCGCGGGAATAATAATGGCACTAATACCAGATCCAACAGTTCCTGGAGCGTATATTACAACTGAGCCGTTCGCCGTATTAGAAAGTGCACCGTCAGTCTCAGATAGCCATTTGATTGTTACAAATGGGCAAGCGATAAACTGGTCATACAACCCCACTGGAAAATGGCAGGAATGGAAGGTAACGATTGGCGTTAATACTGCCCCAACAATCACAGGCACCACGCCACCATCGCCACAATTTGAGTTTTTCTCAGGACCCTTTTGGCTTTATGGCAAGACGCTCAAATACAATAGCGTGAACGAGGGGCTCCAAAATGGTCAAGGCATTATTTCCATGAATTTTCCTCAGGCGTTCCAGAGTGTGACAATTGAAATTTCTCCTGCAAAGCGCGATGCAAATCGCAAGTATGTTCGAACTGCAAACCACAATCTCGTCCCTTCGGGAAATATTGTATTTAAGAAGAGCTTTTCGGGAGCAAATCAAGTCTCGGCGGGCGCACATCGATTCTGGGACGGAAAGACAACCATTGGAGTTGACGCGGATGGAATTGCAAACGTGATAAATGGTGAAGGCAAGTTCATAGATCCATCATTCGGTATATGCATTGCAACAATTTCTGCGACGGATGCTACCGGCGCGATCTCTTCTGCCTCGATGGAGTTCACACCGAGAGCTAAAAATTTATATGTATACGATGGTGGCGATCGAAATCCTAATGCAAATCGAACAATTCCGACTTCGTACCCGAGTGATAGTCTTGCATATCAACTGGCTGGGTATTTAGGTCAATCGTCAGGCATTCATGCAACATTCAATTTCGGCGAAACTATAATTAGTAGATTTGATGCGCAAAAACGCGCAGATACATTTAATACTACTGTTTACGATTATGCCGATAATGGCGGCACCACCTTCCGTGATGTGTACTCACAATTGACCGCCCGCGGAACCTTTGTTTCTATAGGTCATGGCGCCGCCGAAGGTGGAATCTGGCTGGACGGAAATAATATTAATTTCAATGGTTTTTATAGAAACGATGACCTATCTGCTAAAATCATTACGGAGAATGCGTATCCTTTGCCCTACCTTGGTGTTCACGGCGTCCATGTTTGGCTTCGACATTGTTTTACCGCTGAAACAGATGCAACTGGAAAGCCTGCGCAAACATCACTCGTTTCTCAGTTCCTCTCCATTCTCACAAAAGGCAAACCAGGCAATGGCGCCGGTGGAGGGTCTGTCACCGGATACTCTCACTATCACGTGATCTCCTTCAGTTCGTCCTGGACTACGCGTCAGAGCGCAATTCTCAACAACGATTATGTGAACAATTTCGATCGAATTTATAGCGCTGTGAATGCCGCCGCAGCAGCTTCGCCAACCGTTGGCGCGCCAGTCCCGAGCGACGGGGAAGAGTTATTTTTATACACCGTTCAAGCCGTAATTAATAACAATCAGAACCAACTAAGTTTAAATACAATTAAAGGTGTCGAGGTGCCCATCCCCGGGACCTCGAGGACTGCGTATTTGACCGAAGAAGACAACCCTACAATTCTCAGTTCTATCAGTTACACTGGTGTTGATGCCTCTCTTTTGCCACCAAAACTCACTGGGGTGACTGGCGCTACGGCACTTCCGGCAGCGTCGTACAAAGTTATATTTCAAGGTCGGGGCGGCCTCGATTACCAGCAGCGGTACTGCATAATGAATTGGCCGGTCGAAGGGACGACTCAATTAGCGGGTGCAATTGATGGTAGAATGCAGAATTTCAGGCATCAGATTTTGCGTCCGCTGTTGCTTGTAGACAACAAGACCAGCGCAGACGATTGGGCGCAGTATTTAATTGAGTTTACTGGAAAATCTGATAATGTTAACAATGGACGGGAATTAACGGTGCCTTAAGTGAGCAGAAACCGATGGCATTCGACAAAGAACGGAGTAGGTGGCCAAAGTTTTCATTACGCATGCTGCTGGTTGTTGTTATTTTAATAGGTAATACAGGGTTAGTGTTACAGCTCAAACCATGGATTCAAGTTCAAAATTTTAGTGCATTGTTGCCAAGAAGCAAACATGACTTTGACGATATAAATTTCATAGATTTTTGGGATTCTGATCAAATTGTATCGTCTTCTTATATTATTTTTGGTAAGGTAGTAATTTGGAACTGGCGGAAAGGTACTAGGGTAAGATTTATCGATGCATTTGATGACGGCTCGTACTCACGACCAGCAGGGGACTATCAGAATTTTCCGAAACTTAAAGAACTAGTCGAGTCGCATGATAAAAGAAAAGCTTTTTTGGCTGACATCGATGAATTGCGTCGCAGTGAATTAGCTGATATCGTCCTGTCGCCGGATGGTGCTCGTCGCGCGCTTCTGACAAGTGGCGGCATAGTGATAATTGAAGACGAAAAATCTCGCGAGGAATTGTATCGAATCAAGGTTGATTTCGAATCTCTGGCGGCTGTCTCCTTCTCGCCGGACGGGAATATGCTCGTTACAGGTTCTAGTAATGGGATGATCCGAGTGTGGAAACGCCAGTATCCAGAATGTTGGTGGGGGATCTTGTATTTTTATCAGTTCTGGCTTATTGTTGTTGTATTTGTAGTGATAATATATATTATTCTCTTTGATTTTATGAATTTTCTGCGGAGTAGTCGTAAATAGGTGACCGGATCAAGAAGAGCGCCAGACTTATTTGTATATGCATCGGTCCGGTACGTGACATTGATGAGAGGCTAGTTTTGTCGTTTTCTTCGATGGAGACAAATGTTGTGAATCTCAGCGTTAGTAATATCTATCAATTAGTGTTTGCATTGGTGCTCATCGCATTCACTGCCGTCGCTGGGGAGTCCCCCTTACCACCTCTAACGGTCAACCCACCGACGCCACCTGCGGTAGCTCCAACCAATTCTCCGGCCTTTGCCGTTCAACCAGCTCAGTTGCCCGCCGCACAATCTACGGCTGGCTCCGAGCCTGCCGACGTACAGGACATGACCAACTCAGCCTACCTTCTAACGCTTGCCGAAGTTCATCTGCAGTTCGGTGCCGTGGACCGCGCTGAGCCTCTACTGCGAACGGCTCTTGAAAAGGCCAAGGATGGAGGCCAGAAAATCGCCATTTCCCAAGCCCTCGGCCAGACGCTGGAACGGAAAGGCGACTACAAGGGCGCTGCGGAGCAATTCGAAGCCGCTTACAGCGGTTCAGCCAACCCGCCCGACAAGGCCCGCGTTGGGCTCTTGCTGGCCGATATGTATTTGCGCGCCGGCGATCCCGATAAAGCGCAAGCCATCGCGCTCGACGTCGGCAAGCAACCCGAGACATCGCGCTTTGACGAGCAGTCTTTGCAGCAGAAAGTTCTGCAGTTGTTGTCCCGGATTTGGCGCGCCAAGCCTGCACTGCTGGACGCCTATTTGGCCGATGCAGAAGCGGCGCTTATAAAAGACCCGAACGACGCCGTCCTAGTTCAACGCTTGTCCGATATCTACACCACCATCAAGCAGGACCCCGCGAAGGCCGCAGCATATAGCGAGAAGCTGGCACAACTGCACCCCGATGACAAAATGGCCCAGTATCGATTGGCCGCTTCATACCAGCAAAGCAGACACTTCGACAAGGCCATCGAGTTATATAAACGGCTGATGGCTATTCCGGGCGAGCGAAAAGAAGAGGTCCAGAGTCAAGCCTTTCAGGTAGGCATGTTAACGCTGCAGGCTGGAAAGAAGGACGAAGCAGTCGCGTGGATGAAAGAGAATTTTATCAAGGACCTGACGCTGTCTCGCGACTATTTCATGGCTGCGATGTTCTTTGAACAAGCAGGTATGACCCCGGAAGCCATCGACGCTCTAAATAAGCAGGCCGAACTGGCAAAGTCGCCGGACGAGAAGCTTGAGGCTAGGACCCGTCTTGCCGATTTCGCGTTCCGCAAGATGGACTACGACAGAGCATTGGCCGTGGCGAAGGAAATCGAGACAGAGTTCAAGGACAATGCGAGTGCCCAAAGTCAGGCGTCCACAATGATCAAGCGAGTGGAGTTTGAAAAGAATAGGCAAGCGGCGCCACTCGCGCCAGTGAAGCCGATTTCAACGCAGCCATAAGTTGTGGCGAGGTCCGACCGCACCATCGCCCGATCCGCGATGAACCTGTGTGGGTTCGACAAAGGGTCGTAATTCGACGACGGTCACACTTATAAACCGAAGTTAGAGCCTTTCGACTCCGGCAGCGAATAGAGCGCATCAAGAACCCTTCAAACCGGGTATCGTGTGCAACGCGTGAGGTTCACTTTAGGCCCCGGGCTCGCAGCACGCGTCAGGCGTATGCGAGCAGCGCCCAGCGAATCGTCGAGCGGCTTGGGGTTGAGCCGCTCCTGGCCGACGACAAACGGCCCATGGACGTGCTCGAAAAGGCACGGCGACGCAGAGATCGCAAGGCAGCGCCGCGAAACTCCGGAACACGCAAGCGCATGGCCTTGGGTATCCCCGTGGTTGGACCCTCCCGGCAGGAAAAGTAAAAGGTGTAACCGCCCATGCGCGACAGGTTACCGAATTCAAACTGGATTTACGCAACCATGAATCACATCGAATTCCCTGCCGTCTATCAGTTTCTTAGCGGCTACTTTAACCAAGATTATAGTTTAGATTTTGGCTCGCCTGACGAGGTGGTCAATTCTTTTTTGACTGATGAACCTAGAGAAGTTATTGATGCACTTTCTAAAGAGCTTGATCGCTTTATTCCACTTGTCCACGGGAGCAATGATCCCGATGCACTCCTCGCTGAATTCGATTGTTATTATACCCCTCTCCCGCACGGACAAAGCGTAGGTGGCTGGCTAGAAAAGATTCAAGCACAACTGCGCAATTGGCACAATCTCCGGGATTCACATGATTAGTAGAGAAAGGTTGCTGAGATTCTTTCGCCCCCCCGGACTATATAAGTTTGCGTTGGTGTTATTTTCTAGCCTCTTCGTAACGGCTTTTGCAACCAGTTGCAAATTTATTCGAGAGATTTGCCTTTTTGGAGTTATTGCAGTCGCAACTGGGCTCACGCTTAGAAGTATCGTGGTCGCGGCACAACGATTCGTATTGCTTCCCAAACGGGTTGGAGAACTTCTCGCGACCGTAATATTCGTTGCGGCAGGTTCGACCGTGGCAGTGAATTACTTTCCTCCTCATTCTATCGAGAGTTATGTTGGACTAGCTGCTTCTTTTGTCTGGGCATTCGCAGGCGCGGCTTGGGCATGGAACAGAAATAGAATACTCAAAGTCCAGAATGCAAATACGCGCATCTTTCTTTTTGTATTGGGATGGGTCGGAGTCGCTGGATGCATCGGAGCAGTTGTCTTTACTGTGTCCATATTTCTTGTTATGAAAAAGCTCACGACGAAGCATGATTTTACGCCAACCGAGCAACAGCTATGGTTGGCAACACTAACGTATTCCAGCATTGCGATGCCATTTTCAATTCCTCTAATTATGATAGAGTGGAAGATAAGAAGTTTGGATAGTCGCTTGGGTGTGTAGTCGCCCTCGTCAATCTTTTGATCGTAGTATTTTGCCAAAAGGGAGGCTTCGTTCATGGTCTATCCGAATCATCAAGGTATGTCCGTTGCGCCCGACAGTCCGTCCAACTTACCCGGCTTTCGACGACCACCGGCATTTGGAGGTACCGGAAAAGATCCGGTATGGGAGATTTCCGAAGGCGACCTTGGTCCTAACCTGAATTTTAATCAGAATTCGCCGGGACATGGGGTCATAGAACCCTCACGTCCAATGACTTACGAAGAATATAGCAATAGCCTGTACGATCTAAAGGAACTGTTGCAGAAGACCACGTCCTAAAAAGGAGTGCTGATGAACGTTAATGCGCGCGAATCGTGTTGTATTTGCCTATGCACGGTATAACATTTCAGGGGAAATATCTGGTCTTACACTCAGTTCAATCGGAGGGGACTATGCAAGTGTCCTGGTTGCATTTTGTTATTCGTTCGACAGCACTTCACGTAGCCGTGTTAGTCCTCTTCATCGCATTACACGCGGACGGAACTGAAGCCCCGGCTCCGGCCACTCCAAACCCGAATCCAGCTCCTACCATCGTCGCCACGTCACCGAATCAGGGTGCTGCAAGCGCTCCCACGTCCAAATTGGATGCCCCGCAGTCAGCGTCAAATTCCAGCGGAGTCCCTGCAGAAACTCTGGAGATAACCAAGCCCGAATACTTAATGGACCTTGCAAATGTTCATCTCAAATACGGATTGGTTCAGCGCGCGGCGCCATTGCTGCGCAAGGTTTTGGACGTGAGTAAGGATGCCAACCAGCGCGAGTCCGTATTTCAAGCGTTACGAATGGCAGTGCAGCGTACTGGAAACTGGAAGGATGCGATCGCCGTATATAAGGAATTGGCTGATGGCGCTTCGAACGCATCGGAACGTGGAAAGCTGAATCTGGCTTTGGCGGATGCGTATACGAAGGCAAAGGATCTGGACAATGCGGAGAAACTGCTGCTCGAAGTATCAAAGCCCAACAAGGAGCGCCAGGACGATCAAGCTCAACGCCAGATGGCAGTGAATTCTTTGACGCAGGTGTGGCTGGCCGATCCCAAGCGGGTGGACGCGGTCATTAGCGCCAACGAAGCAACGCTGGCAACGAATCCAGAGGACGTCGGCGCGCTGCAGGTTCTGATCCAGATTTACACGATCGTCAAGCACGACCTTCCCAAATTGAACCAGTACACTGAAAAGCTATGCGCGCTCAAGCCCGACGACATCGATGAGCAGCGAAAACTGGTAATGCTCTACCTTCAGGGCCACCAATTCGACAAGGCGATCGAAGTTGACAAAAAACTGATGGCCATGACGACGAGGCGCCAGGACACCCGGGCGATGACCTATCAAATTGGAAACCTTCTCATGCAAGCGGGCAAAAAGGATGAGGCAATTGCATGGCTCAAGGACAACTTTGTCCCGGGAATGACCAATTCCGGTGACTTCATGCTGCTCGCATCGTTCTACGAGAAAGTTGATATGCCAACCGACGCTGAGTTTACGCTCCTGCAATGGGCAGCCGCTGCAAAGACGCCAGACGAGCAGGCAGAAGCGCATATGCGAGTCGCGGACCTGGCGTTTCGTCGAAAGGATTTCACTCACACCGAAGAGGTTCTGGAGGGTATTCTGAAGGACTACAAAGACCAGCCGGGGATTGAAGTTCGGGTCAAGTCGCTCATGCAGCGCTTAATGGTCGAAAAGACAAAAGCGGTACAGTCTATCGAACCATCTAAACCACCGGATCCCCCGCCCGTGAAGCCTGTGCCAGAGAAGCCGGCAGAGGCGCCAGCCGCGCCGGAGCAACACAAATAGTAAAGGCAACGGCTATGTAAACCGAGAGTTTCGCTATGACACTTGGCATCACTCGCTTGTATTTCAGTACAAAGTTTGGCGCCGCCGTGTTGGCCGCGGGAGGGACCGCACTATTATTAGCGATCGCATACACGCTGCTTGGCCGAGCCGCCGAATCGGAGTCCCCTGGGAACGAAAACTGGAAGATCTATGTTAACTCACTGGACCCACGAGATCGTGAGTATTTGGAGCATCTGAATACCGAAATCCAAGCCGAGCAGGATGAACACGACCGTCTCAAACGGGAGAATGATGAATATGAGCAGCGCGTCCAGGAACTAGGCAAAAAGTTGGATTCAATCGCGGGCGGGCGGTTGACAGGCCGGCAACTATCCACCCGGCTGGCAAGTACGCTTTCACAATGTCAGGCTTGTATCGTTACAGTCGTGCCGACGTCTGCCCCGCCTGGCACCGGATTTCTTTACAAGCTCAACGACAGCAGCATCGTGGTGCTCACCTGCCTGCCCGCGTCAACTCAGTCCCAACCAACGCTCATCGAATTCCATCGCGACCCTCTCAGCAAGGATCGGTCCGACGTGGTGACGCTGCCGGCGACGCTGGTTCACGGCGACCCTGCCTCCGGGATTTGTGTTCTCCGCGCGACGTTTGGCGATACCGCGCGGCAACTTCAACCGTTATCGTCGGAGAAAATCGAGTCGATCAACGATGGAGAGAGAGCCTATAGCGTCAATGCGGTATTGCTCCCAGACAACAATATTTCTTACGACGCATTCGACGGAAATATCAGCAAGTGCGACAGGAAGATTGGGGCATACGCGATGCTTCAGGTTGCCATCGGAGTCGAGGCGACCATGTATGGCGCCCCACTCATTTCCGCCAACGGACAACTGGTTGGAATGATGGCTGGCACGGCGGCAGACGACGAACGCACTCATTTTGCCTTTGCTTCAAAAGATTTGCTTGGCCCCCTGCAATTTGCAATGGCGCAGAGCGGATCATCGCCGCCACAGGCTTCACTTTCACCCAAAACAACGGTCAGCGTAACAACCAAGCCGCTACAGCCGGCTCCAGTGGAAACGCCTGCGTCGATCAAGGCATTGACGCATTCTGCGCCATACAAAATCGAAGAGTCGATTCTGTACGATGCGATGGTCGCGGGTAAAACCATAATTCCAGGACCGGACAACACATTGGTGATCTGGAGCGTAATAAAATCGCGGCTGCTTGCTTACAAATCCAGATCGAATTCAACCATGTGGGAATACCCGCTCCAACCGCAGAGTCGGATCGTGCCGATTCGATTCTCCAATCTGGCGCTTATTGAAGGGGCCGATAACGCTGGGAACGCTGCGGAGATTGAATTGGGCACGGGAAAAATTGAGCGAGCGAACTTGAAAGGCTTGCATACAGTCCCGATTGCATTTTATCGAATTGCCGATGTCTACTTATCTGCCGGTTTTCCCAACATTGTAGTTGATCCCTCAACGGGACCTGAGATGTCAAACGGCAGTGATCGTGTCATTGGAGTATGCGGCACGCGCATCGTCGAAATGCAATCCAACTCATTCGTCTTTGGCGAGTTTTCAGAACGCGCGGCCCACTTGCGACAGCGTGAAACAATGTCGCAACAGATGAGACAATCGGCGCAAAAGGACGCTGCCGCGCGCCAGCAAGCCGTTAAGGATTACAATGCGTCTCAGCAGGCTTTGCTCAAGGACCGACAACGCGTGGTGGCTCCCTCTGAGGCCACCTGTTTTAATGAGGCCCAATCGATCTTTCAACTCGGCGATACGTCACATTTTCTTATCAACCGAACCGTCTGGGACGTTACGCCGACGCTGATCAAGAAATTGGGGGTTCTACCGGTCCAAAAACATAGTGCGGAAAAAGAGGAGTGGTTCCGAGCCTATATGCAAATGGAGATCATGGGTACTGCTGCGATTGCCGTCAGTTCAGACGGCAAATACGCGGTCGACCACACACACTTGTACGATCTCACAGATTTTAAGATCGTCGCTGAACTGCCACTGCCAGTCCAATTGGCCGGGTTCCTTTCAGATAATGTAACGATGTTCTTCAGCGACGAGGCCCGAAAGAGAATCTTTTTCGTCGACGTCAATGACCTGATAAAGAGCGGGAATCACTAATATGGCAAAGTGGACGTGCAACGGATGCCAATGCGTATTGCTGAGCAACGCCGAAGCGAATTTCATTGCCTGTCCACAATGCGGAAAATTGATGCAGGCGGAATCGGCTTCGCCATCAGCGGTTGGATCAGTTGCCGAACCTCAGACTACCCCAGGATCGACCCCGCCTGGATCAAAACTGCTTACGAAGTTACGGGAGTCTACGGCAAGAAGTGCGGCTCAAGCACCTGTTTCGCCTCGATCGACACCACCGACGAAGATCGAGCACAAGCCAGCCAAGGCGACACCGCGTGTTTGGGGGACGGCACGGCGGACGCGCAAAGGCTTGATTTTGACCTTGTGCGGCCTAACACTTGGTCTGATGGCGCCAGGCTTATTGCTGGCGCAGCGTTTGTCCCATCCTCCACCCTCGTCCGAAGAATTATCCAGCATGGCGCTTACCGCGCTGCAAGACCAACGGAGCAGGATTGAGGATAGCCTCGGGGCAGAACGGCGTCGCGCCGACGAACTTCATGTGCGCGAGCAAGGCTTCAACAAAGATATTGAATGGGTGGCAGCCCATCGCAAAGATAACCGATCCGCCGACACGGACATGATTGCCCGCGCGGAGAAGACGGTTGTAATTATCATCACCGATCTTGGCCTCGGCTCCGGATTTGTTATCGACGCCCATGGCATCGTAGCGACGAATTATCACGTTGTCCGCGGAAGTTCAAAGCTCTCGATCAAGATTCAGAAGGCCGACTCGCGTGACCAAGTGGTCATTGAAAATGCAAGAGTGATCGCCGCTGATCCGGATCGGGATCTTGCTTTGATCCAACTGCCCCCGTCCACCAACCTGGTGGGCGTACAGGGGCTATATGGCTCACTTCAATTGCGCTTGGACCGTGCTCCACAGACCGGAGAAGACGTTATCGCAATCGGCAATCCGGCCGCCGGGTCAATCGTATTGGACTACACTGTTACGCGGGGCATCGTTTCCAATGTCGAACGCAAAATTGAGCTCAACAAAGTAAAGGTGATCCAGGTTTCGGCGGTTGTCAATCCGGGCAATTCGGGCGGGCCACTGATTGATTCCAGCGGTCGCGTGGTGGGAGTGGTCGCGGCAAAATCACTCTCCGCTGAAGCCGTCACATATGTGATCCCATCCGCCGAGTTGAACGATCTGTGGTCGCGACGCAGTGACGAGACATTTGCGGTGGCAGATACGCTTGAGAAGTGGGAGGAGAAGAACAATCCAACGGTCACGTTAGAACGAAAGTATCAGGCTCTGCTCTCAAATCCCGTGGCTGAATTGAACGGAAATACGACCGACGCAGTGCTCGCGCGCGACGGCAATCGGCTTTATTTATTGGAAGGCGTCTCAGGTCGCGTGCGAGAATTTGACACACAAGCCAATGCCATGCGCAGGGAGTGTTCGGTCAATTGCGTCGTCACTGCCATGTCGGTTGCTGGTCCGAGCGGCGAGTGCCTGGCGGTCAGCGCCCCGGAGTCTGCCCGCACGATCAGAATCAACGCCGGCGCAATGGCAGTAGACGGCGAAATCAAGACACCGGACGCGACATACTTCGCAATTGGTTGCGATGCGTCCCAGACCCCAACGCTACTTTTACGCAAGCGTGGTCGACCGTGGCTCGTTGATCAATCGTACTACGACAAGAAGCGCAACCTGACACCTGAATATCCGGTCGGAAACCCTCAATCGATGTATTTTGCCGGCGAAACCAATTCTCAATGGCTGGTCCTGGCGGAGCTGCCATTGGGCAGCACAAATATTCGTTTGAACGCGTATCCAACGATGCGCTGCATGTCATACATTTCGCAATTCTTGTCTCAGGTCATACAGCCTATTGATCGGAAAAACCGGATCATCGGACCTACGACGGACTTTGGGCGCCAAATCGAAAAGACTGGAGTCTCGTGCAATCTATCGGGTATTACGGCGATAGCGGAAGGGAGTCGAACTGATCGGATTTTCATGTGGAACAATAGCGATCAATTCATTTTTGCGCGGCGTTTATTCAAAATAACCTCATCTGGGATTGATTGCATGGGGACATTTGAATCCCCTATGGGCGACGCGGTAAAGAAAATTGACCCCTCTCTTTCGAGAATCTCGACTGAAGCCTATGACAATATCGCGACCGTGAGTGCTGACGGAAAGTGGGCAGTCAGCGGAATCTGCGTTTACAACGTGCAGTCTCGAAAGCCGGTCAAGCTATTGCCATTCGCAACGAGTATTCATGCGTTCACGCTGGATGCCCGCGGGCTCTATTTGGCCGGCGAGAAGCACTTATTCTACTTTTCGGATTGGCAAGCGCAGCTTCCCAATGCTGGGCAGTGAATAGATTGCGGATATTTCGACTGTACGTTACTATATCTGCTTCATAGGTGAGACCGAGATGCCAAAGAAGTCAGGATCGACCCAGATGTCTATCGATGCCAAGCTTGCGCTGACGTATGGTATCCGTGCCCCGGAAATGCCACCGGAGCCCACCATATCGCCCAATGAGGCGGCCAAGATATTCAACGTTACCGGCGAGGCGGTCAAGGTATGGATCTATACGGGAAAGTTGCCCGCTGCGAAGCAGGCCAACGGCTATTGGAGAATCCGAAAATCTGATCTTGAAGCATTCATGCGTCGGCGAGTCGAGGGTGTACGCAAAAAAATCATGATTGTTGTTTCGGAACGATGGCGCGAGGTGGTGGTCAAGGCAGCGGATTCCGCTGGATTGGAGACCTTGATCCCCCAGAACAGAGCCGATGCGCTACTAAAGGCGATCGTTAGTCCACCGAGCCTAATTGTGCTCGATATCGACGTTCCTGAGCGATTCGACTTCTTGGCCGCGGTGCGCGAACGCTGGTCCGCATGGCGCGCGCCTGCCATCTTGATTGGATCGCGCGGGCAGACGGACGCGGAACTGAATTTGGCCATGCAACATGGCGTTGCGGGATTCCTTTGCGATCCACCACTCGAATATCTTGCCTACGAACTTGGCCGCATGCTGACGTAGTCAATGTTGAGACTCGGGACCGTCTTCGAGCGTCAATCCCACTGGGGAGAAGATTCGGACCATGCCTCGCTACAACCCGGAAATGAAGTCCGCCATACTTCGCGCTGCTATCGTCGCTCGTGCCGCGCGAAAGAAGTGGGCTGACGCGCTTCAAGACGCTAAAGAGGTCGGCTACGAGGGAAGTGTACAAAGCCTCGTGAAAATGATCCGCGCCGGGAATAACAAGAAGCGCCCGAGGAGAACCGTCGTAGCATCAGCGCCGGAAGGACCGGCGGGGCCGTTCGCGGCGCCGAGGAGAAAGTCGGGCAGGCCCAAGGGCAGCAAGAACGCCGTTAAGCGGGCGCCGGAAAGAGTGATTTCGGTCGCCGTTAATGACGCCGATCTGGCCGGAATCGAAGCCATCGTCGAACGAATGGTTGAGCAGCGGGTTGGTGCGGCGGTGGCGAAGGCTGTGAAGGCGCTGGGGGCGGCGAAGTACGAATTGCGAAACCTATGATGTATTCTGCATCGGCGCGGCTTCTTTTCGAGAGCCCCAAATGACCAAGCACGAAATGGCCCACGCCATCGCGGTGAAGACCGGTGTGGACCAGCAGACCGTAAGACAGATCGTCCAGTGGACGCTCGATGAAATCACGTGCGCCATTGTAGCGGAGCGACGGCTCGAACTGCGGGAATTCGGCATATTCGAGATTCGGATGCGGAAGGAAAGGATAGCTCGCAACCCGAGGTCAGGAGCGGTAATATTCGTGCCGAGCAAGCAAAAGGTGTTTTTCAAGGCCGGGAAAAAGATGGAAGAGAAAGTCAACGGAGGCACGAAAAGGCTCACAAACGCGGCGCAGTTCGATCATGCCATATCGCCGCCCCGCTGATCGTCCGCGGCATCTCCGACATCGGCACGCAGCCATTTCAATCATTGACGGACTGTTTTCCTTCTCGCCGAGCATGCGGAACGTGGACTCGGCGAGTTGTGAATGTGATTGCCTACGAGAAGTCAATTGGATCGTCACCCCACGATTGCGGGAGACTTAAGACACGGTAGGGGCGTTCCGACGGGAGCCTCTTGACAAGCGAGCGGTCGTACGCCGGACTGCCGATAGTCTTCGAGATGTCGAAAATCGGCTCGTCGTCGTCCTCTTCTCCTGCCAAAATTGCCTCGTGCTTGATCTCGCCACCAACCGCCTCGTATTGGACAAAGCAACCCTCGTCCGAATCCAAAGCCCACTCGACCCAGAAAGTTCGTTCCGAATGGGCCGCACTGATGGCTTCGACGGTGGCGATCGACTGGGCCTGGTCAGGCGAGGCGCTAGTTGGCGCAGTTCATACCTTCGCAAGCACCGCTTGCTCGATCAGTTTGCGCTTCCGCCAATGAAGTCGGCGGATAGGCGGCACGACCTGCGGCCCAACCCAAGTGCGGAAAATGGAATATGCGCCGTCATCGAAAGCGGAATTCCCTGCGCAGCCGTGGCCGAACGCCGGGGACTGTGCCGGAGACATTATGCCGGCGTCTGGCAGCGTCCAGACCTTAATCTGGATGACTTCGCCAGAGATACGCCTGTCATTCGCTATTCCCGAGCAAAGAGGGGCGGCAGTGGATGTGTAGTCCGGGAACAGGTAGGCGACACGTTTAATGTCTGTGGCCTCTCGATACATGCCCGCGGACTCTGCCACATGCACTATAATCAGCTACGAAGTACGCCTGCCCTCTTTGCAAAGATCGCAGATCCAGTCGCCAATCCAGCCGTCTTAAAGCTCAAACGTCAGTTGACGAACGGGATTTGCGTAATTGTCGAAGACGGCGTCGGATGTAATAAGGCGACGCGCCATCCGCGCCGGGTCTGTCTCTCCCACCTCCGGGCTCTCACACGGTTAGGTAAGTTGGCCGAACTGACGGACTCGTTTGTCGAACGGAGATACACCTTTGGTAAGAGGACGCCGGATCAAATCGTGCCGGGACTGTGCATCCTCGCCGTTGACGGGAAGCCGTGCTCCAACCCGGCGCGGCGGCGCGGACTATGCAATGCTTGCATTCATGCGATCGGAAAACAAAAGCTGAGTTTTGAAGACTATGCGCTGCCGGTTCAATCCCCTCAACGTTCTCTGTGCGTACTTTCCAGACGCCCCAGGCTCACCAAGTCGATCTGTATGGCGGCTGTAAACGGCGAACTCTGCCATGGAATTCCACACGCACGGGGACTATGCAAACTGCACTACAAAATGGCCAAGCGCCAGAGAATGCTCGAAGAGATCGCGCTCAGCGGTGCAGAACTCGACGGTTTGCCTGACCTTCCGCAGTTCTACTTGGACAAGAACATCGTCATTCGCTTCGCCATGTACGAGAATTTTGGCGTCAAACCGGAGCGAAGTTCCATCGACCTAGTTGACGCTGTCCTGACGGCAAAGGCAGTCGGGACCGTCAGCGTCGATTGCGTGCGGTCCGTATATAGCCACCTCGGCCACCGTCTCGCTCGCTCCGCCGCCGAAGGAGGCAAGGGATTGGATGAAAAGAGCGCGGAGCAGAATGCCAGAAAGTACACAGGGCAACTCTTTTTCGGTCGCGACGGTCTTTGGCGCTTCATAGCGTTTACAGATACGGACCTGTGCGCCTGCACGCGGAAGGCGCAATTCATGCACCTTTCGCTTGAGGACGCCCTGGAAATGAGGCTTTACGCACGCGCAAAGATGGATTGCTTGCGCATGCTGTTTGTCACGGCCGATGGCGGTATTTTGGGCCAGACCGAAGCGGTGCATCCCATGCAAGCGGC
>Ga0206927_1126_pt1 | contig 16168 bp, 6 predicted proteins | sample Alteio_BWOrgHeat_60_FD_153249 | JGI IMG/M metagenome (GOLD analysis project Ga0206927, IMG submission 153249) | Enriched cells from forest soil in Barre Woods Harvard Forest LTER site, Petersham, Massachusetts, United States -... | ecosystem: Environmental > Terrestrial > Soil > Temperate forest > O... | reverse complement strand
GTTTTAAGATTTTACGAAAATATGAACCAGAAAAAGAACTATTCGCTGTTTATGATGGCAGCGACGACAGCCCATCCGCAGGCAGCACTTTTCGTTTGAGAGGCTGGGACAAAGATACGGGACTTGTTTTTTTATTGGATTCTACATCCATAAAAGCAATTTCAACGGGTAAATGCCATGTTTATAATGAGCCGTTTTATCCGCCGATAACTCAACAGCAATAATTAACAGGGAGTGATTATATGACCAGTGCAAGAGACCAATTTACTGCAAGCCAAGAAAATGGGCCATTATCCAGTAATGGAAATAAGCAAAATCAATTTTTTCAGGACTCTGGTGGATTAAATATTGGTTTTGGATACGATCTTACTAAGAATCTGGACTCTAATACAGAGAACACTTTAAAAGCCGCAGGTTATGGTGTCAATCTAACCCAAAGCCAATGGGATGATATTCTAAATACTGCTGCAATACCGGCAACTCAACTTACTGCTGCAGATGTAAAATCGCTAAACACAGAACTTGGTTCGACAGGTAAAATTACCCAGAGTCAGGCGTATACTTTAATGGATAATTATTATACTAATATTGCAGATCCAGGATTAATAAAAGATCTCGAAGGTAAGGCAGTTGGTTTAACTGCAGATCAAATTACTGCACTTCAGACAAATTACCCAAATGCATGGATTGGATTAGAAGATCTTAAATATAATGCTCCTTCGGCAATCAGCAGCAATAAGATTACTGGTTTGGATGCTGATTTAAAAACGGCTATAACAACAGGAAATTTTGGTGATGTTGCATATGATATTGGCGCCAATCCGAATACTGATGTGCCTGTACGACGTGATGATGAATCTCTTTTTATATTAGGGTTTGATCCAAATTCTTCTAAATCCACACCATTATCTCTAACTTCGGTTGATCTAAATAGTGTTATGACTTACGAGAAAGATGTAGCACTTGGTCCGCTTCAGCCACTTGCAAGCACACAAGCGAAGGTTATTCCCTATTTAGAGGGTCAGGGTTTTTATATTACCCAAACTGGTGATACATGGAACAGCATAGCAGCTCAAGATCAAGATAATGTGGGAATTGGCACCAAATTAACAGGTGCTGAGCTCGAGCAGTTAAACAGCGTATTGCCGGATAGTAATTATACGGTTGGCGGGCTTGTTTATGTTCCGAGTGGCAGCTTTATTGTTGGCTCAACTCCGGTCAATATTGCCTCTTTAAATATAGGGGTTGGTCCGCAGGCATATATTTATGATACTGCGACAAACCAGGTTTATTCGATGGGGGTTGATCCAAATGCTACTTCCGGCCAATTGGGAAATAGCGGCAGCGGCACAATTTATGTTTTAGGAAAAGATGGAAATTTATTATCAGACAGCATGACAGGTGTGAAGATTTCAACAGACGCTTTTGGCAATGCATATCTTTCCACCAGCACTGAGCTTGGCGTTACGACACTTATGATTTCTTCTGAAGGCGATAAAGAATCTCTCTCTGCCAGCACTACCAAAGTGACATTTGACGCAGCTACAGGAACCAATCTTTCTTCCACAAACTCTTCGGATGGTTCTACGACTTATTCTTTCACCGATCCATCAGGTAACAATGTAGGAACTTTTATTTCAGGTTCCGCAAATGGTGTTCAAGATTTAAACTTCGATAACGCAACGGTTGCTATAAAATCTAATGCTATCGCAGAAGTCGACGGTGATGGAAATAACATCACGCTTGCAAATAAAGATAATGTGGCTCTTGGCGGCGATAATGAATCAATTAAAATATCGGGAAATAATTCTGCCGTTACAGATACGGTGAGCGGCGGTGATACTATAAAAGTTACTGGCGTTAATAATGTGGTTAGTTCTACGAATGACTCTATATCACTTGCTGCGGGATCTACTAAAAACATTGTTTCAGGTGATGCCAACAACGTAACCTCAGTATCCAACATCAATTTCACGCTTGATGGCCAGAACAATGAAGTTGCTGCATCTAACGACAAAATCAACTTGGCTGATAATTCCAGCGGCAATGAGATAACCGGCAGCGGCGATAAGCTTGGCGGTGGGCAAAATGTTGATGTGAGCCTTATCGGTAAAAATGATGCAGTGACTCTTTCGGATGGCAGTATCAATATTGAGGGTAACGGCAAAGGCAACAGCGTGATTGGCGATGGTAACGAAATCAACGTCAATGATGGCACTTTCTTTAAAGTGAATGGCGATGATAATGCAATTAACACTAATAAAGGCACAATTACTTTAACAGCTGGGGATACTAACAATGTTATAACCGGTGATGATAATATCGTAAATGCTGCAGCAAAAGATTCGGTTGGAATTAGCGGCGATAATAATGTTGTAAATGATTCAAACGGGATTGTAATTCTTGGCGCTAATACAACCGGTTTAATGATCAATGGCAACGGAAATGATGTCGATGCTGATATAAATGACAGCTTCAATGTTACTGGTAAGAATAATGAGTTTTATTCTAATGACGGCCTTGGCCTTGTTATCAACGGCCCATCTGCCGGAGTTGGCAGCGATGTTTTCGATTTTGCCAAAGGCGATAAACTAGAGAATATATCCACTGATTCTGATGGTAATTTTACTGCATATATAAGCACAAAATCTGGCAAAGGGCCGGATGAATCATTTGATTTTTCCGATAATTCGGTTGGCGGAAACTTCAATGGTTATTCGTTTAGCGATGGAATAGATAACACAACAATTTCTGTTGATGCTTCTGGTAACGCTACGTTTTCATCTGCAATATCTAAAACAATTACGGATAATATTTTTATTTCTGCTGATGGATCACAAGAAACTTTCACTCAAGGCAAAGAGAATTTCAGTTTTGCGGATGGTTCGCTGGAATCTGCTTCTTCTGACAACGGGTTTGAACAATTCACTGTAGCTTCCGGTTCTAATAATTATTCAGAACAAGTTGAATGGGATGCAGCCGATTCTAAGGCCTATATGGATATTACAAATAGTGAAGGCCAGACATCTTCTGTGCTCATAGGAACTATTAATTCCGGCGATGATTTGAAATTAGATGGCGCGACATTTACCGATTACAATTCCAAAAATCAGGAATTGGAAAGCGGGCAAATTGCTAATGATGGCAGCCAGACCGATACGCAATATAATGTTGGAAAAGGTGATTGGACAACCATCGCTTCTGATTATGATAGTACCGGAACTCTGCTTGATTCCATTGAAAATGAGAAGGATGGAACTTCGGTCGCCACAAATTATGATTACAGTGGTGGAACATGGAAAGATCAGATCACTGACTTCAGTGGTTTGAATGCTACCGGCATAAGAACTACATCACTTGTTGAAAATTATGATGGCACATCTGAAATAATCACAATCGGCCAACCAGGTGATAATTTTACAAATAAAATTACCGATTACACGGGGCAAGACGGCACTGGCCAGATCAGCTCAACAACTGAGAATTTTACTGACGGCAGTTCGCAAGTTGTTGATTTCGGCATTGACGGGCAAGACTGGTCTACCGAGACTTATAATTACGGCACGAATGGTGCATTGGATACTTCTTTTACGAATTATAACGATAATTCTTCATCAGAAACGGCTTATGATAATAATGGAGACGTAACTACTTATTATTCAGGGCTGAACGAAACCGGAAGTATCAGTTATTCACTTGATGATTTTATCAACGGAACATCATCAAAAACAATTTATGACACCGGCAATGATAACAACTGGTCATCCATTACTTCAGATTATTCCGGTGCAGATGCTTCTGGCACATTGACTGGACAGATAACTGATTTTGATGCAGGGAATTCGCAAGTTGAAACTTATGGCCAGGGAACTAATGTTAAAAATGAATTGAAAGATTATAGCGGCGAAGATGGAGCTGGTGCACTTACCGAAAGCATAACCAATTTCACTACCGGTGATTCGCAAGTGGCAACTTATACTGGTTTGGCCAGTAATGAAGCTGGTGAGATTTCAAGCTATTCAGATTTTGATGGGCAAGGAAAACTCAGAGAAACAACGACTGATTATACTAACGGCACATCACAGGCTGAATTGTTTGATCCTAACCCTAAGGTTTCTATTGAATATGCCACTTATACTGGCCTGGATGATACCGGATCTATTAAAACAGGTAACATAACTCTTGATACGGGGCAGAATATTACTCTCTCCTACAGCAATAATGGTACTTCGTTTTTAGAAAGATCTGGTAACGGAACTATTCTTTATGGAAATGGCGGGATCATCTTCACCAATTATGGGTTAACAAATAATTATGTTGCCTATGGAGTTGATTTAAATGGCGAAATTAAAAATGCAGGTGAGCCAGGCAACGCCGGTGATTTAGGCGGTGGCGGCTATGATGATGGCAGCGGTGACTATGGTGGCGGTGATTACGGCGGTGGGGATTATGGCGGCGGAAATTATGGCGGTCTCGGTGGTTATGGTGGCGATGGTATTTTTACCGGTGATGGTGGTGATTTTGGTGGCGATGGTGGTGAGTTTGCAGGATTTGCCGGTGATAAAACAAAAATTACTGCTGCGCTTAGCGGCAATGATTTAAGCGCAATTGCTCAATACGATATAAATCATGGCAATATCGATGGAGCGGTAGCCACACAATCTGCCGTAAACCAAGCAAGCAATGTTGCTAAATCTGGCACCACATCAGAAGTGTTGACCGGCTCAAAATGGGATAACCAAGTTATTACATGGAGCGTGGCGCAAAATTTTGGAACAGAAGAAAGCGCGGTTGAAAATGCATTTGCAACATGGGCGGCAGCTTCAGGTTTGGAATTCCAAGAAGTGGCTGATTCGGCGCAATCTGATATCCGAATCGGCTTTGGTGATCTTGATACTCCTGAAAGTGGCATGGTCGGTTTAACAAGTGATAAAACTAGTAACGGTGCAATGCAGGCAAACAACACAATAATGCTGGAAAACCCAACACTTGATGAATTGACCGGCACGCAGCAAACATATGATGGAACTGAGGCGACATTGGAACAGGTGCTGTTGCATGAAATTGGCCATACGTTAGGTTTTGCTGATAATGCTGATCCTAATTCGATCATGTCTTATTACTTGGGCAGCGATAATCGTAATTTAGATAGCAATGATATAGCTGCAGTAGAATCACTTTATGGGGCAACTGTTCAGGCAATATCGAGCTTTAATGCATCTGGTTCGGCATCAACGCCTGCGCAGGCGACTGCTAACCCGGCAGCTACGCCTTCATTACTTGTTGCTCCAGGGCATTAGAATATTGAGGATAGAAAATAATGATATCTAAACTGCATTTTATTTCCGGCTTGCCGCGTTCCGGCTCAACTTTGCTCAGTGCTTTATTAAAACAAAACCCAAAGTTTCATGCCTCGGTTACCAGCCCGGTTTCATCATTATGCAGCGTATTGCAGCAAAAGATGAGTGGTGGCAGCGAGTTCCATGTTTTTTTTAATGATGAGCGCCGCCATAAAATATTAAAAGGCGTATTTGATTCGTATTATGCTGATCTGCCAGTGGGCAAAGTTGTTTTTGATACTAACCGCACCTGGACCGGCAAAGCTGCGCTATTGGGTAAGTTATATCCCACATCGCGGATCATATGCTGTGTGCGTGATGTTGGCTGGGTTATTGATAGTGTTGAGAGGATGCTGGCGAAAAACCCGCTGGAATTATCGCGCATTTTTAATTTCAAAACCAATAGTTCTGTTTACGCGCGCGTGGAAATATTGATGAATTCCGATAATGGTTTGATAGGCCAGGCGTGGAGTACTTTACGCGAATGCTGGTTTGGCGAAAATGCAAAGCGCATGATTGTAATTCCTTATGATAAACTTGTGAGTGAACCTGAACGTATAATGCGTGAACTTTACCAAGAGCTTGGCGAAGAACCGTTCAAGCATGATTTTGACAATGTTGTTTATGATGAACCTGATTATGACGCCATATTGGGCATGCCTGGAATGCATGAAGTAGGTAAAAAAGTTGAGTATAAGAAAAGGCCGCTATGCATACCGCCGGATATATTTGCCAAATATACTGAATCTAGCTTTTGGTTGCGGCCTGAACTAAACCACCGCGGAGTTAAGATTTTATAGTAATGGAATTGTAAGTTGCATGAAGTTTTTTCGCCGTATGCGCGCTGGTATTGATGTCACTTCACTGCTCACCGAAGTTATGGAGCAAGATGGAGCATGGCTAATCAACACCAGCCGCCAAGAAAAAATTGGCGTGCAGCGTGACACTAATACTATTTTTCTCGCCAGTGCCGTTCGCCGAGCAGATTTGCATCTTAATGAAAACCAGGAAAGCGCTCTAACTCCTACTGCGAAATTATTTCCCAAAGCGCTGGCATTCATGCAAAATTTTGCCAGGGAAATGAATGCTGAGCTTTCGCGCGCAACTATTGTCAGGTTAAAACCCAAGTCACAAGTTTATAGCCATGTTGATATCGGCTCTTATTATTTTATTCGTGACCGTTATCATTTGGTTTTGCGTAGCCCGGCGGGTAGTGTGTTGAAAAGCGGTGATGAAGAAGTACGCATGCAGGAAGGTGAGCTTTGGTGGTTTAATAACAAGCAATATCACGAAGCATTTAATGAATCTGATGAATGGCGTATTCATTACATATTTGATTTATTGCCTTTAGCTAACAAGCATTTGGCTATTAACCCAACATTACCTATCAAGCAGACTGTAAAATCTGAGGAGCAACAAGAGGAAATAGTTTCTGCAAAAAGGTTGCTTTTTAATGCTATTAAAACTCATGCGATTCTTCGTTCGGAAAACCAACGGCTGATTTCGCCAAAAGGTGGCCATAATTCATGGCTTATCGATATGCGCAGAATAGTTACGGATGCAACTATTTTAGATGCAGTGGCTGAACTGTTCTGGGAAATTTGCGCTGATAAATTACCTTTCCAGATTGGTGGAATGGAAGTGGCGGCGATTCCGCTTTTATCGGCAATCTTGATGAAATCAGTGGAAAGAGGAACGCCTATAAATGGGTTTATTATTCGCAAAGAGCGCAAGACTTATGGCACCGGTAATTTGATTGAAGGCAAAGTAACGGATGCGCCGATTATTATCATCGATGATATTTTAAATTCCGGCAGCAGTTTGGAAAAAGTGCGGGTGGTTTTGGAGCAGGCGGGTAGAAAAATATCGCTGGTTTTTGTGCTGATCAATTATTGCAGTTTAAAAGCCAGGGCTTGGCATGTTGAACATCGGATACCGATTACCTCGCCATTTAGCCTTGAGGAATTTGGCCTCGATATTAGAAAAACTGAAGCTAAACCTTTGCCGCCGATTTTCCGAAATGTTTGGCAGTTTAATTCTCCTGATCCTAATTTCTTTCATCTGGTGCCGAAATCTTTCCCGGCAACTGATGGTAAGCATGTTTATTTCGGTAGTGATTCCGGCAATTTCTGGTGTCTTAATGCGCGTAACGGCGCTGAAGTGTGGAAGTTTAAAGTTACCAGCAAGGGGCACAAGAATATTTGGTCAGCTCCCGCGCTTCATAATGGCAAAGTATTTTTTGGTGGATATGACGGCAATGTTTATTGCTTAGATAGCAACACTGGCGCAGAAATTTGGCGATTTACCGATGCTGATTGGGTTGGTTCATCACCGGCATTGGCGCCCGAGCTTGGGCTTTTATTTATCGGTTTGGAATTTGCCGTTGAGGGTAAGCGCGGCAGTATTGCGGCACTAAATTTAGAAACCGGTGAGAAGGTTTGGGAGCATAGAACCAAGCGCTATACACATGCGTCACCTGCTTATTGGCCGGAGCGGCAGCTGGTAGCTTGCGGCAGCAATGATAATGAAATGTTTTTGTTCGATGCGAAAACTGGCGCGCTGCGCTGGCGGTTTGAAACCAGGGGCGGCGAAGTGAAAGGCTCGATCAGGCATGCGCCGGCATTTGATGTTAAACGCGGGCAGGTTGTTACCGGTTGCGCTGATGGATATATTTACATTATCGATGTTGAAACGGGGAATGAAGTGTGGTCGGTGAAAACTGATAACACAATTTACACAGTTCCTCTTGTAGTTGGAGATTATGCCTATGTCGGCTCTACCGATAAATATATGTATATTCTCGATCTTGAAACACGCGAGGTGAAAAGAAAAATTCATACCGGTTCTAAAATTTTCTGCCCACCAAAATTGCTAGAGGGAAAAGTTTATTTTGGCGCCTGCAATGGAATTATTTATCAGGTTGATCCGGTGACGCTGGAAGTTACCGGCACGCATCAACTTGCCGATGCTATTACTAATGCGCTAACTTACAGTAAAGAGACTGGTCTATTTTATGTGCTTAATTATGTGAACCAACTTCATGCGCTGGCTAAGGTGTGAGCTTGGCGGCATTGCCAGCGATACGTTTTCCGTCACCGGCACGCGGAATTATCATTTTATGTTTCTGACATTTTCGCCTATTGGTAGAAAACTGTGCAATCTATAATTTTATTGCAATCTCTAATTGTATCATGGTAAAAGTTTATTAGCTAAATGAATTGATCAATAGAATTGCGAGCGTAAAAAGTCATTGGGTATGAAAATAAAATATAATTTAATAGGACTTTTACTTCTCTGCTCTTTAACCAGTTGCGGTCCCGGAACAGATTTTCCTAAGACTAAATGGAATATAGCGCAAAAAGATTCCACGATTGTTCAGGATTTTACAGTCAGACATTCTATGATCTATATGCCTATTCTTGACTTTCATCCGTTGAGAAAGTTGCATACACCGTTTTCTGAAGATCCAATAATGCAATTTATTGGAGACGGCAGTAAGGGAATTTATAACCTGAAAACTCATCAATTCATGAATTGGAATAATAATGAAGAGCGACAACAGGTATTCGCAATGTTGCAAAATAAAGAGGCTGTATGGAAACGTGAAAATCCCGGCACTATTATTCCAATTCATCTCAAAATTGAAAAACTAGATCAAGATAAAGACAAGGTAATAATAGATCAGACTTACGACACAGAAGGTTATGATGCCGCAATTGAGCGTGATATTGTTTATATTAAATTAAAACCTGGTAAATATCGCCTTACAGCAAATACTACAAAAGAAACCGTTCTTCCGCCTGACCTTGAAACATTTCTGTTGATAGGTTCACCTCCCGATTAAACAATGATAAATTAGGTAATAACTATGGCATATACTTTGACAGTTTATATTGCATCACCGTTAACTAAGGAATCTAATGGAAGTAGCTCAAGAGTTGGGCATATGTGGTATCAAATTTCCGATGGAACTACTTCTAATTCATATGGTTTTGCTCCTCAAAAATCTTCTAGTCCTGCGCTATTCGCTCCTGGTCAGGTTTATACTGATGACACATTAAACTATCTACAAGATAATTCTAAGAATGCCTATGATGCTCAGACTGTTACAATAACCAAAGCTCAATACAATACCCTTCAGGCTTTTGGACAAAGTGGTGTGGATTTGACTGCTAATGGAGGTGGAGGAGAAATAAAAGGCCCTAATGGGGTTGATTTTAGTACATATTATGATGGCTTTAGCAATAGCTGTGTTGATTTTACATGGTTGGCACTTCAAACAATTGGAATTGAACCGTCTGTCAATATTTTTCCGCAGGCTAATAACGCCTTTTCCGCTCTAGAAAACTCAACTCTTCTACCAATCTGGAATGCATCCTTGCTCAATGAAAGCATGGATGGATTTAAGGACTCTAATGCTGGCAATGAAATTTATATTACGAGAAATCATTTTGACAGCGATGGAAATGTTACATCAACGGTCGTAAAAGATACTGATGGAAATGTTGTTGCAGATGTATCTTATAAATATGACGTTGCTAATAATTCAGTTACCGAAACAACAACAAATAATAAAGGTCAAGTAACTGATATAACCACAGAAAGTTTTAATAACTCGACAGATATAGGTACAAATATTACCCAAACATTTTCTAACGGTTTACTACTAAATCAACAACAGCTAACTGGTACTGATCGGGATATTATCACGGACAATGTTTCCGGCACGGGTGCTATTACTGATTTAAACGGAGCCACAATTGATTTTTCTACGGATTCGCAAGGGACGGTTAAAGGTGACAACAACTTTATAAACGCAGTAAATAGTGCATTAGTTTTTGGACAAGGTGATAGTAATAATAAAATTAATGCTACCAGCGATACCATCACTTTCAAACCTGGAGATACGAGTGATTTGGTAACGGGTAACGGTAATACATTGAATGTAGCAACCGGGGATATTTTAGCGCTTTCAGGGAAGACTGATGTTATTGATGGAACAAAGGCAGATATTAGCTTATCTTCAGGCGACACTGGAGATTCGGTAATTGGCAACAAAAACACGTTAACCGCAGCGAGTGGTGATGATTTCAGCGTCAATGGTGATAACAATAATATCAGCGGCAGCAGTGATTCGATCACTTTCATGAAAGGCGATACTGGTGAGGCGATCACCGGCAGTTCGGATACTATCAACGGCGTGGCGGGCGATACATTCTCTGTCACCGGCACGCGGGATTCGGTATATGGCGCTAATGAATCAGTTACATTCGGCAGCGGTTCCACCACGGATTATGTCTATGGCGATGATAACCATATCAGCGGCGCCAATGGTGATGCTTTCACCGTAAGCGGCAACCAGGATAAAATTTCCGCCAGTGGCGACACGATCACCTTTGCAGCAAGCGAAAATGGCGAAGTTATAACTGGCGATAAGAACACCATTAACAGCACCAGCGGTGATGCTTTCAGCGTCAATGGTGATGATAATACAATTTCAGCTACAAGCGGGACTGTTTCATTCGTAAGTGGTGATAGCGGTAATACACTGAGCGGCAATAGCGACACAGTAAATATAGTAGCAGGTGATAGCCTAACTCTATCTGGCAGAAGCGATACGGTTGATGGTAATGGCGCGGATTTAAATCTTGGCAACGGCGTTTCAAACATGAGCATCAACGGTAAAAATGATTCGATTGATGCTACCCGCGACACCTTAACTTTTGGCCAGAAAGATACTGGTGATTTAGTAACCGGAGCAAGCAATGTGTTAAACCTCGGCACCGGCGACAGCATCGGTATATCGGGTGCTAGCGATAATATTTACGGCTCTAGTGATTCAGTTTCATTCAAAGACGGCGTAACCAGCGGAACTTTAATTGGCAATGATGATAAACTCACCGGTATCGCCGGAGATAGTTTAGTGATTGATGGTGATAATGATTCAATGAAAGCCAGCAGCGACAACCTCACTTATTATCACGGCAGCATAGACGATACATTAACTGGTAATAAAGATACGGTAAGCGTTCAAACGGGAGATACGCTCACATTAAATGGTGACGATAATGATTTAACTGCAGGCGCTGCGACTGTGAATTTTTCCAAAGGCGATGATGGCAATTCGGTTAATGGTAATAGCGATATATTCAATGTTGCTAACGGCAATAGTTTGGAAATTACTGGCCGTAGCGATACTATCAACGGTAATGGCGATGAATTGGATTTTGATCCTAGCGTCAGCGGAATGGTTATTAACGGCAAAAACGATGCGCTCACTGGCACTAATGATAATTTAACTTTGGGTGATAACGCAACCGGCGATAGTTTTGATGGCAGTGGTTCGGTAATAAATCTCGGTAAGAGCGATGGTTTAAGCGTAGATGGCACGGGTGATAATATCTATGGTTCCAACTCAAATGTAACTTTCGATAAAGGTGATAGTAAAGATTTGCTCCAGGGCAGTGGAGATAGTGTCAGTTCACTTTCAGCTACTAACTTTGAAGTTTATGGCTCAAACGATAATATTGATGGTGTCAAAGGCGATGTAATTGATGTTGCCGGCAATGGCAAAATTACCAACATGGATGAGTTCGACTCGGTTAATATGAGTGGGGGAACTGTAACCGTATCTAGCGGAACCAGTGTGGCTGTTTCAGGTTCTGGCGATACAATAAACACGGTTGGTAATGATAATATCGAATTATTTAGCGGTAATGAAACCGTCACCGCATCTTCTGGCACTGGCATTTTTGTAGCAGGCGGTAACAATGACCAAATCAGCATGGTCAGTGGTGATTCCATTGATATTGCAGATGGCATGAGCGAAACCATAACTGGCAGCGGCCTTATTATTCATGCCGGTGATGACGACGACCTCACAATTACTGGCAGCAATGATAAAATTATCGGCGGTAAGGATGATGACTTTGATATCGACGGTACATATGACCCTGTAAGCGCTGATAATAGCAAGGTTGATTATACTGGCGATTCCTTCACTGGAGATACCATATATGGCAGCGGCGATGATGATCTTGGCGGCGGCACCACAGAACCTGGCGGTAGTTCCGGAGACCCTGGCATAGGTGATGGCGGCGACGGCAGTTTTGGTGACGGCGGTGATGGTGGTGATGGCGGTGACGGTGGTGATGGAATCGGCGATGGTGGAGATGGCTTTGGTGATGGTGGCTATTATGGTTTTGCCGGTAATAAAACCAAAGTTAATTCTAATATCAATAAAGATATCAGCATAATCGCACAAAATGATTTGAAAAATGGCAATATAGCCGGCGCAACTGCTGCTGAAAACGCGCTGCATCAGGCGAAAGCTGCTATTGATTCCAAAGACAAATCTCCTGTTCTTAACGGTGCGAAATGGGATAGCCAAGTTATTACCTGGAGCATTGCTGAAAACCCTGGCAGCGACTCTGCGGAGTTTTCGGGTTACATGAACAGCTCATATGAAAAAACTATCGAGAATGCTTTTTCTCAATGGGCGCAAGCAACCGGAGTGCAGTTTGAAGAAGTTGCTGATTCGGCGCAATCTGACATACGCATCGGTTGGGGTGATCTGGATACGGCAAGCAGTGGCGTGGTTGGATTTACATCGCTGCAGAGCCAAAATGGTGCAATGGAGCCGGGCTCGGTAATTTTGCTTGAAGATCCAAATCAAACTGCGCTGACTGGCAGCAATAAAGTTTATAGCGGAACTTCGGCAACATTATCAGAAGTTCTCCTGCACGAAATTGGGCATACGCTCGGCTTTGCCGATAATGATGACCCGAATTCCATCATGTCATATTATCTTGGCAGCGATAACCGTAAACTTGATAAGAATGATATTGCGGCGGCCCAAGCGCTTTATGCAAATTCGGACCAGTCTGCCAATGTATCAAATAGCGTGAACCAACTTGTTCAGGCAATCTCTGGCTTTAATGCGGCGGCAAGTTCAGCTTCCTCATCTGCACTTTTAACTGTGGGTGAACAACCTCAACTAATTACGCAGCCGAGCCATTAGGATTGAGATTTATTCATGGCTGTAAAAAAACTCTTATGCCTTCTAATTTTTGTAGGTTTGGCTTTCGCTCAACCTTCTTATGGCACTGAAGATACGGATAATGATGACGACCCTGCAAAGGCGCCGCCAGTTTCGATGAATGAAAGAGTGCTAAATGTTCCTGGCGACCCATATCGCCCGGTAACGTTAGAGGTAACGGTTCTAACGCCACCAGGTGCCGGGCCTTTTCCGTTGGCAGTGATGAACCACGGCGCGACGGATAAGCACACGAAAATTCATGACCCGAAAGAGCCACGCTATCACCACACATTTTCGGCCTATTATTTTCTCTCGCGCGGTTATGCGGTGGCGCTTCCTATGATGCGTGGTTTTGCAGGATCTGGTGGTGAGGTAGAAAATCATGGCTGCGATCTGGCAACCACCGGGCTTAACAATGCAAAAGATATAGATGCGGTGATAAATTATTTTAAAACCCAGCCTTATATCGATAGCAAACATATTGTTGTTGCCGGGCAAAGTTTTGGCGGATTCAACGCTTTGGCTCTTGGAATGTTTGATGACCCAGATATCAAAGGCTTGATAAATTTTGCTGGTGGTTTGCGCGTATCAAGTTGCAACCAGCTTGAAAGCAGTTTGCTTTCGGCCTTTTCATATTTTGGCTCAAAAAGCAGGCATCCGTCAATTTGGTTTTATGGTGATAATGATCAGGTTTTCCCACAATCTCTATGGCAGGCGATGCACTCAAATTATACTCAGGCGGGTGGTTATGCTGAGTTGGTTTCATATGGTAGTTTTATGGAAGACTCGCACCAGTTATTGGCTTACCCGGAAAGCTTAGCTATATGGACGCCAAAAGTTGATGATTTCTTGAATAGAATAGGAATGCCATCAAAATTGCTTTACCCAGATTATCTTCCGGTGCAAACGCCGCAGCCGACAAATTATGCTGCTATTGATGATGCCGAAGCCATTCCATATTTGAATGACCAGGGGCGCGAGGTTTACCAAAAATATTTGAGCAAAAAATTTCCGCGCGCTTTGGTGATTAGCCCAAAAGGTTCCATATATTCGCAAAGCGGTGGGTTTGATCCGTTTGGACGCGCCATGAGAGAATGCGCTAAATCAAACAATGATTGCCAGCCTTATGCGGTAGATAATTATGTTGTATGGTTAAGACCAACACCGGCATCTGCGCCAACGAATTTTGCGCGTATTGATGACGCTTCGGCCATTCCCTATTTAAATGAAAAGGCCAGGGCAGATTATCAGGTTTTTCTCACCAAGCGCCGGCCACGCGCTTTTGTAATTGCGCCAGATGGCGGCTATTCAGCTTCTTGGAGTAAGGACTTAGTAGCCAATGACCCAATTGCCAAGGCATTGGAAGTTTGTTCAAGATCGCACCAAGGCTGCCAGCTTTATGCTGTTGATAATAATGTTGTTTGGAACAAATAATTGGCCGAAATCAGCCGATAAATATTATTACTAAATGTTAAATAGAGGTTGACGCGCCAGGCTTACTTATGCCATTCTTTATGGCGGGAATCAGTATACTTGGGGTTGTAATGCGGGCGTCTGTTTTTTGGGCTGGTTTTGTGGCAGTGACAATATTCCCGACAGTTTATGCCCAGGCTGAAACCCTTGAAGATGCATGGATTCAGGCTTATCAAACCAACCCATCATTACAGGCAACGCGCGCGAGTCTACGCGCAACTGATGAGCAAGTTGCAGAAGCGGTGAGCAACTGGCGGCCAAGCGTTGATGCAACCACTAATTATGGGCAGATCAGCCAGGATATTTCTACGCCAGGGTTTTCTGGCACAAATAATTTTTCTGGAACGACGAAAAGTTATGGGGTTGAGGTCAAGCAGCCAATATTCAGAGGATTTCGCACAATATCTGAAACCAACGCGGCCAAAAAGCAGGTGCGTTCCGAGCGCGCAAAATTGCAAAGTGCCGAGCAGCAATTGTTTCTCGATACTGCAGGCGCTTATTTGGACACGATAAGAGATGAAGAGATATTAAATATCGAAATTTATAACGTAACTATGCTTGAGCAAAGATTGGTGGAAACGCAAGTGCGTTATGAACATGGTGATTTGGCGCAGACCGATGTGCATGAGGCTGAGTCGCGGCTGGAAAGGGCCAAAGTGAACCGTTACCAAATTGAAAACACGCTGGCGGCTGACCGCACAAATTATATGCGCTTGGTTGGCAAAGTGCCGGAGAATTTGAGAGATCCGGAAGTTATTCTCGATCAATCAAAAAAATTGGATGACATATTGCAGACCGCACAAACGAGAAATCCGGATGTTGTTGCGGCATGGTATGCTTTGCAGGAAGCCAATTCGGAAGTGGATCTGAATGAGGGAAGTTTGTTGCCGGAAGTGAATCTTGTTGCCAATGCAACGCGCAGTCACGGGCAGGATGTTACTATTCCGGGCAGAGAAGATGATGCACAAGTGGTTTTGCAGGCAACTGTACCGCTATATAGATCTGGCGCAGATTATGCAAAAACGCGCGCGGCGCAGCAGACCGTTACGCAACGCCGGATGGAGTTGGAAGATACGCGACATAAGGCTGTAGAAACTGCGCATGATGCTTGCCGGACACTTATAAGAGCGCGTTTGGCGCTTGATGCGGATAGAGAGGAAGTGGAAGCGGCAAATTTGGCTTTGCAGGGAATTACGGTTGCGGCAAGAGTGGGTACGCGCACAACTTTGGATGTGTTAAATGCTCAGCAGGAATTGGCGGATGCGGAAATAGATATGGCCAAATCAAAACATGATAGCAATCTGGCTATTTTGCAGAT
>Ga0206927_1124_pt1 | contig 16498 bp, 19 predicted proteins | sample Alteio_BWOrgHeat_60_FD_153249 | JGI IMG/M metagenome (GOLD analysis project Ga0206927, IMG submission 153249) | Enriched cells from forest soil in Barre Woods Harvard Forest LTER site, Petersham, Massachusetts, United States -... | ecosystem: Environmental > Terrestrial > Soil > Temperate forest >... | reverse complement strand
CTTTGTAATCATCCTGGAAACAGAATAATTGTTTAGAAACACGATTTATGCACATTAATAAAATTTTTAAAAATGAATATGGCAAAAGTAAAAGAAACTAAAGAAGATGAGATAACCATTCTTGGTAAAGAACTTAATCTTCAAAAAGAAGAAAACAGGAAACTGTCGGCAGAATTAATTAATATCCGTAAAGAACTTGTCTATCAGGATGAAGAGAAAAGAAAACGAGCTGCAGAGTTGGGTATTGCAAATATAGAACTTGCTTTTCAAGATGAAGAGAAAGGAAAGCGAGCAGAAGAGCTTATCATTGCTGATAAAGAATTGGCATTTCAGAAAATAGAGAAAGGGAAGCGTGCAGCAGAGTTAGGTATTGCTGACAAAGAACTGGCTTATCAAAAGTAAGAGAAAGGGAAACGGGCTGCAGAATTAGGTATTGCTGATAAAGAACTGGCATATCAAGACGAAGAGAAAGGAAAACGGGCAGAAGAATTAATCATTGCCAACAAAGAACTAGCATTTCAAAACAAAGAGAAAGAAAAACGTGCTGAAGAATTAGGAGTTGCGAATAAGAAATTAGTTTTCGAAAACGATGAAAAAGAAAAACGAGCTGCCGAGTTAGGAGTTGCCAATAAAAAACTGGTCTTTGAAAACAAAGAAAAAGAAAAGCGAGCCGCTGAGTTAGGTATTGCTAATAAGGAATTGGTGTTTCAAAACGATGAGAAGGAAAAAAGAGCTGAGGAGAAAGAAAAACGTGCAGCAGAATTAATAATTGCTAACAAGGAACTTGCATTTCAAAATGAAGAGAAGGAAAAACGGGCAGCGGAACTTATCATTGCAAATAAAGAACTTGCTTTTCAGAATGAAGAGAAAGAAAAACGAGCCGCAGAATTAGGAATCGCTAATAAGGAGCTTGCATTTCAAAATGAAGAGAAAGAAAAAAGAGCAGCAGAATTAATCATTGCCAACAAAGAACTTGCATTCCAAAACAAAGAGAAAGAAAAAAGAGCAGCGGAGTTAATCATTGCTAACAAGGAACTAGCTTTTCAAAATGAAGAGAAAGAAAAACGGGCAGAAGAACTAAGCATTGCTAACAAAGAACTTTTGGCTTTCACATATATATCAAGTCATGACTTGCAGGAACCTCTCCGAAAAATACAGACATTTGTAAGCATCATACTCGCAAAAGAAAATGAAAGCCTTTCGGAGAGTGGTAAATACAATTTCCAACGAATTCAGTTAGCAGCTGGAAGAATGCAATTATTAATTGATGATTTACTTGCCTTTTCTCGTATTTCAACTACTGAACTGAAATTTGAAAAGACTGAACTGAATGTAATTATAGATGACGTAAAAGCAGAACTTAAAGATACTATTCAGGAAAAACATGCAACTATTGAATCCTGCGAATTCTGCACTGCTAATATAATTCCTTTCCAATTTCGTCAACTGATGTATAACCTTATAAGTAATGCACTCAAATTTTCAAACCCTGAAATACCATCACATATAATTATTAAAAGCAGTATTGAAAAAGGAAATACATTAAATAATGAGAAACTTTCTCCTGACAAAAATTATTGCCATATTATCGTCAAAGATAATGGCATTGGTTTTGAGCCTCATTTCAGTGAACGCATTTTTGGAGTATTTCAAAAGCTTCATACAAAAGAAGCTTATGCCGGTACAGGAATTGGGCTAGCCATTGTAAAAAAAATAGTAGAGAATCACAATGGCATCATCACAGCAACAAGTGAATTAAAAAAAGGAGCTACGTTTGATATTTATATTCCTGCCAGTTAAAAGCAATTCGATTAATATGAAAGATATATTACAAACCGTGAATTTCGAAACTTATTTCAATAATTATATAACTCCTCTCACTTGAAGTGAGGGTAACTTTGCACCGTTAAAATTAATTAAAAATAAATAAAAGAGAAAATGAAAAAAATAAATTACTTAATAGCATTAGCAATCATTTCAATAGCATCAATGTTAAATGGATGCAGTTCTCCATCAGAGAAAGTTGAGGATGCACAAGAGAAAGCAGACAAAGCAAATCTCAACTTGGATCAGGCTAAGGAAGATTATATTGTGGATGTTGATAATTACAGAAAAGAAACAGCAGATAAGATTGCGGGAAATGAAAAACTGGAAGCAGATTTTAATGCAAGAATAGCTAATGACAAAGCAGATGCGAGAGAGGATTACAAAAAGAAAATTGCAGCATTGGATCAGAAAGATACCGATATGAAAAAGAGATTGGCGGAATATAAAATGGAAGGAAAAGATAAATGGATAGCATTCAAAGCTGGGTTTAATAAAGATATGGATGCACTGGGTCAGGATTGGAAAAACCTGACAAATAATAAGGATAAATAATTACAATAAAAAAATCAAGAAAATGGTAAAGAAAAAAGTAGTAGAAATCAAAAAGGCAGCACCAATTAAAGTGGTAGCTTCCGGTAAAAATGCAGTACTAATTAAGAAGACAATACCCGCTAAAATTGCAGCTCCCATTAAAAAAGTAATGCCGATTAAAAAGGTGCGACCAACGGCAACTGTCGGTAAAAGTAAAAAAGCAATTAGCCCAGCACTTACGGAACATAAAATTGCGGTAAAACATCATGAAACGGCTGCAAAACATCATTATGATGCAATGAATCATCTTGAATCAGGAAATCATCAGAAAGCAAAAGAAAGTACAGAAAAAGCTCATGGAATAATGGGTTTGTTAGAGAAGATGAAAGAAAAGATTTCAAATTATTATAATTCATAAAATCACATTGCAAATACATATCTTATATACAAAATATACAAAGATAGAAGTCATTAAGAAATAAAGAGTTTATGTTCATAGGTTTTTATTTGGTTGGTTAGTAAAGAGTCCCTTGAGGAGGGGACTCTTTCTTTTTACTTCAATCTCCAATAAATAAATGAGAAAATAATAAAGAAAATGAGAAAGAAAATAGAAAAAGTAACCGCCAAAGTACCCGATCCTTCAAAATCAATAAAGGTTCAGATTGATGCAAAGACAATTGTTACGGTCAAAAGTATGACCGCTTTTGAACAATGGCTTGAAAGATTTCCTAATGCAAAAATAATTCACTAACCTGAAATGTCAACTCAAAAATCTATCAAAACAAAAGGACAGAAAAAGCCTTTCTTTAGCAAAAAGAAAGTTCGTGTTCTGCTGATAGTTATTGGTGTATTGATTATTTGCAGAATAATTTTGCCTTATGTTTTATTGCATTATGCAAACAAACGTCTTGCTACCATGCCTGGATATTACGGTCATGTAGATGATATTGATGTGTCACTTTATCGAGGAGCTTATAAATTGAAAAATCTTTATCTTGATAAATTGGATTCTGCAACTAATGTCAGGACAAAGTTTTTTAATGTAAAGTTAGTTGATCTTTCATTGGAATGGGCAGCTTTATTTCATGGCAGGCTCGTCGGAAAGGTTGATTTAGAATATCCTTCCTTACGAATTACAAAAGATAAAACAGACCCTTCAAAAGTTGTTCAGGATACAAGTAATTTCAGAACGATGTTTAAAAGTTTTATGCCTCTGAAAGTAAACCGGTTTGCTGTGAATCATGGCAATATTCATTATCTTGATTCAGGATCAGTACCAAAAGTTGATATTTTTATGACAGAAACCTATGTCCTTGCAGATAATCTCAGTAACGTTTCCGATTCATCAAAACTCCCGTCCATCATACATGCAAGCGCTGATATGTCGGGAGGAATCATGCATTTTGATATGCGATTAAATCCGCTTTCCATTGACCCTTTATTTGAGATGAAAGCGAAATTGGAGAACGCCGATATTACCCGTTTCAATGATTTCTTTTTGGCTTATGGGAAATTTGATATACATAGAGGCAATTTTGGATTATATACGGAATTTTCTGCTGCTGACGGGAAATTTATTGGTTATGTAAAGCCGGTAATCAAGAACTTGGATGTTGTTGGACCGGAAGATCATAAACATGGTCTTTTGCATCTTCTATGGGAAGATGTTGTTGGTGCTGCCGGAATACTTCTCCGCAATCATCCCCATGATCAGATAGCAACAAAAATTCCTATCCAGGGAACATTTAAAAAGTTAGATAATATCGACACATGGAGCACCATTGCTATTCTTCTTCGCAATGCATTTATTCAGGCTTTGATACCTTCTATTGATAATGAAATCAGTCTTAATTCAATTTATAATCCTCCACCGGATGAAAAGAAGAAAGGGTTTTTTAAGAAGGTATTTGGTAAAAAGGAAACAGAAGGAAAGTAGAAGAATATTAAGAATAAACTTAAAGAATATAATTATGTCAATATTATTCAATATCTTTACAAACGCAGAATTTATATTGCCAATAAAAAACAGGTTGTATTGCAATTCTAAAACAGAATACAACTGTTATATAAAATATAAACATGAAAAACAGAAATGAAATCACCGGCGGTTTAATTCAGGATTTACCGTTTGCTATTTATGCTTGTGATAGCAATGGGTTTATTACCCATTACAATAAAGCAGCTGTAATTCTTTGGGGTCGAACTCCTGAAATTGGAAAAGATATCTGGTGCGGTTCATTTAAGATCTTTCAATTAGATGGAACGCCACAGCCATTAAATACTTGTCCGATGGCTATTGCAATAAAAGAAGGTCGTGAAGTTTATGGTCATGAACTGATAATTGAACGTCCTGATGGTTCACGTCGTCATGTGAAACCCTATCCAAGCCCGCTTTTTGATGCTGATGGAAAAATAACAGGAGCGGTAAATATGATAGAAGATATCACTGATCAACGGTTAGCCTCTCAATATGTAAGAAGCCTTATTGAAGCAAGTCTGGATCCTTTAATTACAATCAATACAGAAGGAAAGATAATGGATATGAATGAGGCTATGATAGAAATTACAGGTACATCTCGCGAAAAACTTAAAGGTGATGAGTTCGGTAAATATTTTGAAGACCCTCAGGAAGAACGTAAAATTTACAATGAAATATTCGAAAAAGGATTTGTGAAAGATTATCCACTGACCATGCTCGATGGTAAACTTACGGATGTATTATTTAATGGTTCAATTTATAAAGATGAATTGGGAAATATAAAAGGTGCTGTGGTTGTGGCAAGAGATATTACTGAACATAAAAGAATCGAAAAGGAATTAAATGAGGCGATAGTGTTTGCCGAACTGGCAACAACATTTGCCGAAGCTGCGAAAGGAAAAGCTGAAACTGCAACTCAGATTGCAGAAGATGCGGTGAGATCTAAACAACAATTTCTTTCGAATATGAGTCATGAAATCCGTACTCCAATGAATGCCATTATAGGATTTACAAAAGTTGTTTTGAAAACAGAATTGAATGCAAAACAAAAGGAATATTTGACTGCAATAAAAATAAGCGGCGATGCTTTGATTGTTCTTATTAATGATATTCTTGATCTGGCAAAAGTAGATGCAGGAAAAATGACCTTCGAGAAAATACCTTTTAATCTTGCTTTATCCATTTCGGCAATGCTTCATTTGTTTGAAACAAAAATTCAAGAGAAGAATTTAGAATTGGTTAAAGATTATGATAATAGAATTCCCAAGATGTTACTTGGAGACCCTGTTCGTTTGCACCAGATTATTTTAAATCTTGTGAGTAATGCTGTAAAGTTTACTGCATCAGGAAAAATAACAGTTAGTGTAAATATGATTAGCGAAGATGATGAGCAGGTTACAATTGAATTCATAGTCGCCGATACCGGAATTGGAATAAAAGAAAGTAAAATAAAAACAATATTTGGAAACTTTCAACAGGCAACGAGTGGAACTTCCAGGTTATACGGCGGAACCGGATTAGGTCTTGCCATTGTAAAACATTTAGTGGAACCTCAGGGAGGAACCGTGAATGTGAAAAGTAAAATAGATGAAGGTACTTCGTTTAGCTTTACCTTGAGTTTTCAAAAAACAACTATTGAGGCTGAAGCTGAATTGGAAATATTGGATTTAGATACTGAAATCAAAAATATAAAAGTATTGGTAGTTGAAGACATTGCTCTCAATCAATTACTGATGAAAACTATTCTGGATGACTTCGGCTTTGAACGTGATATAGCAGCAAACGGGAAAATAGCCATTGAAAAACTGCAAACTAAATCATTTGATATTATCTTAATGGATTTGCAAATGCCGGAGATGAATGGTTTTGAAGCAACAGAATACATTCGCAATACCTTGAATTCAAAAATACCAATCATAGCTTTAACAGCAGATGTAACAACTGTTGATTTAGCAAAATGCAAGACTGCAGGAATGAATGATTATATTGCAAAACCTGTTGACGAAAGATTATTGTACAGCAAAATAATAGGATTAGTAAAGAAGCCGTCACTAATTACAATTGAAAAAGCAATTCAGAATGATCTGAATAAAAAGCTAAGGTGTATTGACATGGCATATTTAATTAATCTGACAAAATCAAATCCAGTATTGATGATAGAAATGATTTCAATATATTTGGAGGAAACACCATTATTAATCAAAGCCATTAAACAAAGTTTGAGTGACAAAGATTGGGTTTCATTGTCAGAATCTGCTCATAAGATAATTCCATCTTTTTCAATAATGGGGATAGATTCCGATTTTGCAAACATTGCAAAGAAAATTCAGGAATATGCAAACGTACAGCAACAGGAAGACGGAATACATGATTGGGTTTTACAGCTTGAAAATGTTTGTTCACAGGCATGTATTGAATTGGAAGAGGAGTTAAACTTGATGAAAAATACTAAGGCTTAAAAAAAGTCAGCAATCCTTTCCAATCAATTTAATTGCATAACATTCCATTGTTTTAAAAAGGTTTTAATTTTGTAAGGTGAAAATACAAATAAACATTGGTTCATTATTTCCCATTTTAATTCTTTATTATGGGTTAATCAACACATCGGTTGCACAAAACTCAAAGACAGATACCATTCCTCAGGTGGATATTGGCAATTATATCAGAGGGATTACAGGCATAAAGGAAAAAGCCATAAATGATACTTCTTATAAAAAATCAAGAGGTCCGTTTACTACTATTTTACCTTATCCAGGTTATTCTTCTGTATCCGGTTTCTTTTTTGGCGTTACCAATAATATTTCTTTTTATACTTTGCGAACAGATTCATCAAAAATGTCTGTTATTTTAGTCAGCGATCAATATTCACAGAACAATCAATTAGTGAATGTTATCAATTCGAATATATGGACTAATGATAACAAATTTAATCTTATAGGAGACTTTAGTTATAGTATTTTTCCAACGAATACTTATGGTCTTGGCAGCACTTCTCTACTTACCGATGCTACCAGTATTGATTATGATCACCTAAGAATTGATGAAGCGGTAATGCGAAAAATCAGCAATAACTTTTATATCGGTGGAGGATATAATCTTGATTACTTTTGGAACATCAAAGAATTAAAAGATAATGAAAATCAAATCACAGACCTTGATCAATACGGTTATTCTCCAAAATCAACCGCATCAGGATTTACAATAAATGCAGAATATGATAATCGCTTAAATTCGAATAATCCTGAGAATGGCAGTTTCGTTAATCTTCAGATACGAGATAATACAAGTATATTGGGAAGCGATAATGACTGGAAATCTCTTGTTTTAGATGCCCGGCATTATTTTAAACTTTCTGATGAGTCTGATAATGTACTCGCTGTCTGGAGTTATGATTGGCTCACAATAGATGGGACTCCACCATACCTCGATCTTCCTTCCATTGGTGAGGATGCTTATAATAACACTGCTCGCGGTTATGTTCAAGGTCGTTACAGAGGATTGGAATTTCTTTATGCTGAAGCCGAATATCGTTTCAGGATATTAAATAACGGATTTCTTGGTGGAGTAGCTTTCGGTAATGCTTCATCTTTTCCTGAGTATCCAAATCATAAATTCACAAATATTGATCCTGCAATTGGAGCAGGACTAAGAATTAAAATGAATAAAAAATCCAATGTAAACTTATGCATGGACTATGCTATTGGAATAAATGGATCTAAATCATTTATTTTCAATTTAAGAGAGGTGTTTTAAATTTTAACCACATAAGTTTAAATGTGAATATTATAAGTTAATAATTTAATTGTATAACAACATAATGCTTAAAGGAGGGTAATTTTGTGGCTTGTATTTTGCGGCTTAAAAATAATAAATATCTGCATTTAAGGAATATGAGCTTATTATCAATTATTAAATAACAAAATGGATAATCAAATTATATTTGATAGTGGCAAAAAGGAAAACGATACTTCCAATTTGCAAGACTTAACTGAAAATAAGTCCTTTGAATTAAATGCCGAGAAGCAGCATACAGTAAGAGTTAAATCAGTTGATAAAATTACGAATGATGTATTAAGGATTGTAACTGAAAAGCCTGATGATTATTTATTTACTTCAGGACAGGCAACTGAAGTTTCAATAAACAAAGAAGGATGGAGGGGACAAAAGAGACCTTTCACATTTACATGCCTTCCAGATGAAGATTATCTTGAATTCACCATCAAAACTTATCCATCAAAAAAAGGTGTAACCAATGAACTACTTAAACTGGAGAAGAATGATGAGTTGATTTTGCATGATGTCTTTGGAGCAATTCGTTATGAAGGAGAAGGAATCTTCATAGCAGGAGGTGCAGGCGTAACTCCGTTTATTTCTATTTTCAGATATCTTAATTCGAAACATGAAATAAGAAATAACAAACTCATCTTTGCAAATAAAACCAAAAGTGATATTATCAATGAAGATGAATTTAGAATATTATTAGGTGATAATTTTATTAATATTTTATCAGATGAAAATGTTGACGGATACCTTCATGGGTTTATAAATCAAAATATTATTGAAACTCACATTGGGACAACAAAACCATTATTTTATTTATGCGGACCTCCTCCAATGATGGATGCCATAGAAAAAATACTTGGGAGCATGCATGTGCCTTTAAGTTTAATTATTAAAGAAGCGTTTTAATCTAAAATTAAATAATTATGAAAACGAACAGACTTTCAAAAAAGCTAGAAGCAGCATTAAACAAGCAGATGACACAAGAAGCTCATGCTTCTGAGATTTATTTATCTTATGGTTCCTGGGCAGATAGCCAAGGATTCGGTGGCATAGCAAATTTCCTTTTTCGCCATGCTGAGGAGGAAAGAAACCACATGATGAAGTTGTTAGAATACATTTTAAAAAGAGGTGGTGTCGTTAAAGTTGCTGCTATTCCTGCTCCTCCTGAAAATCCAACTAGCATTAATAATTGTTTTGAGAAGATATTTGACCATGAAGTAGCAAATACAGAATCTATTTATGCATTGGTAAAAATAAGTTTTAATGAAGAAGATTGGGCAACCTGGAACTTCTTACAATGGTTCGTAAAAGAACAGATAGAAGAAGAAACTATGGCGATGCATTTATTGAATAAGTTGAAAATTGCTGGAGGTGAAAAAGCTAATCTCAATGAGTTATATTCTTTCGATAGGGATTTAGAGAATTCGCCTGATGATGCCAGATCTGCTGAAGATGTTACAACAGAAAAACCATAAATTATATAGTAAATTAAAATTAAATATTATGAACGAAAAAAGAATCTTTGGTGCGATATTAACCGTCCTCGGAATAGCCGGTTTGATTTATACCGCCATTTTATTTGTTAATACAAATGGAGGAAATCGTGATATCAGGGCACTTGCAATCTATGGAATATTAGGACTGATATTCTTCATTGCCGGAATCAGCCTGGTGCGCACCACATCCGACGAATCGAAATAGAAACAATTACATAATTGTTTTTCAAAATGAACTGACAAAACATCAAGGTCCATGTGGTATCGCAAATTAATTATCTTTGTAATAACACTACTCTTTCCATTGTATTCATTAGCTTTCTCAATATTTGCTCATGAAGCAATTATTGACATGGCTTGGGAAAAATCAATACAACCATTATTAAAAATGAAATATCCAAGTGCAACCGATAGTGAATTACTTGTTGCTCGTTCTTATGCTTATGGCGGGGCAATTGTTCCCGATCTTGGATATTACTCTTTGGGAGGTGTATTTTTCACGCATTTATTACATTATGTAAACACCGGAGATTTTATTAATGCATTGCTTGATGAAGCACAGGATGTAAATGAATATGCTTTTGCACTTGGGGCTTTGTGCCATTATTATACTGATAAATATGGGCACTCTCTATGCACGAATCGGGCGGTACCAATGCTTTATCCTAAATTAAAAAAAAAATTTGGCGCTGTAATGACTTATGAGCAAGCTGAACTTCCGCACATGAGAGTTGAATTTGGTTTTGATGTATTGCAAACAGCATTGGGTAATTATGCACCCAAAGCATATCATAGTTATATTGGATTCCAGATAAGTCAGCCTGTAATGGAACGAGCATTCCTTAAAACTTATAAACTTGAAATGAAAGATGTTTTTAACAGCATTCCAATTGCAATTTCAATACTTCGATTTACTGTTAAAAGTATTCTTCCCGAAATGACAAGAGACGCATGGAGAATCAGAAAATCAGCTATTACACAACTGAATCCATTAGCCGACAAAAGTCACTACAGATATAAAATTAATAAAGCAGCTTATGAAAAGGAATTCGGAAAGATTCCTGTCAAATCAAATATAATTTCCTTTTTTGTCAGTTTGGTGCCTAAAGTAGGTCCATTAGCTGCATTCAAATTTAAGGAACCTACACCGGAGGTTGAAAAACTATTCAAACAAACGATGGACACAATTTTAATTTGTTATAATGCTCATGTAAATAGTTTAGCATATTCAAAACCGTTTCTAGAAAACATTAATTATGATACAGGCAGAAAAACTGTTCTAAAGGAGTACAAAGAAGCTGATGAAACTTATGAAGACCTATTAGAAAAACAAAGAAAAAGTAAAAGTACCTCAAAGATTTAACCTTAAATAAAAGGTTTTCAAAACAGTAAATAGAATGCAGTAGTGAAAGTTCTGAATATCATAAAGAAAATCGGACATCTTCTGAAAGAAACTTTCTCCGGATTTATTGACGATAATGGATTAAAACTAAGTGCGGCATTATCTTATTATACCATTTTCGCTTTACCTCCATTGCTCATCATCATCGTTTCGTTGTGCGGAATATTTTTTGGACACAAAGCCGTAAATGGTGAAATCTATTCACAAATAAATGGTCTTGTTGGCAATAATGCAGCGCTGCAAATTCAGGAAATAATTAAAAATGTAAGACTTTCAACAAGCAATACATTTGTTGCTTCCATAGGTGCAATCATTTTAATAATCGGAGCATCAGGTGTATTTGCCGAAATTCAGGACTCTATAAATCTAATATGGGGCATCAAAGGAAAACCAAAACACGGATTGATAAAATTTGCTATAAACCGACTCATGTCATTCTCCATGATTGCCTCAGCCGGATTTTTATTGTTGGTTGGGTTGATAATAAATTCTATAATGGCTGTTCTCAGCAAAAATTTAGGAACCTATTTCCGACAAGACACCATTTATTTGTTTTCTATTTTAAACCCACTCATCTTGTTTATCATCATCACAATTTTATTCACACTGATATTTAAAACTCTGCCGGATGGAAAAGTAGCCCTCCGCGATTGCATTATAGGAGCATCCTTCACCGCCTTTCTTTTCATGATTGGTAAATTCGCAATAGGCGCATACCTTAGTGGTACAGCGGTAGCTTCTTTGTATGGTGCTGCAGGCTCACTCATTTTGATTCTCGCATGGGTATATTATTCAGCCATAATTCTCTATTTCGGTGCCGAGTTCACCAAGGTGTATGCACACACCCACGGAGATAAAATCATTGCCAAAGATTATGCAGTTAAAATCGAAAAACCATTAGCAAAAACCAAAAAGAAAAGAAGAATAGCAATGAAAGGAGATAAGTAATAAATCATAGAAAGTTGCCCGCCATTAGTATCAGGAAATGGATATAATGGTGATAAATTTATCGGTAAAAATAATTTAAGAATATAATCAATCATCCCAAATGACGCAAAAAGAAATCCTTGAAGTACAGTATGACTTTCCACAACACTAATCGAACTTTGCTGCGCCTTAATATTTATCAACCCAAAACCAATTGCAAGGATAAAGAATGGAAGTTTCTCTATCAAAACATCAAAACGAAACCTCCTTTTCATATAATAATCAATCAACAAAAGAACAACAGGAAAAACAACCGCTGCCGGCTTAGATAAACAGGAAAGAATAAATAAAAACAATACAATAATATAAAGAAATCCCCTTTTATTTCCAGCATCCGAAACGAATTTGCAATAAGCAATCAATCCACCAAGAAAAAAGAAAGAATACAAAACATCCTTTAACTCAGCAATCCATGCAACCGATTCCACATGCATCGGATGAATCCCAAAGAACAGAGAAACAATCGCCGCCACCTCCAATTTCTTCCCACTCAATAAATAAATAAACCAAAACACTAAAAGAACATTCATCAAATGCAGAAAAAGATTTACCGCATGATAGATTTCAGGATTTAATTTCGCCGAATGATACTCCATCGCATAAACAATCATCGTAAGCGGATGATAATTCCCACTATGAAAAGTACTAAAAAAATACTTTACACAATCCCCGATCGGCTGCTTTAATAATTCGTTATCAACCACATAACTTTTATCATCCCAATTAGTAAAATTATTTTTAAGCGAACCCGAAAATGCAATATAAGAAAGAATCAAAATCCCTCCGATTAAAACCCATTTCAACCATGAATTTGAAGACGAAGTAGCAACAATTGTTCTATCATCCGACAGTTTCCCTTCCGGCTTTTTAATATTTTTTTTCGGAGCTTGCTTATTTTTCATCAAATCCATAGACATTAATCCTTGGCAAAAGTAACATCTTCCATCCATACAAAAGCAAAAAAGCATCGAAACCTCTCGTTCCGATGCTTTTTAAAACCCTTTTTCCGTGGAGCTGGAGAGATTTGAACTCTCGTCCAGACAAGGAATAAATCTGCTTTCTACATGCGTAGTATCATTTTGATTGTCGGGAGGCAGACTGCCTGATACCAGCCATCTGCAACCGTATTCCCTTTGTTTCGCCTCCCCACTGGGAACTTGTGAAGACTATCCCGAACTCGCGACACTTCGATTGAGATACTGTCAGGAAAAGTCTCTCCGAAGTGATCAGCAGCCTAAGCCTGGCTTAAGCAGCTAATGCGTAATTTGATTCGCCTGTTACAGCTTTGAAAGTTGATATTATCGAGCCATACTCACAACGCTCGGCATGCTTACATACCTATCGCACCCGCTGTCAATTCCTGTCAGCCCCGTGTTCAGATGGTGCAAAGATACGGAAAAATAACGATTTGTGTTTCTTGATTGATGATGTTCATCATTTTATTGCATTCCCTCCAAAAAGGGAAATGGGATAAAATGAAAATAGTTAAGACCTTCTAATTTCATATGGACAGGATCAAAACAATTTTGATTTCAGCAAGTTAAATTTATTCCATTTTTTTTTTCTTCGTCAAATAAGATATATGTTGAATCTTTTGTGGTAACGCTGTAATACTCGTTTGATTGAAAGTGATCAATCTTCTCCCTTTTAATTATTTCTTTTAATAAGTTATTGCAATATTTATCAATTATTTTTAATTCGTTATTATCTATTTCTTTTTCCTTTTCAATTACTTTATGACGATTATAATTTGGATCGCCTTCGCAGAAAACTGTGTCTTTATAATAGGATGCAAATAATTTATCATGATTTTTATATAATGAAATAATTTCATGATGTCCTCCCCATTCTCCACATTCAGAATAATAAGCGTTTAATTTTATAGTATCTCCGAATTTAATGTCTGATAAGAAATTATTATCTAAAGAATTATTTACACATGCTTCAAGGGTAACAAACAGTATGATTATATATATTCTTTTCATCCAGCAAATCTACCAAATTTTCCCTCAACCCACCCCCATCCAAAAAAGCTACCTATAATATAAGGTATCAACCAAAACCCTTTTATCAACCAACGAACTTACGAAAACAGGTGTAAAATGGAAATTTCAGGTGTAAAAGTGGGTTATTTCAGCAAGTATGCGAGCGAAAACAGATAGTGTACTGACGATTTCAGATAGTGTGCTATCAATTCCAGGTAGTATGCTTACGATTTCAGATAGTATGCTTACGATTTCAGATAGTATTTTTTGGATTTCAGATAGTATTTTTTCAATTCCAGATAGTATTCTTTGGATTTCAGATAGTATTCTTTCAATTCCAGATAGTGTGTTGACGATTTCAGAATGTGTACGGTCTATTCCAGATAGTGTGCTGACGATTCCTGAATCGAACAGAAAAGGGATTTATCGGGAGAAAACAATGTTTTTATTGGAAATCATTAAACCCAACAAATCATTGTGATCTTTCAGGAGAAAAACGTGAAAGGAAATGTGCGGAAACGGATAGATAGTGGAATGTTTTCAATTTTTCAACATTTTATGACATTTCCCCTTTTGGAGGGAATGCAATAAAATGATGATGAAACAGGGATTAAGGATTAAGGACTTGGGATTTGGGAAACACCACCAATCCCCAAACCTTAATCCCTTATCCCTTTTTTACCTGTTTCCAGGTTTTATAATCCGAAGCCTGCTTTTTAATTTTCTTCGGGATAGTCCTCAAGGGCTTGCAGGCTTTCAAAGTTTCATGACATTCTTTGGGCAATGATTGATAGATGGCAGTACCCTTTGTTTTCCATTCCAGCATCTCATCACTCACATCATTAATTATTTTCGATGGATTCCCCACCACCACTTTCCGGTCAGGGATATTCGTTCCCTCCTTAATAAAAGTCAATGCCCCGATGATGCAATTATCACCGATAACAACATTATCCATAATCACCGCATTAATCCCAACCAACACATTTTTTTCCAATAGTTGAACCATGAATTACAGCCCCATGCCCGATATGAGCCCCTTCTTTTAAAGTAACAGTTGTCCCCGGAAACATGTGAATAGTGCAATTTTCCTGAACATTGCATCCATCCTCAATAATAATCTTCCCCCAATCACCTCGAATTGCCGCTCCCGGACCGATATAAACATCTTTTCCGATAATTACATTCCCTGTAACCGTCGCATTCGGATGAATGAATGCCGATTTATGTATCACCGGCTTATACCCCTTGAATTCAAAGATATTTGCCATAGCTTAGGAAATTATAAATTGTAGATTATAAATTATAAATTGAAATGTTCTTATTGGATTAATGCTTGCGTCACTGCTTGGACTTTTTTATCATTTGTTTTAATTTATAATCTATAATTTATAATTTCATCAACTCCTCTCAATTATCACCGCATAACCATTTCCAACCCCAACACACATAGTGCAAAGTGCATATTTTTCCTTTCTTTCCTGAAGTTCAATTGCAGCAGTCAAAATCAACCTCGTCCCCGACATTCCAAGGGGATGACCGATAGCAATTGCACCGCCATTCGGGTTTATGCAAGGATCTTTATCAGATAATCCCCATTCTCTAATACACGCCAAACTTTGAGCAGCAAAAGCTTCATTGAGTTCGATAATTCCAATATCTTTGAAGGTTAATCCCGCTCTTTTCAATGCCAGATTTGATGCCTCAACGGGACCAATACCCATAATTCTTGGCTCAACACCAACCACAGCAGACGAAACAATTCGTGCCAAAGGCTTTAAATTATTCCTTTTTACACCTTCTTCTGATGCTAATAAAAGTGCAGCAGCTCCATCATTAATTCCCGATGAATTTCCAGCCGTTACACTCCCACCTTCTCTGAAAGCAGGTTTCAGATTGGATAATATTTCAATTGTGGTATCGGGTTTTATAAACTCATCAGTATTAAAAATAACCGGAGCTTTCTTCCCCTGAATGATTTCGACAGCTACAATCTCCTTATTAAACCTCCCTTTTGCTCTCGCCTCAGTAGCTTTCATTTGAGAATTCAAAGCAAATAAATCCTGATCATCTCTGTTAATCTTATAAAGTTCAGCAACATTTTCAGCAGTTTCACCCATGGAATCAATCCCATACATCTTTTTCATCTTAGGATTAACAAACCTCCAACCAATACTTGTATCATAAATCTCAACATTTCTCCCAAATGCCTGAGAACTTTTTGATAGAGAAAAGGGAGCACGTGTCATACTTTCAACCCCTCCTGCAATAAAAATATCCCCATTTCCCATAGCAATTGCCCCTGAAACATTAATAACCGATGCCATACCTGAAGCACACAAAATATTAACCGTTTCACCCGGAACTGAAGGCGGAACTCCTGCCAAAAGCAAAGCCATTCGTGCAACATTCCGATTATCCTCCCCCGCCTGATTAGCGCAACCAAGAATTACCTCGGCAATATCAGTCGGGTTAATATTAGGATTTCTTCGAAGTAATTCTTTTATTG
>Ga0206927_1123_pt1 | contig 16500 bp, 9 predicted proteins | sample Alteio_BWOrgHeat_60_FD_153249 | JGI IMG/M metagenome (GOLD analysis project Ga0206927, IMG submission 153249) | Enriched cells from forest soil in Barre Woods Harvard Forest LTER site, Petersham, Massachusetts, United States -... | ecosystem: Environmental > Terrestrial > Soil > Temperate forest > O... | reverse complement strand
GTCGAGACTGTCATGTCGCCGGACGTATCAGAGATCGTGACGGTCACGGTGAAATTTCCAGTATTCGTAAAGGTGTGGGAAACGCTTGCGCCGGTCGCGGACGTGCCGTCGCCAAAATTCCAGACGTAGGTAACCGTGCCGCCGTTGGGATCGGTGGCGCCGGCGGTGAACGTGACGGGAACGTTGACGACAACCGTCGGGCTTCCGGAACTCGGCGGCGACGTGATTGTCGGCGGCGCGTTGACGCGCACGCTCGCCGTGCCGCTGATCGCGCCACTCGTGGCGGTCACCGTGAACGTGCCGCCCGCGGTCGCACTGAACAGCCCCGCGGCGTTGATCGTTCCGCCACCGCTGACCGACCACGCGAACAACGGCTGCGTCGTCAGCGCGTTTCCGAATTGATCCAGTCCGATGGCGCTGAATTGCTGCGTCTGGCCGCTCTTTACGGTGGCCGCCGCCGGAGTCACGGTGATGCTGGTCAGCGTCAACGTCTGTACGATGGTCAGCGCGAACGCTTTCGTCGTGGTCAGATTGTTTTTGTCGGTGACTTTAACGGAAAAGTTCGACGTGCCGGTGGCGGTCGGCGTTCCGCTGATGACACCGGCGGCGCTCAGCGACAATCCCGCGGGAAGCGTGCCGGTCAACGACCAAGAGTAGGGCATTGTGCCGCCGCTAGCCGCCAATGTTGCCGAATACGCTGTGTTGACTCCGCCAGTGGGAAGCGGCGACGCGGTGGTGATCGTTGGAGGCACAGCCGTTTGGAATTCGTAGGCTCCGACGTCGTACCCAGCGCCGGAAGGGCGGGAATTGCCGTCGTGATCTTTTGTTGGCGCGGCATCGCTATTGAAAGTGGCGACGCCCTTATCAATCGCAGCGCACGGGGAAATCAGGTGGTAGTCGGCTCCGGCGTAATTCACGAACAGGCTGGCTTGCGTCGCCTGCTGCGAATGTGTGTCGAAACCCATGGCCTGCCACTGTGCAAACGTGAGGTAGGTACTGTCGTCGTCGGTGGTGACGCAATCGTTGCCGGTGATCAGGATGTTGTAATCGCACTTCAATCCGACGAGGTTTGTCGGTCCGTCGAAATGCAGGCTGCCGTGAAAGGAATGATGCGACAGAAAGATGTTGTTAAAGACTGTGTTGTTCTGGCTGCCGCTGTGAATCTGCATGCCCCATTTGCCGTCGGAAGCGATGTCAATGGTGTTGTTCACGACGATGTTGTTGTTGGACGGCTGGGCCGCGTCGGTCATGTAGAGGGAGATGCCGGCGTCGTGCGCGTTGTAGATCAGGTTATTCTGGATCAGGCTGCTCTGCACACCGTCGCAATTGATGCCTGATGCGCTGTTGTTGGCGTAGATGACGTTATTTTCGATCAGCGCGTTGGTGATAATGCCCGGCGGACCCTGGCTGAGGTCGCCATTCATGTGCAGCCCAGCGCCGGCGTTGTTGTAGAGCGTGTTGCCTCGCACAGTGGGGAAGACGCACGAATTGCTGACGTAAATGCCGTGCTGCTGCACGCTGCCGTAGCAGGTGTTGTTCTGCAATAATAGGTAGTCGCAGAAATCAGTGAACAAGCCCCACGTCGTATTGTTTCCGAACGTACAGTTCTGAACGGTGATGTGCGGGCATTGATCAATGCGCATGGCCGCGCGATTGGCGTTGAAAGACGTGAGCCCATCGATGACGATGTATTGCGACGGAATGGTTCCCGTATTTGCGTCGAGCGTAATGAAAATCGTATCTCGATTGTCGTTGCGATCGGTGGTCGTAGTGATGACGGCGTTCGAGCCCTGGGCCTTGATCGTAATCGGATTGGCGGCCGTGCCCTGGATGCCGGGGACATCGAATCCCAGGTAACTGCCGTCGGCCACAAACACCGTATCGCCGGCCGCGACTTTCGTCAGCGCCATGCGGATCTGCCGAAAGGGAGACGCCTGCGCGCCCGAGTTGCCGTCATTGCCGCCGGGCGAGACGTAGTAGCTCTGCGCCAACGCCGGCAGCGCTGCAAACAGCAGGGCGCTGAGCGTCAGAGCCTTCCAATTGGCAGCCCGTTGATAAACCCCTGGCGGACGCCGTGAAACGCCTCTACTGCCAGGCGTTTCACGGGCACTTTTGGCGGAATTGACCTTTTTCATCGGGGTGCTAGCGGTGAGTTTGAATTGAAATGCGGAAATCATGGCGGGAGCCCTCCTGGAAGTGACGTTACAGAAAACTGAGTTCAGTGCTCGGCGGGCGGGTCGTAGTAATCGAACTTGCTGCGCAGGGCGTGGGGCGGGACGGAATCGGAAGGATGCGAAACACGCTCGGCGTCGGGCGCCAGTTCCAGCGCGACGCCAAACGGCGTCCTGCCGGGTCGTTCGCCGGGCGCGAACGCACCGTGGCCCCAGTGATCGCCGAGCGCTATCAGGTCGAAACGTTCCAGGCGTTGCGTTGTTGTGTCGTATTCTATGTAGCCGGAAAACTTCGGCGCAAATCCGCACTTCGCCCGCTGCGGATCGCGATTGTCAGCCAGCAACGCCGTGCCTTCTGCACGCAGTTTGACCTTCGATCCGGCGACGGAATCCACGGTCAGCAAACAGGACGCGGCAATCACACCATCGTCTTCCGCCAAAAGTGCCCGTGAAACGCCTGGCAGTAGAGGCGTTTCACGGCGTCCGCCAGGGGTTTATCAACGGGCTGCCAATTGGAAGGCTCCACGCGTGTGGTCGTCGATATGAAAGCGGCACAGACGCCGCAGGATGACCGGCGGCATGGGGAACGTGTCGCCGGGGCGCAGGTTCTTAACGAGCAGCGCGCGCCATTCTAAATCGTTCAACCACATATTGTCCCGGCCGGGCTCGCGGTACTCGGGATCGATGCCGCGCGACGCTCGAACGAGATTTCCAGCGGCATCGCGCTCCAACGCGCGTCCAAAAACCCGGAGCACCACGGCGCCGGTCGGAATAGGACGCTGGAAATTGAAGTCGACGCTTGCCGCGTCGGCGATCTTCGGCGCCAGCGATTCTGGCGAAAGTCCCCGATACGCGTCGATGGCCGCGGCCAACTGCGTTCTCGTTTCGCCCGCGTCGGCTTCCAGCGCGAGGCTGGAGAGCAATTTTCCGTCCGGCGCAATGCAATAGAGCTGGCTGGAGGTCTCACCACCCTTGCGCGAAAACAAGCGGAAGAAGCGGCCTTCTTCGTCTCTGCGCCTGGTTTCGTACCAATCGTCGCAGGCACAGGGGATGAAGTTTTCTGCGATTGTCTTTTGCACCGCCGGATCGTTCAGGATATGCGCGCGCGCCAGCAAACCTTCGTTGCTTGTCTCGCCCAGCGGATGACCCCAGCAGTCGAACAGGAAAATCGGTTTGTGCTGCTCAACCGACGCGCGCCGCGCGCTCCACAGGTCTGTCAGCCAGGGAATCCGCGCCCATTTGTACTCCGTGGCCGAGGGCTTGATGAGGTCGCGAAGCGTGACGAATTCTGGCGCGTCGGAAGACAACTTTTCCGGCGCGACCGGCGCAAGCGTTACGGGTGAGACCGGTTTAACCGGAACTACCGCAGCGAGCGTTTCAACCGGCGCCGGGGGCGATGGCGGCGATGCAAGCATTGAGCGAACGGACACAATGCCAACCGGTACAGCTACGCAGACCAACGCGATCGTCAGCGCCAATTTTGCTTTGGCCCAGAGCATCGTCTTCAGCAGTCCGTGCGCAACAGCGCCGGTCTTGGCCGATCCCGCCAGGGTTGCTTTCAGCGCGATCAGCGTCGACGACGAAACTTTTGCCGCCGCTTCCTGCGTCAACAAGGCGATCAGCGCCGCGCTGCTGGTCACGGCGCCGCCGCGGGCGAGGATTTCGCGCAGACGTTCCAGTCCTTCGTTGCAATACCGCGCAAAGGTGCGCTGCGAACAACCGGCCATGCGCGCGGAACTATCGACCTCGTATCCTTCCAGATAGCGCAACACGAGCGCTTCGCGCAGCGGCGCCGGCAGGCGCGAGATGGCCGCGTCGAGTTCCTCGCGTAAATCGGAAGTGTCGGACCGGTTCATATGGTGTTGTCTCATGGCGTCGGCGGCCTTTGCTTCACGGCGGTGGCGGCGGATACGGGAGTGCAACACGACCCGCGCGCTGTCGCGGGCGCGGTCGTGCAGCCAGATGGCCAACGGGGAGCGCGCCGCTTGACCCTGCGTGGCCAGCACGACGAATACAGCCTGCGCAGCGTCTTCAGCTTCCTGAATATTGCCGAGCAGCCGGTTGCAGGTGCGGAAGACCATCGCGCCGTGACGTTCGACAATGGCGTTGAACGCCCACTCCGCGTGCGCGCGCTGCCAAGCCGCGAGACACGCCGAATCGGAGCTCGAAACGTCGGCGGAGATGGATGAGCGAATTGGCATTTCCGCCTGTCTCATGGGGCTACCTGAGGATCGTACGTCTCACACCCTCTCCAAGTGTACTGAGGACGTTTGCCATTCACTTAGACTGGGCGTGAGCGACTTCCTGAAATATACGGGACCGCCGGGCGGGAATGTCTGCCAAAAAAAGTGTAAGAATTCGGACTTCCCATTTGGGAGCTAAGCTCCAACTGCAATTTTTATGAGCATGCTCAATTTAATTTTTGACATGTGGGACTACGAGAGGTATTATATGAGCGTGTTCAGATTGGATTGAATCGCCATGCGCATTACAGAAACCGCCAAATTCGCAACCCGTGAACGCATCATCGCTTGTGCTGCTCAGCTCTTCGCAACCAAAGGTTTTGAACAGACGACAACGCGGGAGATTACGGAGGCCGCACAGATCGCCACCGGAACTTTGTTCAACTATTTTCCAGCGAAGGAGGACATTGCCGTGAACCTGGTCGCTCAAGAAATGGATAAAGCGCGTGAAGAGTTCGTCAGACGGCGCGGTGTCAATGCACCGCTTGAAGAGGATCTATTCGCACACATCGCGACGGGTCTGCGACATCTACACCAATACCGAAACCTGATCCAGCCGGTGCTGGAAACCGTACTGACGCCATTTTCAAAGGTCGCACCGGGCGACGTTGCGGACGCGATGCGTCGCAAGCATCTTGAAACGGTTGAAGCGCTCGTCATGGAGCACGGCGTAGGCGCTCAGTTTTCTGTTCCCGCGATGCACCTGTACTGGACGCTGTATTCTGGGATTCTGCGCTACTTTGCCGCAGATAACTCTCGAAATAACGAAGACACTTTAGCGATGCTGGATCAGTGGATCCAGTTGTTCGCCACGTCACTGACTCAAACAAAGACTAGCACATCTCAGGAGGCGCATAATGACGACTGATGTCAGCGAACTGCTCGCCGCATACCCCGATGACGACTCAGTCCGGGTCAATCCGGCTCAGCAACAGTTGGAAGAATTGATGCGGGGCCTCGCGCATCGTCCGGTTCCCACCGGCGCGTTCCGGCGCGCATGGGCGCTCAGCGGCTTGCACGCAAATGTGGCCATGGCCTACCTTGGGTATTGGGTTCGGGGCGTGTTCCAGAGCTCCGAAGAGAAGAAACGGCGATTGGTGGATACCCATCTGCGCGCGGCGTTCAAGATTCTGCGGGAAATGGGCTACTTGCGCGGCGCGGTGATGAAGCTCGGACAGACGATTGCCAACTTCCCCGACGTGGCTCCAGTTCAGTTCGTTGAGACGCTCGAAAAGCTGCATTTCGAAGCTCCTCCGATGCACTTCTCACTGTTGCGCGAACAAGTGCGAAGCGAACTGGGCGGCGATCCGGAAGATATTTTCGCATCCTTCGAGACGCGGGCGTTTGCCGCGGCATCGTTGGGCCAGGTCCATCGCGCAGTGCTGAAGTCCGGCGAACCAGTAGCGATCAAGATTCAATACCCAGGCATCGGCAAGACCGTGCGCTCCGATTTCCGAAATCTGAACCGCTTGATGGCTCCGCTGCGCCTGACGAAGGACTGGGAAAGTCTCAAAGGCATGCTGGACGATGTGCAGCGCATGGTCGAGTTGGAATCGGACTACGAGATTGAAGCCCGAACGCAACGCAAGGTTCGCGAATTGTTCCGCGAGGACGACGGCATCGTCATACCACGCGTGTACGATCAATTCAGTACGCCGCGGATCTTGACGACGGAATTCATTGATGGTGTGCATATACAGCAATTCATGCGTCAGAATCCATCGCAAGAACTGTGCGATTCGTTTGGCGCAAAGATCGGCCGTGCCCTGGCCCGCATCTACTTTGCTGGAAAAGTGATGTATACAGACATCCATCCAGGAAATCTGGTATTCGTTGGCGACGGGCGGCTGGGACTGCTTGATTTCGGGGCGGTGCGTGATTTTGCCAACGAATGGGAGGAGATGCGCCTGGCTTGGCGCGCGGTGGCCGCAGGCGGGAACGATTGGCTCGAATTCATCAGTCAGGCCGTTGGCGCATCGTCCGTCGATCAACTTTCCGTGGAGCAGCTTAAGATTCTTGAGGACCATTGCAATTGGTGCTGGGAGCCTTATCGAAAAGTTGGGCTGTTCGACTTTGGCAATCACGAGAATTTTCAGACCGGGTTTCGCCTGGTGGGGGAAGCGATGCGCAAACGATGCACACGAGGCCCAAACTACTCGACGGCGGTGAACCGCTTTCATTTTGGATCGAGAGCGATGCTCTACCGCTTGCGCGCGCGGGTTGAGATGAAGGCAATCAACGATGAAGAAATGAGAGTGACGGGGTGGTCAGGTGCGGTCAAACAGTAAGCCCACTCTGCCATCTTTTCGTCTGGCAGGCAGGTGGCCGACTACTAAGGGAGGATGCGAAGCTTCTCGAGTTCTTCCGCGCTGCGGCTTTCGCAGAAATCGCGATTGCGCTGGATGAAAGCGGTCTCGGCTTCCGGAACGTCTTCGAGCGGGAAAATCGCCGCGACCGGGCACTCTGGGACGCAAAGTCCGCAGAAGATGCACTCGCCAGGGTGAATGACCAGTAACTCGCCGGCATCGTAAAAACAATTCACGGGACAAACCTTTGCACACGCCGTGTCCTTGGTCCCAATACACGGCGAGGTGACTACGTGTTCGTTCATTGGATGTTCCTCCTTGACTTCCTTAAATGCAAGAGTCGTACCGATGCGAATTCACATAAGTCGTTGATAGTCGGTGGTATTTTGATCGTTCTCCACTATTATATGGGTGGATCACCCATATTTGGGTGAAAGCGTTATGAACGCATGGCAAGATCGAATGAAGCTAATTGAAAGACTGACCCGGAACGCTCCGCATACCTCGTTCGATTCGATGCTCGCATCACTCTTTGCGGAGTTGCCGCGATTCGCGCCCTGCGATCGGCTGGCGATCGGATTCGTTCACGAGGGCACCGCGTCGATGATCATGGGCCCCACGTTCTCCAAGCTAAAAACATCGCTGCCAGCCGGATATCGTGAGGCGCTGCAATCGCCGATTCGCGAAGCGCTATTCAAACAGCGAATTTGCTCCATCGGCGATCACGCCAAATACAAAAACGGACCGGCCTCTTTTGAGTTGCTGAAAAAAGATGGCGTCAAATCGAGTGTCCTCGTTCCCATCTGCGTGGGGGAAAAACCTCTGGGCGTGTTGTGGTTGAGCAGCCGACGCGCGCATGCATTTGGTCGCGAACTTGAACCGTTTTTACAAACGATCGCATCTCAACTCGCGATCTGCCTGGAGCGTGGTCGGATGGTGAGCCGCCAGACGCTCGACCGCAACGCGCGGGAACAACTGCGTTCCGAAAACGAGCGGCTGAAAGAGGTGCTGGTCCGCTCTCCGGAATTCGACAACTTGATCGGTGACAGTGGTCCATGGCAAAAGCTGTTGAAGAAAATCGAAACGGTGGCGGATACCGAAGCAACCATTCTGATTCGTGGCGAGACCGGAACCGGAAAAGAACTGGTCGCGCGCGCGATCCATCGACTTTCTCGCCGCAAAAACAAGGCGTTCGTCGCGATCAATTGCGGCGCCTTGTCTCCTGAGTTGATCGCCAGCGAGTTGTTCGGCCACGAGCGCGGCGCATTTACCGGCGCCGTGCAGCGTAAACTGGGGCGCGTCGAGCTGGCTCAAGGCGGCACACTGTTTCTCGACGAAATAGCAGAGTTGAACGGCGATTTGCAGGTTAAGCTCCTGCGCTTGCTGCAGGAGCGCGAGTTCGAACGCGTCGGTGGAACACAGACGATTCGCGTCGACGTCCGCATTGTCGCTGCAACGCATCAGAATCTGGAACAGGCCCGACTCGAGCATCGTTTTCGGGATGACTTGTACTTTCGACTTAACGTGATTCCTCTTCATGTACCGCCGCTGCGGGAGCGAAAGGACGATATTGAACCTTTGCTGGAATATTTCCTCTCGCGGTTCTCTCAAAAAATGGGCAAGTCATTCGAAGGAGTTGATCCAGAGTCCTTCAAACAGTGCATTGCCTATTCCTGGCCGGGGAACGTGCGAGAACTGGAGAATCTGGTCGAACGGAGCGTCATTCTTAACAACGGACCGCTGCTCCACTTCTCGCCGCTCGACGAGGCCGATAGCTTGTCCGATGAAAGCGACAATCCGTTGATTCTGGACGAGATGATCAGCCGTCATTTGACGAAGGTCTTGCGCATGACACGCGGAAAGGTGTACGGACATGACGGTGCGGCGTCGATTCTTGGACTCAAGCCGTCTACGCTTCAGGCGAAACTCAGAAAGCACGGGATTCAACGGCAGGCATTGGCAGACTAAACTTCACAAACCGCCGACATTCCGCTAAACTACGCCGCATGAGATTCGAAGCCGCTCGAGAATAAGCAAAAATCTTTCCATCCAGAGTTCTACGCAACTCGCTGACTCCAGGGAAAATTCATGAACAACTCTTCCGTTCGCGTCCGCTTTGCTCCCAGTCCCACCGGCTATCTCCATGTCGGTGGCGTGCGGACCGCGCTATTCAACTGGCTTTACGCGCGCAAGACGCATGGAAAATTTATCCTGCGCATTGAGGACACGGATATCCAGCGCAACAAGGAAGAAGGCATTCAGATCATCATCGACGGGATGAAATGGTGCGGCCTGACGTGGGATGAAGGTCCCGACATTGGCGGACCGTACGGGCCGTATTGCCAAAGCCAGCGGCTGGATCGCTACAAACTGGTTGCGGAGCAGCTTGAGAAATCCGGGCGCGCGTACTGGGCCAAGAAAGATGCCGGCGGCGGATTGCCCGACTGGAAAATCGAGAAGCTGAAGAAACAGGGCAAGTGGGACGAAGAGAAGGCGCAGGCCGCCACCGATCCCAATCCGGCACTGTATTTGCGTGTCGATTTGAAGGGCCGCAAAGAAATCACTTTCGACGACGCGGTCAAAGGTCCGATCACGAAGCCTGCCGAGACATATCTTGAAGAGGACGGTGTAACGACGCGCGATTTTGTCATCATGCGCGGCAGCGGCGTGCCCGTGTACAACTTCGCGTGTGTAGTCGACGACGTCGACATGAAGATCAGCCATGTCATCCGGGGCGACGATGGGGTCGAAAACACCTTCCGGCAGATGTTCATTTACGAGGCTTGGGAGCAGAAAGTTCCCGTCTTTGCGCATTTGCCGATGATCTTCAACGAAGAGGGTAAGAAGATCAGCAAGCGCCGCGATCCCGTCGCGATCACGCTTTACGAAGCCTGCGGATTGTTGCCGGAGGCGATGATCAACTTCGAGGCGCTGCTCGGCTGGTCGCCCGGCGACGGCCGCGAAGTCATGCCGCTCGAAGAGATCATCCGCGAGTTTTCCTTTGAGCGCGTGAAATCCGCCTCAGCACAATTCACGCTCAGCCGCAAACGCCCGCCGCCGGTCCCGGCCGGCGCAGCCACCACGGATGCGGCCGTTGAGGCCCAGATCGTCGACTGGTTATCGGAGTGTCTGGTGGGCTCGAAGCTGGAATGGATTAACGCGGAGTATCTGAAAAAACTCCCGTTGGAAGAATTGCTGAAACGCGCGACGCCGTTCATGCAGAAACAGGGTTACAACCTCGCCGACCATTCGAAGGGCTGGCTGATGTCGGTGCTGGCGTTGGAACAGGAGCGGTCCAAGACGCTCAGGCAGCTCGCCGAGAATTTGAAGTTGTTTTTCAAAGCGCCGGAGACGCTTGATCCGAAAGCCGTGGAGAAAGTGCTGAAGAAGAATGACGGCCTGGCGATGCTGAGAGAGGCCCGCGCGCTGCTCGGCGGAATGGAAGAGTGGTCGGGCCTGGCGTTGGATATGGCGCTGAAAACGTTCTGCGAGCAACGCAATTTGAAGCTCGGCAACGTAGCGCAGCCGTTGCGCGTGGCGCTGAGCGGAACGACGATCAGTCCGCCGATCCACGACACGTTGCATGTGCTGGGGCAGCAGGAAAGCTTGCGACGCATAGACTTTGCGCTGCAAACCTGCGCCTGATTTCCGAAAGTCAACGCGCTTGGGGTATGATCCCGGGCGCGCGTTGTAACGTGTTTAAAGCACGCGATTTGCATATTCAATTGGCGCCAGAAGTATTCTGTTTTTCGCGAAACCTTTCGTTGCACACGTAGTCAAAGCGATGGCGCCGTCGTGGACGCTCTGGAGATGCCTGAATGAAACTGCATGTGGCTTGTCTGCTGGCGATGGTCATGTTTCTGGGATTTTCAGCGCGCGGAGAAGACGCCACCGCGGCGGATCGCGCCAAGTTCAACACGGAAATGCAGCAGGGCAATTACCGTGACGCTTACGAGGGCTTGCGTAAACTCGCGCTCAATCCCGGCGACGACCCGCTCAAGGTCGGCGAGGATCTCAGGAATGCCGTGGAGTGCCTGGGGCGCTTGAACCGCTCGACGGAAATCGACGATTTCTTCGAAAACACCGTCGCGGCGCACAAGGATAACTGGCGGCTGTTGCGTGACGCCGCGGACGTGTTGAACGGCACGAATCATTATGGATTTATGATCGCCGGAAAATTCGAGCGCGGCGGGAATCGCGGCGGTGGAAAATATGTCAACGCTTTCGCGCGCGATCGCGTGCGCGAATTGCAGTTGATGACGACGGCGTTGGAGAGCGTCAAGAACGAACCCAATAAGCTCGAAGCCGGCCGCTTTTATCTGCAGCTCGCGGCGTACTGGCGATCAGAAAATTATTCGAACAACGCCTGGTCGCTGCAGGCGCTCTCCGATCTCAAGCAACTGCCGGATTACGACGAGGGCTACTACAATCAGTGGAATTCCGGCGGAGTAAACGGCGCGCCCGTCAGCGCCGAAGGCGAGCCGGTTTACTACAAGATTCCAAAGAGTTTCGACGCCGCCGAATGCGACGGCGAACGTTGGCGCTGGTGCCTGATGCAGGGCTCCGAGATGTCGCCGGACTTGGCGCGCGAGGCGCGCTACGAACTGGCGGCTTTCCTGCGCGGACAGTTCGACGTCCAGACCGCTTCGGAGTACTCCCGCTTTTTCGGAGAATCCGAAGACGATGCGCAGCAGGCCAAGACCAACGTCTTTTCTTTGAACACGCTCGGCGAAGACGAAACCATCGCCCGGCTGGCGACGGGCATCAAACGCTTCAAACTTCCCGACGAATACAATTTTATTAAACTGCTGCAGGAAAATGCGGCGACGCGCGGCTCCTTTGCCGATCAATCCCTGCGTTTGCTGGCGCAGATCTTCACCGACCGCCAGCGGTACGACAAAGCCATCGACTGCTACAAACGCGTGATCGAAATCAGCGGCGATCCAAATCATCTCGTGCAGGCGCAGATCGATCAGATCGCCGGCAACTGGGGCGTCTTTGAGGAAACGCGCAACTTTCCGCCGGGAAAAGTGACGCTCGACTATCGCTTCCGCAACGGAACCGGCGTGAAGCTCGACGCGCAGCCGGTCAACGTCAAGAAGCTGCTCGACGATGTCAAAGCGTACATCAATACGAAGCCGGGAAATCTGGACTATAACCGCGTCAACATTTCCGATATCGGCATGCGTCTGGTGCAAAATCACGAATCGCAATATCTCGGCGAGTCCGTTGGCGCGTGGAACCAGGAACTGAAACCGCACGAGAAACATTTCGACCGCCGCACGGTCATCAAAACGCCGATCGAAAAACCGGGCGCCTACCTCGTCACCGCGAAAATGGACGGCGGCAACGCCAGCCGCATCCTGATCTGGGTCGACGACACGGTGATCGTCGAGAAAAAGCTCGACAACGCCGAATACTTCTTCGTGGCCGACGCCGTTACTGGGCAGCCGGTGTCGGGCGCTAAACTCGACATGTTCGGCTACCAGCAGCAATGGCAAGGCAATCAGATGTTGATCAATACGACCACGCAGGCGCTGACCACGGATGCCGGCGGACAAGCGATCCTGAAAACCGCGCCGCAGACCAGTTTCAACTGGATGATCATCGCCACGACGGCCGAAGGTCGCTTTGCGTACACAGGATTTTCGAACATCTGGCCCGCGCAGTACTACGACTATCCGTACAACCAGCAGAAAGTCTTCACGATCACCGATCGCCCGGTCTATCGCCCCAACCAGACGGTGAAATTCAAATTCTGGGTCGGCGAGGCAAAATACGACGTCGAGGGAAAATCCAAATTCGCCGGCCAGCAGTTCAACGTCGAGATCCATAATCCGCGCCAGGAGAAGATTTTTTCGAAGGGCTTCATCGCCGACGACTTCGGCGGACTCGACGGCGAATTCACGCTCGGCAAGGACGCGGAGCTTGGCAACTACAGTCTGTACATCACCAACCTCGGCGGCGCAGCGTTCCGCGTTGAGGAATACAAGAAGCCCGAATTCGAGGTCAAGGTCGACGCGCCGAGCGAGCCGGTGATGCTGGGCGAAAAGATTACCGCGAACGTCTCGGCCAAATATTTCTTCGGGGCGCCGGTCACCGACGCCAAGGTTTCATACAAGGTCCTGCGCAGCTCGCACCAGGCCAACTGGTATCCGCAGGACCGCTGGGACTGGCTGTTCGAACCCGGCTACTGGTGGTTTGCCCCCGACTACTATTGGTATCCGGGCTTCGGCGACTGGGGCTGCCGCCGTCCATTTCACAGTTGGATGGGGCAGCGTTGGAACGAGCAGCCGGAGCTGGTCGCGCAGAACGAAACGACCATTGGCGCCGACGGCACAATCAAGATCGACATCGACACGGCGCTAGCCAAACTGGCGCACGGCGACACCGATCATCGCTACGAAATTCAAGTTGAAGTGACCGACTCTTCGCGCCGCACCATCACGGGGTCGGGCAGCGTCATGGTGGCGCGCAAGCCGTTCAAGGTTTACGCGTGGCTCGACCGCGGTCACTACCGCACCGGCGACGACGTCGAAGCCCAATTCTCCGCGCAGACGCTGGACAACAAGCCGGTCGCCGGCAAGGGCGAGTTGAAACTCCTGCGTATCGCCTATCCGGAAGCGAAAGATGGCGAAACGCCGGAACCGGTCGAAACCGCTGTGCAGAAATGGGAGCTCGATTCGGATGCCCAAGGCAAGGCTCGCCAGCAGTTCAAGGCGTCGGAGCCTGGCCAGTACCGCATGAGCTACACTGTCACCGACAAGCTTGGGCACACGATTGAAGGGGGATACGTTTTCTGCATCACCGGAGAAGGCTTCGATGGATCGAAGTTTCGCTTCAACGACATCGAACTGATCACCGATAAGCGCGAATACAAGGCCGGCGATACGGCGCAGTTGATGATCAACGCCAATCGCGCCGATCCGACCGTGTTGCTGTTTGTGCGTTCGAGCAACGGCGTCAGCCCGCAGCCGATCGTCTTGCACATGAAGGGCAAGAGCGCCGCGTATTCGATCGAAGTCACGAAGAAGGACATGCCCAATTTCTTTGTCGAAGCGCTTACCGTCGGCGACTGCCGCGTGCACACGGAAATGCGCGAGATCATCGTGCCTCCCGAAAGCCGCGTGCTGAACGTTGAAGTGACGCCCTCGGCCGCGCAATACAAACCGGGTGAAAAAGCGCCGGTCAAAATCAAAGTCACAGAGCAGAACGGCGAACCCTTCGCCGGCTCCGCCGTGATGACCGTGTACGACAAGGCGGTTGAATACATCTCCGGCGGATCGAACGTCCCCGACATGAAGCTGGAAGTGCTGCTGGACGGCAAGAAGGCCAAGGACGTAGAGATTAACGCGTCGAACCTGTTCACGTTCGACAACAAGCTGGTGATCACCGGCGCCGCCATTGCCAGCGGCAAGCATACGATTGAATTCAAGAAGACCGGCAAGGGTCCCCTGTACTTCAACGCGTACGTCACCAACTTCACGCTGGAAGATCACATTTCGAAAGCCGGCCTGGAAGTGAAGGTCCAGCGCAAGTACTACAAGCTGACGCCGGTCGACAAGACGATCAAGGCCGAGGGCGCGCACGGTCAGGCGCTCGATCAGAAAGTGGAAAAGTACGTGCGCAGCCAGTTGAAAGAACTCGCGACGCTCAAGAGCGGCGAGTTGGTCGAAGTGGAACTCGAGATCGAGAGCAAGAACGACTACGAATACATCCTGTTCGAAGACATGAAGCCCGCCGGATTCGAGCCGGTCGACGTGCGCAGCGGATACGTTCAGACCGGGCTTCCGGCGTACATGGAGCTGCGCGACGAACGCGTCTGCTTCTTCTGTCGCTCACTGCCCCGCGGCAAGAACAGCGTCTCGTACCGCATGCGCGCCGAAATCCCCGGCAGTTTCAACGCGCTGCCCGCCAAGGCCAGCGCCATGTACGCGCCGGAACTGCGCGGGAATTCGGACGAGATCAAGTTGAACGTGGAGGACTGAGCCAGGCTCGAAGTTGTGAAGTCGTTCAGCTCAAAGGGGGGCTTAGTGACCCGGGTCGCTAAGGTAGCGCCAGACACCATGCAGGAAAACCCGTTCCCACGTGGCCGCGACACCAGGTGCGCTCGTTCTTCCGGAGCGTAAATTGTCAGAAGAATTAATTCTTGTTCGTCTGCCACCAGCAATTTCAGGTAGTAGCCTTGAGCTTCGTATTCGCTGCCGTACCAATACCACCATGAATCGGATTCGGGCAGCTTCAGATATGCGGTCTGATTCTCGTCGTCCTGGACGAGATACTGATCGATGTTCTTGACGATCATGGCCAGGCGCTCGGCGTCCTTCATTTTGTTGAACACCAGGCCGAGCATCGCCTTGCTGTACACCGCCAGATCATTGCGGTCGCGATAGAGATAGTCGATCATCTCTTTGTTCGGCCTGTTGGCTTCTGTGAGCACCATGCAGACCATCGCGTCGAGGTTATCGGCTTTCGTCTTGTACGGATGCGTTTCAGTCACCGCGTTGCGAAGCTGCGCCAGCGACGCTTCCTGCTCGGTCGCCAGCCACTGCTGTCCGCGCTGCAGCATGTTTGGATCGATCGCGACGCCGTTACTCTTCGCGATCTGCAGGCCGTGGACGATGTACGCGGTTTCGTGCGGCGAAGAGTACTCGCCCCAGCCGCCAAACCAGCCCCAGCCGCCGTCGGTCAATTGCAGCGCGGCCAGGCGCGTCACGCTGGCGTTCACGCGGTTGCGCAGTTCATCGTCATCGAAGACGGGATTGACGTCGGTGCGTTTCCACTGCGCGGCCCGCTGCAGGTCGTCGCCGATTTCCTGCGCGTTCAAGTTGGTGAGCTTCGCTTTGATGTCCTTGAGGTCCAGGTTCATGCGCAGCAGCACTTTTTGCGTGATCACCGCGGGCAGGAAGCGCGAGAGCGTCTGCTCTGTGCAGCCGTAGGGATAGTCGACGAGGTACGGAATGGCATCGACCATGGCGCCGGCGAGAGTCGGAGAATAACGGATTTCGACGCGGCTGTCTTCCGGACGGCGCTCGGCCGGAACGGTGAAGCTCAGCGCCGCCGAAGTCTGTTCCGGACGGATCGCGCCAGAAAACGAATCCATCTTTTCCATGCCGTGCACATAGGCCGGAAAAGTCATCTGCATTGCATCGGACTCTTCGTCGGTGATCGCTTTCACGCGCACCACCGGCTGGCCGGCGGCCAGCACTTTCACGCGCCAGTCGACGCGCTTTTCGCCTTTGGGATCGATTTCGACTTCACGTTCGCTATCCGGATGAACGGGGCCGTTGGTTGGCTGGCCGTCGGCGCCGGTCATGCCCAGCATGGGCAGTTGCAGGCTGGAGCCTTCGAGCTCCAGGACGACCTTCACTCTCTTTTTCGTGGCGAGATAGTTGTGGACGTTGGCCGAGATCACGACCTCGTCCTTCTGCGTAAAGAAGCGCGGCGCCTGCAGGCGGACGAGCAGGTTCTTGGTGGTGACGGCCTCCGCCTCGCCCTGCCCCACCCGCGAGCCCGCGCCCAGCGTCCAGACTTTGAACTTCCAGGTCGTCAGACTTTCAGGCATGGTCATGTCGACGCTGGCCAAACCGTCGGCGCCAACGCTCAGCTTGCCGCTCCAGAACGCGGTGTCGGCGAAATTGCTGCGCACGGTCGGTTCGACGTCGGGGCCGGCCTGTTGTGCCTGTTGCTCGCTCTTGTCCGACCCTTCAGCCCGCCTCTCGCTCTCTGCGGGAGCTGCTGATTTTTCAACCGCGTCCATCGCCTGAGCGGCCGCCATGG
>Ga0206927_1120_pt1 | contig 16817 bp, 6 predicted proteins | sample Alteio_BWOrgHeat_60_FD_153249 | JGI IMG/M metagenome (GOLD analysis project Ga0206927, IMG submission 153249) | Enriched cells from forest soil in Barre Woods Harvard Forest LTER site, Petersham, Massachusetts, United States -... | ecosystem: Environmental > Terrestrial > Soil > Temperate forest > O... | reverse complement strand
TTGATCACGCCAGCTTCGAGGAAGTAGCTCCAATAACGGCCTGGGACGGCGCAGTAAATACGAGATCCAAATATGGAATATTAACCGTTATAAGGTTAGTCGTTTCCAAATTGCTGGATTATTGATTGATTGCAAATTTCAATCTCCGCTCATAAACAGCACATTATTATTAGCTATGTTATAAGTAATATACTCCGTGTAGTTCTCGGATTGCGATGCGGCTCCGGAAATTGTAGTTGGAAATGCGCCGTAGGCCTGAGGGTACGTAAATCCCGTACCTATGTTGCCAAATGCGAAGCTTGGAACGCTGGCAGTGGTATCCACTTGCCATGCTAACCAGTAGGAGCCAATTGGCAAAGAAAGCGCCATAGGTGTCCCCGACGATATTGGTACGACCACAAATCCTGCCGATGTGTTATTTGCGGTCGACCCAGAGGTCCAGAGCAGTTGATTTGGAGACGCATTATCATAAATCGCCAACCTGACATTTCCTGAGGCTGTGTGGGAATAAAAACGAACGTCCGTAACGTTCGCGCCCTGCAGAAGCAGCATTTTAGTAGCCTTGATCCAACCTTTTTGCGATAGGGATAGCTTTACTACGCGAGCGGATGACGTTGAAGTCCCAATGTATAAATTGCCGTTGGGAATATCGATGACCGCCTTATTTAAGGTCTCGCCGACGTTCGCAACGATAGCGCCTACTCGGAGAAATGCGCCTAAATCGACCTTCACCACAGTGCTTCCTACAAAATATGCGAACTTATTCGCCGCATCAATGCTCGCACTTACGACTGCGCCGCCGTCGCCACCGTTTAATGTCAAGGCCCCTATACGGGTAAAATTGCTCAAATTAACCTTAACTATTATAATCGGGGTAGTAGTTGTACAGAAATAAGCAATGCCGCTACTGGTGTCAATGACAGGCGAAACGGCACCGGTCTCACCGGGATTAAAGGTCAATGATGGCGTCATCTCAGTAAAATTACTAAGCTTGATCTTTACGACGATGCCAGGATTAGCAACAATTGAGCCAAAATAGGCAAAACCGTTGGCCGTATCGATAACCGCGCTTTTTATACCATTTTCACCTGTTTGAAGTGTCAGCGATGGGACCACTTCGGTAAAATTCGTTAGATTAATCTTTACTATTATACCTGGACTTGTTTGCGTTCCAACATACATAAATCCATTAGTGGTATCGATGCATGAAGTGAGAGCCACATTTTCGCCAGTTTGCAGTGTTAATGACGGGGTCACTTCTGTAAAGGTACCGAGATTGATTTTCACTACAATAGCGGGCGTGGTATTAGCAATGAAATATGCAAAGCCATTGCCTGTATCAATAACGGCTGTGCGGAGGTCGTTCTCACCTGGTTGGAGCGTTAATGCCGGCGTAACTTCCACGAAGGTGTTTAAATTTATTTTTATCACTTTCCCAGGGGACGTATTTGTACCGAAATAGGCAAACCCATTCGTGGTGTCAATGACCCCGGCACCGATTATGCTGTTTTCGCCCGCAGCACAGGTGACGGCCGCAACACGGCTAAATCCAATGTTTTGCGTTATGCAAAATCGATCGACTTGGCCCGGAGTGTCCATAGTTCCGCCATATAAGTAGCCTCCGCTGTCGAGGACGACACTTGCGAAATCGGTTCCATTGCCGGACACCGCGGAAACCCGCGTGAATGTTGTCAAATTGACCTGCACCAAATTTGGTGGACTAGTGCCCGTTCCGACATAAGCATAACCGTTCAAGGTGTCGAGGACCAAGCAGACGGCAAAGTTTTCACCGGTATTGAGAGTCAAAGATGGGGTTACTTCTGTAAAAGTAATTAGATTGATTTTCGCCACGATTGAAGGGGAGGAATTTATGACGAAATAAGCAAAACCATGGGCGGTATCGATAGCGGCGCCGCTCATATGGTTCTCTCCCGATTGCAATGTCACCGAACTCACATAAGTAAAGTTGGCTACGTTAATCTTTGCGCAATAGCCAGGGTTCGTGTTTGTTCCGAAATATGCAATTCCGCTTCCAATGTCAATACATGCGCTTACACACTCGTTCTGATTTGCGGGAAGTGATATTGCCGGACCCACTTCGGCAAAGACACCTAAGTTTATCTTGGCGATTTGACCGGGACTTGTAAATGTTCCGAAATATGCGAAGTTGTTTCCAACATCGATTACTGCGCTGAAGCAACCATTCTCGCCGGGATTGAGCGTCACTGATGGGGTAACTTCACTAAACGTACTAAGGTTTACCTTTACCACTTTGCCGGGAGAAGTATTAGTTCCGAAATAAGCAAAGCCATTAATTGAATCGATAACAGCTGAGCGGATGTCATTCTCGCCGGTTCCAAGTGTTACCGCGCCCACTCGAGTAAAAGTGGATAGGCTTATTTTTACCACCAAAGCGGGCGACGTGTTCGTTCCAAAGTAAGCAAAGCCGTTGGCAGTGTCGATGACAGCCGCTTGATATGCGCCGTCGCCAGCGGCACCCGTCAACGCCGTAAGATAACCCATTTGGGCATTCGGATAATTGGGCGTACCCACCGCACTGATTCCGGCTGCGGGATCTGAAAATTGGAGCGAGTTATCCACGACGATATGTCCGGTCACGTCGGTCACGTATAACGTAACCAGATAAATCTTTTCTTCAAGGTCGTGGCCTGTCCATTCTGCGTTCCAAAGGCCGAGCGTACCATTTGTTGCCCCGCCCCCGAGCGCGGCGGCGGACGGATGGAGATGGATGGATTCAACGCCACCCATGTCCGCCCTTACTTCACTTATGCAAGCAGTCGATTTAATTAGTACAGTTACGCTCAACTTCTCACCATTTTTTAGGCATTGAGTCGATAGGGACGGAAGCACATGAATCTGTTTGTCGCCGTTACCGAGCACTTGATTTTCTATGGGCTTGGAAGAGTCCGTCGCCCCAATTTGCACCTGTGTAAGTAATAATAGTAGACAAAAATATCGCATAGGTGCTCCAGAAGAGACCCACATAACTGCCCACATAACCGTCTATCGTCACGTAAGCAGAACTGTTTAGAGCAAAGAAAGATCTTATCAATGCGCTTAGGGGCTGTTTTAAAATCTGAGCTGAACATGTGTATTTCGTCACACGGATAAGCGTATAGCCAACTCTTGGAAAGCGCTTAAGTAAGCGCCGGTCTTTCTTAGCTCCATTTCAATGCGAATGTTTTTAAACCACAGAATGTTCGGCAACGACGTAACATGTTTTTTCCAATCCGCTGTTGTACGTCGTGCGGTCGGTCTGTACGCATGCCTCGTTTTCAAAAAGTCGCGCACCCATCGAAGAGCGAGCGATTCAGCGCAATGAAGTCCCGCTTGATGAGGTGGTAATCCAGCATTGCAAGGCATTGCGTCCTCGGACCGCGGACCGCAGACTTGCAGTTGAGGATATTCCCCAATTCGTGTTTCCGGACATTTTACTGCGAAGCTACATGAGACCGCTGAACTTATCGCGTGTCGATCGTAAGGCTCTCGATGTCTTCGTTGTGCGCGGAGAAATGATAAGGATAGCAGTCCCTTTATATGAATGCCTATTCTATTCAATTATTGTCCACATTCAAACAGGGAAAAATATCTACAATCCAAAGTTCAACACTGCAGCTGCGGCGAAATTAGTGCCGTTGTAATAGAGCGTGACGATGTCCGTCTGGCCGGCTGTCGCGGTCAACGTCGGCGGCGTAGCGTTGCTCCATTGAACATTTGACGGCCACGTGACCGTGCGAGAGCCCGTTGCATCTTGCTTAATTTCCAGAATGTACCGTCCGCCCGCTTGCGGATTGTTGATCGACAATGTGCAATTGGCCGTGAGTGTTATCAACTGGCAATTGGCGTTGTTGAAGTCGATTGTCAGCGCCGAACTCGAATTTCCGTTGTTATAACGGCTGGAGTAATACTGCTGCGAATATTTGGTGTTGTTAGTGGAAAAACTAACTTTGCTGGCGCCGTTAAGTTGAAAGTCAGCCAGGTTGCCCGTAAATCCAGAGGCAGCGTTGACACCCAAGCCTGTTCCTGCGGTATTCCACGCCGTAGACTGTGCGCCGGAAGGTTCCACTAGAAGCTGCGGTTTGGTGGTCGTAGCAGTTCCGCCCGTGGTGTACCACGCGCCGGTTAAAGCGTCAGCGGGAGTGCTCGCAACACCTGCTGCGGAGAGTGTGGTTGCTCCAGTGAAGGACTTATTTCCGGCTGCAGTTTGATTGGTGGTCAGGTCTACAAAATTCTGGCTCGCCGATCCTGTACCGCCGTTTGCCACGGGCAGTGTACCGGTCACCCATCCAGTCCCGCCCTGAAGATTTAGAGCGCTATACCCTAACGCCGATGGGCCGGTTACGTACAATCCGTTACCTGTTGTTAGCGAACCTCCTGCAGGAACGGATGAACCGTTGATCTTCGATACCGTTTGCGCGATATTGCTTGTGGATGTGAGGTCGCCGCCGACCACAACCGTTGCTGCTACGTAATTCGTTCCATCGAAGTAGATTGCAGCCTTTTGGTTGGTCAGCACTGTCAAGCCGGTCCCTGCTGCCGCTTTGAATACCAGAGACTGGCCGCCCGTGGTTGCATTATATACGAAATACAACGCGCCCGCTGTCGCTGGCAGAATGATGTTGCGTGTGGCCGTCAGGGGCGTTGACGAGGTGATGCGCAGAATCGGATTGATCAACTGTGCTGCAGAGGCCGTCAAATCGGCATCCGATGCCAGGACGATCGCGCCCACTCCTAAAGCGAATGGATAGCTGGTTCCGGTATCGCCTGTGAGGGTGGCTCGTATCGGCGCAATGCCGCTCGATCCAGACACGCCGACGACGGTGGGATTGGGGTAGGTTCCTCCCAGATCCCCTCCTGCTGAGCCGCCGGGTGTCGTACCCGTGATCGTAACGTTGGACGCCGCGGTTAAACGTCCTTTGGCATCCACGGTGAACGTGGATACTTGGGTGGCGCTGCCGTACGAGGCCGCGTTAACGGCTGTGCTGGCCAGCGTCAACGCCGTGCTTCCAGCACTGGACGCCACATCGCCGCTATAGGCTGGAGTCAACAGATCCCAACCCGTCGTGCCATTGTCGCGGTACAGTCTAAAGGTGTCAGTGGCGACGTACAGCCGGCCCGCTGTTCCGAAGGCCGGTTTACTGGCATCCAAGCCGGATTGAATGCTCGGGGCATTGCCCGCATTGGAAACAAGCGGATCGGTAATGCCGTAGCCGCCCAAGGTCGTGGGCGTTCCGGTGATAGTGCTCCAGGCCTGTGTACCGGTTTGGTTTGCGCGCGCCAAATAGTAGCTGCCATTCTGATTGTTCAGCAGGCTCGCGTTACTGGCCGTCCCAGTCAAATTGCCCGTAACATTACCCACGAGATTGCCGGAAATTACGCCTGAAGCTGAAATGGACGATTTGACCGCACCTGTCGAATCCTGCCATTGTTGAAGATCGCCACTTTGCGTGGGCGAGTTGCCCTTGATCACCACGCCGACGGTTGCGTCGCCGCCCGTCTGGATCGTCTGCGTGCCTGTGGTAAACGTGTTTGCCGTATTCCTCAGTGGAATGTTGGCCGAGAGCGCGCTGTCACTGACGGAATTGCCAGGCAGGGTGACGCTCCCGGTTACCACCAGTCCACCGCTGGCGGTCAGCACGCCGGAAGAGGTGATCTTTCCGCCGCTGGTCGTCGCGATGTCGCCCGTGGTGCTGATGCCGATGTTTCCAGCAAGTTTGCCGCCCGTGATTGCACCCGCGGCAACGGTGGGATTGGGATATGAACCGGTCAGATCCCCGCCTGCCGTTCCGGATGGAGCCGCCCCAATTGCGCTGATCTTGCCGTCAGCAGCTACAACAATCGTAGTGTTATCAGTGTAAATCGCGCCGCGCGACGCGGCGGCCGTTCCCGCGATGGGAAGCTGCGCTGAAGGAACGGTTCCGGAAGTGACGTTCGAACCATTCAAACTTGTCAATCCCGATCCGTCACCGGTCAGCACACCCTGGGATGAGATAGACGCTTTGACCGCGCCGGTGGAACTCTGCCACTGTTGCAAATCGGCGCTTTGCGAAGGCGAGTTGCCTTTAATCACCACTCCGACGGTTGCGTCCCCGCCGGTTTGCACCGTCTGCGTGCCTGTGGTGAAGGTGTTGGCCGTGCTCTTAAGTGCGACGTTCGTGGAGAGCGCGCTGTCGGCAACGGATTGATTCGGGAGCGTGACGCTTCCGGTCACCGATAAACCATTGCCTGCGGTGAGAAGTCCCGCGGAGTTAATCGTTCCGCCACTGGTCGTAGCAATGTTGCCGGTGGTGCTGATGCCGATGTTGCCTGCCAGGTTGCCGCCGCTAATTGTATTGTTGGCGATCTTCGCGCCAGTGATAGCGCTGTTCGCAACGGTTGGACTGGGATAAGAACCTGCGAGATCGCCGCCGGCCGCGCCGGTCGGCGCTGCGCCGAGGGCGCTGAGCTTGCCGTCGGCAGCCACGCTGATCGTCGCGTTGTCGGCGTACATGACACCTCGCGTGGCCGCCGAGGTTCCTGCGATCGGGAGCTGCGCCGAGGGCACCGTTCCCGTCGTGATATTCGATCCGTTCAGGCTATTCAGCCCGGAACCGTTACCGTTGAAAACACCTAGCGACGAGATGAACGCCTTGACCGCGCCAGTCGAGTCCTGCCACTGCTGCAAGTCGGCGCTCTGACTGGGCGAATTCCCCTTTACTACGACACCCACGATGGCGTCGCCGCCAGTCTGAACAGTCTGCGTTCCGGTATTGAACGTATTGGCCTGGTTATTCAGGACGACGTTCGATGACAGCGCACCATTGGCGACGGAATTCGCAGGCAACGTCACGCCGCCGGTGACAGTCAGCCCGCCGCTGGCCGTCAATACTCCGGACGATGTGATTGTTCCGCCGGAAGTCGTGGCGATGTTGCCCGTCGTGCTGATGCCGATGTTGCCGGCCAGGTTTCCGCCTGTGATCGTTCCGCTGGCGATCTTCGAGCCCGTGATGACGCCGCTGGCAATCGTGGGAAACGGATAGGACCCGCTCAGATCGCCGCCCGCGAAGCCCGAGGGGGCCGCGCCGATCGCCGTGAGCCTACCGTCGGAACCCACGATAATCGTCGCGTTGTCCGCGTACACGCCGCCCAACGTTCCCGACGTTGTGCCCGCGATCGGCAGTTGCGCAGGGGGGACCGTTCCCGAGGTGATGTTCGAGCCGTTCAAACCGGTCAGGCCCGACCCATTGCCATTGAACACGCCCAGCGACGAGATGAACGCCTTGACCGCGCCGGTCGAATCCTGCCACTGCTGCAGATCGGCGCTCTGAGTTGGCGAATTCCCCTTTACTACCAGGCCAACGGTCGCGTCTGCGCCGGTCTGAACCGTCTGCGTTCCTGAGGTGAACGTGTTGGCATTGTTCTTCAGCGGAATATTGGTCGAAAGCGCGCTGTCGACAATCGACTGGCTGGGCAGCGTCACGCTGCCGGTCACGGACAATCCGCTGTTGGCCGTCAACACGCCAGAAGAGGTGATCGTTCCGCCGCTGGTTGTGGCGATATTTCCAGTGGTGCTGATGCCGATGTTTCCCGCGAGTTTGCCGCCCGTAATCGCGCCCGCGGCAACTGTGGGATTGGGATATGCCCCCGTCAGATCGCCGCCCGCCGCGCCGGTCGGAGCGGCACCGATGGTGCTGACCTTGCCGTCGGCAGCCACGCTGATCGTCGAGTTGTCGGCGTACATGACACCACGCGTGGCTACTGAGGTTCCTGCGATCGGGAGCTGCGCCGAGGGCACCGTTCCCGACGCGATATTCGACCCGTTCAAGTTTGTCAGGCCGGAGCCGTTGCCGGCGATCACGCCAGCGGCGGACACAGACGTCTTAACGGCGCCCGTGGAATCCTGCCACTGCTGCAAATCGGCGCTTTGCGTGGGCGAGTGGCCCTTGACCACGACTCCGACCGTCGCATCGCCGCCGGTCTGGACCGCTTGAGTGCCAGTGGTAAACGTGTTCGCGGCGTTCTTGACCGCGACATTGGGATCAAGTCGGTTTGTGTTGATCGTCGTCCCCGTTGCGCCATTGTTGATCGCCGCGATCACGTTGTCGCCCGAAGTCGAAGCCACGCCGCTTGCTGCGGGAATCATCGACCACAACGCGCCGCCCCCGCCGTCCGAAAGTAGCACGAAGTTTGGCGAGGCCTGTCCGCTGGTGATCTTCTGTGAACTGACCGCGCCATCGGCGAGCTTCGGATTGGTCACCGCGCCGTCCGCCAGCTTTGGCGTGGTAACCGAACCATCCGCGAGCTGCAGCGTGCCTATCGAACCGGTTGGGCCGCTGATGGCTCCTCCCGCATTTCCGCCGCCGCCAAGAAAAGACCCGGACACAATCGCAAACATCCCCGAAGTCTGGACGAACACCCCGTTGGTCACGCGGATCAGGCAGGTGTTGGAGGCGGGCAGACTGACCTGCCAGTTGAGCGTGGTGCGCATATTGATGTCAATAGAACTGCGGTCGATCGAGCCCAAAGACTCGAAGGATTGCCCGCCGTCGCGGCTCAGCGAGACGTCAATCACTTTCAGCGATGTCGCAACGCTGACGATCTGAGTTTGCCCGGAGAAATACACTTCGCCGCCGTGTGGGTTGTTGATCGCTAACCGTGATTGCGCGGCAAAAACTTCCGTTCCGTGTCCGACTGTCCAGATAGTGATAAAGAGCAACAGCATTTCGGACAATCGTCTTTGCCTGTCAGGAAGAATCTTCATCATGGAGTCTCCAAATTGCGTACGGATTAATCGGATGCAATTCGAATGCCCATAGAGAAAATTCGGATTAAACCAATGCGGCGCGGCACTTATGATATTGCATCTTCTTCCTGGTTGATGCGTCTCTGAGGCGACGAATGATCTGCGTCTGTGTGGAAGTTTGAACCTTGTGTGCGTCGTGTTAGATGAGCTATATCGGCTGCTGGTTGGTCGAAGAAGCGCGTCGCGCTGAGACGACAGTTGCGAAGAACCGCGTTCACGCAGTCATTTTCGAGTTTTCTTGGCTCGTCTGGCTCTCTATGCCGGTCGCGGCAAGATCGTCGGTTTTAGAGGTCGGATCTGGCCCACGTACGCGGCTTTTTACACCCTCTTTCAGTCGGGACCCCGTCAGCAGTTTCTTGCGCTCCGTCCGAAATGACTTTATTGTCATGAATTTCCAGTTTTCCTACGATAACAAGCACTCTATTTGGACTTGTCGGCGGTCATCTCGGCCATCACCTGTCGCCTTGCCGCTAGGCGCCTGATTCGTAGCGCATCGCTCCCGGCCATGATGGCCAGGACCTGCGAGGATTGACGATGAAAGTTGCACGGGAACTGAACGTCCATATCGGCAACGCCTGCAAAGCACCGATAGATAATGCCGACTTTCTGTGGGGCGGCATAAGCGTGGTAACCAAGCCGCAGTTCTTCTTCGAGTATCGTTGTCCCCGCTGCGACCATCTAGGTCGCTGCGTCATTGGCGTTCATGACCGCTGCGGCGTTCCCAAAATATTATACGCACTCGCAGAATTTGTTTCAGACGACCCCACAATCGAACCGATTGGGATGCGGTCAACTGGAGCGGGGCGTGAGCGCCCTGCTGCATTTGTAATTGAAAAGGATACGTTGTCCGTTGACAGTGCGGGCTGCTAAGCGATTTTCTGTTGACTGAAGTTCAACTGTTGAACTTTTCGGCAGGCTCCAGGCTCTTCTGCGCCAAAATTTTTGCGCAACCTCATTTATCATATCATGTTCCCTAGCAAAGCGCCGGCGTCCGCTTACCCCGATCTTGGCCTTGGAACGATACGACGGGGTTCTATATGAAGGTGCTACAAAGGAATCTAACGACAGCCAGACTACTTGGAGCCTGGGACGTGATTGTAGTTTCCGCAAATACGGTGTCCTCAGAGAAACCGATCTCATTCGAAATTACGAAAAGAAGATGACGTTGGCGCGTCAGCGGCAGCTTTCACGTCATTCGTGTCATCTGCGAACTTCACCGAAGCCGCTCAGAGGCGAAACATTGAGGTCGGCGTATTGATTCGACACCTCGCATTAGCGAACGGCTAATTGGCCATTTCGATGCTCTGATACGCGAGCGGTAATTGATTCGCGCGAACCGATGCTACCTCAACAACTGTCTTCCGCCAAATGAACTGCGTGTCCAACCTATCCCTGTCGTTTGTCAGAATTTGTTGGTCCCTCGTGGTTCCAAATGTCAGTAAATGACTACTGGATGGTATCGTTGCCAAACTTAAGCCACATTGGCAAAGGATCTACGGTTGTAAACCACTCACTCATAAAAGCTTGCAAGAAGACAGCCCGAAAACCGGACATTCCCGGACATCGCCGGTGTCCGTCGCCAGCAGCCCCGCAGTTCACCGTTCAAAGATCGTCGAAGAAGCCGTCGAACAACTCTTTAAGGAGCAAGCCGGAAAAACCGCACAAAAAGCTTGATGCGCGATGAACGGTTGTTCATTCATCGTTCATCATTCCGACTTCATACTTTAGTTGAGCGGTTCGCCTTCGACTTCGAAGCCGATATCGTCGACGTAGAAGTTGTGGCCATGCGGGTCGTCGCCTGAAAAGACGATGCCGCCGACCATGTCGATGTTGAATCCGGATTTCTTCATCAGCTTGGAAATTGGGATGCGGACCTGCTGGTATTCGGTCGTGAAACTCTTGATAAAGCCGTCCTTGATCAGCCAGACGGCGGTGGAATGATTGGCGTCGCTCTCGCCTTTAGTGGAGTCAGCGAGCATCACTTGCAGATCGCGGGTCGTGTTTTTTGGCGTCTTGATCCAGAAGCTCAAATAGTCTTCGTCGCTGACATTGTACGGCTCGCGTTCCGAGCCCCAGCCGGTGATCCAGTTGGGTGTGAAAGCGACGATATGCAGGCAGTGCTTGCCCGACCGCGCTTCGACGTCCATTTCGAAAATGTTCCCGTTGTGTTCGTCGAATCTCGACGGATCGGAGACGCGCTGGCCGTCGGCCATCTTGCCGCCGTGCTTGATCTTTTCGCCGTCCCACCAGATGGCGCTGCGCGGCTTGGCGAAAATCGAGAACGACGCGAGGCTGCTGTTCGTGCGGCCGGCTTCGTCCGTAGCGGTCAGCGTAAAGATCTGTTCTCCCGGAAGGCTCTGCCGCTTGTCGCCGTAATCGAAAGGCTTGGTCCAGTCTTCGTGGATCGTGATCGAACCGCCGAAGACGCCGTCGCTGGCGGCGCCGTCATCGTGCTTGCCATCGTCAAGGAGCACTGCTTGCGGCGTGCCGTGCAGCAATCCGGGCGTGACCGTCACGCTCTTGATTTTCGATTTGGTGTCCTGATCGAACGGGAGAACCTTGGCGGAAAGTCCGATCACTGCTCCCTTCTCCCAACGCATCAACGCCGGCGTAACGGTGAAGGCGCCAATCTGCGGACCGTCAGGCTGCGTGGTGCGGCCGACGTACAGTTCGCCGTTAATCGACGCGTAAAACTGGTTGCCGACGCAATTGGGCCGCACCATCGCGCCCTCTTTCACCAGCCGCCCCACAAACAAGCCGGCATTCTCCGACCACCACGTTTTGAAGCCGTCTTTGGAACAGAGCAACCCATACTTGTGCGGATCATAGGCCCAATTGAGCTCCTCATCGGGCTTCGCGCCGAATGTTCCAAAGACGCTAGTCCACTCGCCGTCCTCGGGGCCGACCTGTTCCCACTCGCCAGTCTGCCAGCGACCGACGCGGTGCCGGCTGTACAGCCGCCCTTTCAGCGTGCCGAACCAGATCCAGTTGTCGATCGCGCGCGTGATGGAAGAACAGGTCGGACGCGAATTCGGCACGACTTCAGTCCACGTCGCGCCGCCGTCCATGCTTTCCACGATGCTCCACGTATCCTCGTCCTTGACCGGGCGCGCGCCGATTTCCAGATCGCGCGCGTCCAGCAGCATATTGTTGACGAAGTAATCCTCGGCGATCGTGAACCACGTCTGCCCGCCGTCGATGGTCTTGGAAATTCCCGGCACGCCGCTGCCGTGCGCGGCATACCAGATGCGCGAGCCGCGGTCGCCGGGATCGGCGGCGAGCTGCACGACCGTCGCGTTGCTCATTCCGCTCGCCACCGTGCCGACGTTCTGCCACGTCTTGCCGCTGTCGTTGGAACGGAACACGCCGTTGTCGCGGCTGGCCAGAAAGACGAGCTCGCTGCTGTAGCGGGAGAAGAGTACGTCTTCGACGCGCCCGAGCTTATCGCGGCCGGTCGCGGGCAACGCCGTCCACGTCGCGCCGCCGTCGAAGCTTTCCATGATCGCCGGCGCCGTCACGACCCAGACGCGGCCGGCGCGGTGCGGATCGGCATACACGCCTTCCGCACGTTTGATGCGCGACTCGACTTCCCACGTGATGCGGCTCTCGCCCGAGGGCAGCGCGCTCAAATCCACGGCTCGCGCCGAAGCGCAGCACGCCAGCAATGCAATCAGGATCTTCAGCGCCGTCGCGTTGGCCACTCCATCCACCTCGTCTTGACTCAATGGTTTGCCTTCAGTCAACGCCATGCCTTCAGTCAATGGAAGGATTGGGCGGCGGCAGTTGCGCGCCGCGTTTTATGGATGTGGTTTACCCAGAATTATCTTGCGCGCAATAAAACCATCGGCGCTTTCGTCGCTGCCGGCGACGGGGGTGAACTGGTTGTTCACGAACACCGCCGTGCCGACCTTGTCGCCGTTGTCGTCGAGCTGCGCGTGTTCGGTCGGCATGCGGCGGCTGGCCCACTGCTCGCCCCATTCGCCCAGCTCCGGCTCGGCGTCGTCGGCGTTGGGATCGGCGGACGGGACCGCGGACTTGTCCTTCACGTTGCCATAAAACTTGTCCCACAGCGCCCGCGATTGCTTGCCGTCGGTGCGCCACGATCTTCCGTCAAAATACTGGCGCAAATACCACTTCGGACACTCGGTTGCCGCGCTGTTGAAGGCGCTGAGCAAATCCAGCGCGCCGGCCTGGTCCTTGTTCTTCTCGTAAGCCTTCAGAAAGAACTCCATGAAGTACGTTTCGTTGCCTTCGCCGCTGTTGTTCGTCGAGGTGATGATCACGCGGCCGGGCTTGCTGCATTTCTCCAGGAATGTCGCGGAGTATGGGCTGCTCTCCACAACCACGATCTCGTGCGCCTTGATCTTGTCCAGCCAGTCAGCGGTTTCGACGCTGGAAATATCCGGACCCGGCAGGCACAGCTTCCCCACTCCGTCCTGACCAGTGCCGTGACCGATGAAGACGAGGATGAATTGATCCGCCGGCGTAATCTTCGCATTGAGTTCCCCGAACGCCTTGACCACGTTTTCTTTGGTGCTGACCGCGCTCGTAATCGCCGGCGACAGCTCCTTGTTTTCCAGCAGAACTTTGACGTTCGCCGCGGGGATTCCGCAGGGCCCGGTCAGCAGCGCGTGCGTGCGCACGCTCCAGTCCCGGTAATTCTCGGTGAAGTTCGCCTCTTCGCCGCTGCCGGCAACGATCAGCGCGTAGGCCTGGCCTTTCGCCGGCGCCGCTGGAGTTTCTCCAGCAGATGCGAGGCGACATAGAAGCATGACGCCGCACAGAGCCGCCACACCGATTGCATTCCGCACGCCCATGCTTCGCTCCCACCACTCGCAGGCTGGAAGCCTGCGCGACACGTTACGCCAACCCGCTCCTGCGGCGCAGGCTCCATTCGGCGGCCAGCAGCGCGATCACGGCCATGAAGAAAATCGGCGCGTCCCAGATGTCGTGCTCTTCGACGTACATCCCCGTCCGTTCGCGGTTGGCCATCAGTTTCTTGATTTCAGGCACGAGGCCCGCGACGTCGGTTTCGTTGTAATATTTCCCGCCGGTCGCTTCCGCCATCTGCCGCAACAGGACGTCGTTGAGTCCCGCGTTGTTGAACTCCAGGAACGGCGCCGTCACGCTGAAGGTCGTCTCCAGATCCTGCGGCTTCAAATTCGGAATTTCCACGTGGACGCTGACCTTGTGGTCGCCGTGCTCGTGCGTTTCGTAGCGGCATTGATACACGCCGTCCTGCGTCAGCATCCAGGGCATTTCAATTTCTTCGGTGTTGCCGAAGGGATCCTGGAAGTGCGCTTGGACTTTCGCGTCGTTGACGGCTTCCAGCGAGGAGCCCAGCACCGTCGCGCGCAGGATCACCGGTTCGCCCTTGGCGTAGATGTCGCGGTCGAGCGCGATGGTCACATTCTCTTTCGAGCCCACGGCCAGCCAGCGCACAAGCTGCCGCCAGAACTTTTCCTGGATCTCCGATTCCGTCGAGACCGACATGCGCCACGCCCAGGATCCGCCGGTGCAGAACGCGGCGACGCGGCCTTCGCCGAACTTCTGCACAGCCAAAATCGGCTGCTGCGTCTGAGGGTGAGCGGCCAGCACCTGCGCGCCCGACTTGGCGCTCTTGACCAGGTTGTACCCGAGCAGTTCCGGCACGCGCTCCCAGTCCTTCTGGTTCTGTTCCGGATCGTCGTCCTGGTGCAGCACCGGATGATGCAGCGCCATTTCCGGAACGCTCATTTTAAAGCGATCGAATGAGTACGCGTTCTTCTTATTCTCCATCACCACCGGCAGCATTTCTTCGATGGGCGTTCCAGCGTAGTCGCCGAGATTGAACGAGTTGACGCCGCCGAGCATCGCGAAGCCGCCGCCGCGGTCGTGCACAAACTCCCAGGTCATCTTGAGCTGCTCCGGCGTAAAGAAGCCCGCTTCGACGTCGCCGAAGATGATCCCTTCGAACTTGTAGAGCAGGTCCTTGGTCGTCGGATAACCCTTCTGAAGCTCCGGCATGTCTTCCGCGCCCTGGACATAGTAGCGCCCGTGGCCGGTGCGCAGGATCGAGACGATGCGGAAGTCCGGATCGCGGAACAACGCGCGGCGCAGGAAGCGGAACTCGGTGCGCGGACTGCCTTCGACGTACAGCACCGGCAGACGGTTCTCGGTGACTTCCACCAGGAACTCGCGCATGTTGTTTTCGGTGATCTTCTCCCCTTCTCCGGGCTTGATGTAGACGTTGTATTTCTGCGTTCCGGTCTTGTCGGGGAAGAACGCGAAGCGGACCTGGTACATGTCCTTGCCGGCCTGCGGGCGGATCTCCATTGTGGAGCGGATCTCCTCGCCCTGGCGCAGATAGACGGTGAACGGCTCCTTGTATCCCGTGCAGCGCACGGTAGTGAAGGCTTCGACTTCCGAATTCCGCCGCACTTTCCGCGGCGCTTCCACACGGACCACTTCGTAGTCCTTTGGCGGGCTGGAACTGCCAAACCCGACCGTGTAGAGCTTGATCTTCTGCGCCTTCAGGTACTGCGCGATCTCCAGCGGCTGGCCCGGCGTGTTGTTGCCGCCGTCGCTCAGCAGCACCACGGCCGCCAGCGATACGCCGCGGAGTTCCTGCGCGACGTCGCGAACAGAGCGGAACAGATTGGTGCGCTCACCATCGGGAATCAGCGTGCGCGGATCGGTCAAGCGCTTGGCGCTGTCGGCGAAGCTGAACAGGCGCACGGCGTAGTCGCTGCTCAGCCCCATCGCGATGCCAGAATCGCTTTTCTCGCCGGTGAGCGCCTTTCGCGCGGCGTCGAAGCGCGTTCCGCCCTTCGCCGAGTCTTCGATCGTCATGCTTTTCGTGGCGTCCAGCATGCACGCGACGAACGTTTCTTCGTTCTTGAGTTTCGGGATGCGCAGCGTCGGTCCGAAAACCATGAACAGCACCACGATCAACGCGAGCGTGCGCAGCGCAATCAGCCCGCCCTTGCGCACCGGCGAGAGCTTGACCTGCGACTTCCGATACAGGAAAAAGACGAGTACGCCGGCGCAGATTGCCAGCAGCACGCGGAGTTCCGTCGGCATGTGGACCGCGAAGCCCACTTCTCCCTTGCGGTACAGTTCGAGCGGATATTTGAAGAGCGTTTCGAACATGCGAGTTTCCATGGGACAGATTCAGGCGCCGACAGGCTGCCTTGCAGTCCGGCAGCCCAACCATGTGAGTCGTGCGGGGCGAGCTATTCCTTCGCCAGTTGTTCGTAGTACTTGTTAACCATTTCCCGATATTGACTGGGCGTCTGCTCGCGCTGATTGGCGGAGAGCCGCTTGGCCTTCAGGACGCTGTCCAACTTTCCTTCCAGGTGCGACGACACGGCATGCAGCGCCCCGAGGTACTTGTCGAGCTTCGTCTTGTCCGCCTCTTTGAACATTTCTTCGTAAGACTTCTCAGAGGCCAGCGTGGTCAGTTGCGGCTGAAGCGGACCGTCGTCCAGCTTGTCTTCTTGCATGCGCTTAACGAGTTGCTTCGACGCGTGCAGCACTTCGGCCTGCATCGCTTTGCGCTCTTCTTCTGTCAACGCCTTGGCGGTCTCCGTATTCTTGTTGTCGCCCTTCTCTCCCTTTTCGCCTTTCTCGCCTTTCGCCCCTTCTTGCGGCGTCGCGTTGGCCTGAGCCTGAGCGTCGGGTTTCCCGTCGTTGGCCTTGTTGTTTTCGGGTTTGCCCGCGTCATCCTTATGCGGAATATCAGCGAGCTGCTTGGTCTTGGCCATGATGTCGTTGACTTCTCCGAGCGCGCGCTTGATCTTCTCTTCGCGCGTGCCGGCCAGAGCGGAATTGGCGGCGTGCAGATCGCCGGTCAGTTTCTGCAGAGACTTGTCGAGCTTGTCCTGTGCGTCGCGAGCATCCGCGATCTCCTGCTGGCCCAGATTGACCGCGGCCGTCACCATCGTCGACGCCACATTATCCTGCGTCATCACGCGAGCGGCCTTGCGCAAGTGGTCGGCGGCGTCGGTCTTGTGCATGTCGTCGGCCCACTTCT
>Ga0206927_1119_pt1 | contig 16832 bp, 16 predicted proteins | sample Alteio_BWOrgHeat_60_FD_153249 | JGI IMG/M metagenome (GOLD analysis project Ga0206927, IMG submission 153249) | Enriched cells from forest soil in Barre Woods Harvard Forest LTER site, Petersham, Massachusetts, United States -... | ecosystem: Environmental > Terrestrial > Soil > Temperate forest >... | reverse complement strand
TCGCGCCAGTAGTCGCCTATGTCACCCATTGGAAGTATTCTTCAGTTGAAGACCTTTTTCTGCGATCACCCCGAGTTCGTTTGAGCTGACGCTGCCAGATAAGCCGTCTATATCGCGCAGGACTTGTCGAAGCCTCTGAATCTCCCCCGCCGCTTCCGTTTCGTCTGTGCCGAAGGCTCAAGCCCGGAAGGAGTTGGACGCAGTACTTTCTCCAATCAACAGCCGGGCGGATGCTCCATCGCCGACCAAGAAGTTCGGGGAGTTCATACATGATCCGTACCTCCCCTTCTACTGTCGGAAATGGAAAGGCTCGACTGCGAAGTGCAACGAGGATCGATTGCGAGTTCATCTCGAATCGATCTTTTCAGATCGCACTCTCGGAAGCTTTACCCGAGAGGAACTTCAGACACTGCTCGACGAAAAGGCTGCAAACGGCCTTTCCTACAGCGTCGTTGCACACCTTAGGTGGGATCTTCGGCAGATCTTTAGGATGGCCGTTTCAGAGGGCCACATCCCAAGGAGCCCTGCCGAGCTTCTCTTTATTCCGCGAGAAGCCAAGCGCCCGGAGCACACGGCCATGAGCCGAGAGGAGGTACGAACATGCTTTGCAGTCCTTGAACAACGAGAACGGTTGATCGTGAAGTTTGCGGTTCTCACGGGACTTCGTCCCGGAGAAATCTTCGGACTTAAGTGGGTCCACGTTTCGGGAACTCATGTCGATATCCGGCAGCGAGTCTACCGAGGGGAGATCGACTCGCCCAAAACTTCGAACTCCGTCAGGAAGGCAGCATTGTCTGCTGGACTGATGGCCGAAATCGAAATGTGGCGCGCGGTTTCGCTTGATGCGAGCGCCGACGCATGGGTGTTCCCCTCTGAGACGGGAAAGACTCCGCTAGGACGAGACAACGTCTGGCGGCGAAGAATTGGGCCACAGCTGAAGGAAGCAGGTTTGGGTTGGGTGGACTTTCACGTGATGCGCCGAACACACTCGACGCTCATGAACGAAATCCATGATGATCCGAAACTCGTTGCTGACCAGCTCGGACACACCGTTGACGTGAATCAAAACGTCTACACGCGGGCTTCTATTGCAAGACGGAAGACTGCGGTGGACGCGCTAGAGAATGCCCTTCCAGTGCAGTAGGAAAGGGTTTTGGAGCATTTTGGAGCAGGCCTTGAAATCAGTTGGCGCTAAGTCGTTGAAAAGTTGGAGCGGGAGACCGGGGTCGAACCGGCGACGTCCAGCTTGGGAAATTAAGCGGCGAACGTAAATAAAGAACTTATGCGTTCAAGGCGTTGATACAGGGCAATCTAACTCACTGATTCTTCGTGTCCGAAATCCAAACCCGTCCTTAACGGAATAAACGGAATAATCCGCCACCGTCCAGGACGGCCCAAAGAAAAGGACACGGTTACGATGACTCAAACAGTTTTCCCGGAGATCCAAGCGGCAGCCGAAGCGCTTGAATCCCGGATCTCCCAAACGGAAGCAGAGATCGCCCAGATGAAGGAGAGCATGAAAGCCAAGAAGGACCTCGTTCGCGCTTGGCGCAAGGCTCTCACGGCGGTTAACCCAAAACGGGCACCAGCCCGGAAAGGAGCAGCCGCGGCGTAGCGGTCCCGCCGGGCGAATCGTTAACCCAATCGCTCGGCCCGATCCCTCACCTCACTCCGGCGAGGCTAAACGACCGGACATCCCTCATCACCACGCTCGATTCTGCAGCAGCTCCCGCAAGCGCTTTGCGCTGGCTGTTGCCGTTAAGAGCGGGGTTAACAACAAATGATGGAGGCATTATGCCCAATGAAAATGATGACGCGGATGAAAATAGTGCAGAAGATATGTTTGTGAGCATCGACCGTACCGAACTCGGTCGGTTGTTGACAGTCACGGCTGAAACCATCGACTTTGAGGACCACGGAGATTTCGTGGTCGTCGATTTAGATGATCTCAGGTGGTTGGAAGACATTGCGTTCGCAAAGCAACTTGCTCGCTGCGATGACAACGCAAACTAGCACTCAACTGTAATTTTCAGGCCCTCGACCCCTTATACGGGTTGAGGGCCTTTTCTCATGGGCGCCAACACGCCGATGCACCTCACGGTTATAGGCCGTGTCCCCTCTTCTGGGCCGCCCGCAAGATCGCCCCTTCAAAGCCTGGCTGAGAGCGCCCGGAAAGTTCTTGGCCGTCACGGACCCCCAAGCCCCCCTCCGGGGAAGTTCCGCAAGTTCCAACTCGTCCATCGCGTTGTGAAGGAGCTGCGTGATGCCCTGAAAGACCTCGCTCGTACGGGCGTCGTTTTGCGGGCTGTACGTGCGGATGTGCTCGACTAGCTCTTCAAGCATCGTTTTTGCTTTCGGAGTCAGATTGAGCTGATAGCGGATGACGCTTGGCTGAGCAGTGCGGGCTACCGGGCGCGGAGCGCTCCTCTCCCCGACTTCCTCGTGATCGCGAACAATCTCCGGCCGGAACTGCAAGGGTGCCGTTGTTCTCTCTAGTGGCGCCGGATTCTGGGCTCTTTGCGGCTTTCGAACAATCGGCGCAGGCGGGTCTTCATCCAGGAAGTCGCCGATGATGACCGGCTTTTCGTCCGGCAGGTCGAGATGGAAATCGGCCGGGAGGCCCCGCGCTGGCTTAGCCATTTGCTACCTTCCCAAAGACCTGCTCGTCCGGAAGCGGATTGAGCGTCTGGTCCTTCTTTTTTGAGCCCCGGTTCAACATTTCGTGAATCAGAGTGAGAAACTGCTGGCTTTGCGCTTGCGCTTCCGGCAGCTCAAAAATCGTTTGCCCTCGCACCGTGGCGTCACGCATCCGAACGCTCCGGCCGACTGTCGTATTGAAAACCACTCCGTCCCCGAAGCGCTTTTTCAGCATTTCGTGGATCTGCCGGTCCAAAGTGGCCGTCTTGTCGTAGTTTCCGAGAAGCACTCCGGCAAGCATCAAACCGGGGTTGTAGCGCTCCCGAACCTTGGAGACGGTGCGCATCAAAAGTTCCAACCCCTTCAAGTCATAGCCCGAGGGAAACACCGGAATGATGAACCAGTCCGCGGCGACAAGTGTCGAAACCATCAGAAAATCGAGGCTCGGAGGCGTGTCGATGACGACGACGTCGCGTTTTCCGCGCAGCGTATCGAGGGATCTTTTCAAGCGGACACGCTGCTCACTTCTCATTTCGTCAGAGTCGAGTGTTGTTTTTTCCTGATCTGCGATTGCGATCTGAATCTCGTTTTCAAGTTTGAGCGGGACGGAGCTGAGCCCACGATTTCCTGGAAGAAGGGTCAGCCGGCCTTCAAAACGCTCGCCGAAATCGAGTTCGATGTCAGCCGCCGGCTTCTTTTTCAGATAGGCATCGGCCAGGGTGAACTTTCCCTCCTCCACAATGCTTTCAGCTCGAACTCCGAAGCTCTCCGTGGCGTTGCACTGCGGATCGGTGTCCGCAAGACACACCGAATAGCCGAGGCTGGAGAAGGCAGCGCTTATCGCGACCGCAGACGTGGTTTTTCCACATCCCCCCTTCTGATTTACGAGAGCAATGACTTGGGTCTTCGGGAATCTCACCCCGATCGTATGCCTCCATAGAGGCAAATCGCGCAATCCGGAAAATTCCGCGACGGATGAGTATGCCTCTACAGAGTCTGACTTGTGCCTCCATAGAGGCACTCGCTTCGGAGAACACTTTTCAGACAGCTTCGCCGCGATTCCGAAGATGCCCTGTTAAAACGTTTTCAGTGGGCAAGCCGCCCATCGGGCCGGACTGGTACAAAAAGTTTTCGCTGAGACGCTCACAGGAGCTATACGGGTACTTTCAATGTCGGGGCAGTGACCAGTTTCTTCTCCGCCCGACGCAAGAAGTTCGCGAGTAGCGGCAGAGCTTATACCTCTATACAGGCTGACTCCTGACTGTATAGAGGCACACGCCAAAGCGAAGCGGGAAGCCGAGAACCGCTGTGCCTCCATAGAGGCAGTAGTTTTTCATCCGCACGTGATTCCCCCTTACGGGGTCGGGACCCTGTTGGTAGAACTGCAACTGCTTTAAACCTACTCGGTTCGGTGGATGGCATCGGAGATTCAGCTTCGCGAGATTGTGCACCGTGTTTCGGTACACGGTACTTCCACCCCGAGGCGACTACCGGCTTTCCATACACAAGTCATTGGAGATCAAATCGACGCACGCTCGGCTACCAGAACTGTTCCAGGCTCCGCCGCACCCGTAGCCGCTACCGGCTTTTCATACACGGCTCTACCGGCAGGTGGCTCACGACTTCACCGGGAAGCGATACACGGTGCTACCGGCGGGCCATACACGAAAGTAGGGGAGACTACCGGCGGGCCATACACGGAGCGGGTCTGTAAGTATGCGAAAAAACTCACTTTTTTAAGACCTAACTGTACAAAACCAAGCTGTACAAATCACAACAACCGTGTTGATGCTCCTTGTTGGATCGGGGGAGAGGTTCAGTGAACACGTCTGCCGAGCGAAACGAACCATCGACTAACCGCGAGTACTACCGCGACGAACTAAACTTCGCCGAGTTTCCGCTCGCATCCGTTTCGACCTCTCTTCCAAAAGGGCAGAAGACGCTCGAATTCACGGATGAGATTTTCGACAAGGCGCGAAACGAGCGCGTCACGAGAAAGCTCACGATCACCGCTTCAGACAAGTACGGCCTCCCGACAGCGATGGATGACGAAGTCATCCTCGGGCTCATCCAACTCACGGGAAAAGCCGAGTTTTCCGAGCGAAAAGTGCATTTCACCCGATACGAGCTTCTAAAACTTCTCGACTGGACTGACGACACGCGGAACTACAATCGCTTGGAGCAGAGCCTCAACCGGTGGCTTGGAGTCACGCTCTACTACGACAAATCCTGGTGGTCGAAAGAAGAGCAGAGCTGGGTAAACGAAGGCTTTCACATCCTCGACCACGTGCAGATCCTCGATAGGGAGCGGCAGCGGCGAGGCGCGAAAAAGGGCGAAAACACGGGCAAAAGCTCATTTGTCTGGAACGAGGTTGTCTTCAACAGCTTCCAGTCGGGATACCTCAAGCAGATCGATTTTGAGTTTTACAAAGGGCTAGAGAGCGCGGTTTCAAAGCGCATGTACCGCTTTCTCGACAAGCGTTTCTACCACCGGCAGCGGCTCGAATTCGACCTGCGACCGTTTGCTTGCGAACACATTGGGCTCTCGAAAAATTACCACAACGGCGAATTGAAGCGGGTTCTTTCGCCGGCAATCGCTGAGCTGGAAACGCAGGGGTTTTTGAAAAAGCTCGGCGCGGAAGAAAGGTTCGTCCGGCGGGCAAAAGGGGAGTGGACTGCCGTCTTTGTTCGGGAAGGAAAACAAGCTACCCGGAGCATCGAGAGCGACTCCGAACTCGTGAAGGCTCTGACGGAGCGCGGGGTCAGCAGGGGGTCCGCCCGGATGCTTGTCGCCGGAACGGAGGAGGGGAAGATTCGAGAGAAGATTGCGCTCTTCGATTGGCTCTCGGACCGGAAGGACGCGCGAGTCCAAAAGAGTCCCGCTGGGTTTCTCTATCGCTCGATCACCGAGGATTTTGCGCTTCCCGACGATTACCGCGCGGCGACAGCGCGAAAACCTACTAAGAAAGTGCAACAACTTGTGCCTCTACAGAGTCAGACTCCAGACGCGAAGAGCAACGCGATCGCTGTCTCCGATAGGCCCGCGATTGACGGTTTTTGGAACGCGCTCTCCGAAGATGAGCAGCGCAGAATTGAGACTGAACTTGTCGCCACTGCAGCGCCGTTTCTCCGGGATCAGTATTTGGAAGGACAGGAGGAGAGGGGACTACTCTTCCAAACCGTCCGGCAGGCAATGATCGAGGGCTATGTTCGGAAGTGCCTGAATGCCCCGAGCAAAGCCGCCTAAACACTGCAAGACGCATGCTCTTGCCGAATCGCTGGAGTGCTACGCCCAGAGTGGATAGACTGATACCGAAGGGAAGTCCTGCTATGCCGATCACGATCGATCCTAAACTGGGAGCGCGACTCCGCGAACGGGCCGAGGCGGAAGGACTCACCGTCTCCGCTTACGTCGAAAAGCTTGTTTCCTTCGAACAGTCGGCGGAAGAGGAGCTCGAAACGCTCGCTCTTGAAGGTTTGAACTCGGGAGATCCCCTCCCAGTCGGGCTAGGCTATTGGGAAGAAAAGCACCGTCGTTTGGATGAACGGCTAGAGAACACCACTGCGAGATGACCTCGACAAAACCCCTGAAACACTGTGGAAAACGGCCCGCTGCGAACGAATCGCTGGAATGCGCGTCTCAAAACCGATAGACTCATAACAAGAAGAGGCGACGCGCCTTATGAATGCAATGAACACGGATCGGCTCCAACGAATCACCGTCGAAGAGGGCAAGTGCGGCGGGCGCCCTTGCATCCGAGGCATGAGAATTCGTGTCAGTGACGTTCTCGATCTCATCAGCGCCGGAGTGTCGTTCGACCAGATTCTGATCGACTACCCGTCACTTGAGCGCGAGGACATTGTTGCGGCCGTCGAATACGCCGCCCACCAGACCGACCACGCGGTTCTTCGCTCAGCGTGAAGCTACTGCTTGATCACCAATTACCCCCCGGTCTGAAATCATTCTTTGCCGGTAAGGGGATCGAAGCAGTTCATGTCGCCGACCTCGGCATTGAGCGGCAAACAGATCGCTTCATCTGGGGCTATGCGAAATCAAACGGCATGGACATTGTGAGCAAGGACGAGGACTTCTTTTACCTCGCTACCCAAGACCAAACCGGCCCCCGGCTGATCTGGGTCCGTTTAGGAAACTGCTCGACCGCTGTTCTGGTGGAGAGGTTCGAGCGGCTCTGGCCGCAAATCGAAAGTTGGATAAGCGGAAAAGAGCGGCTGGTCGAGATTCGATGAACCGGCGGAGAGCGCTGTAGCCGAATCGAATGGCTTCACAACACGTCTGCGGACACGAATGCTGGATCTTGCTACTCGCTCGTACCGCGCCAGCTCACGCCGCCGATTAACCTCTCTCAAAATGCAGTGCAGCTGCGCTCGGATTGGAGCGTACGGCTCAAATGCGAGGCGGCTAAATTCGCCTCCGAGCCAGTCCCGCCCTCTGTGAATCGCGAGGTCCGAAAGATACGCTTTTAGCTCAAGGTAGCGGGCTTGCTCGATTCGCACGTGCGGATGTCCCGCGCGATAACTGACGGCGTATCCGCCGAATTTGATCGGAACCTCCCGAACGTCCCGGATCAGATTCCGTTCTTCTTCGAAAAACGGATGCTTTCCGGGGGTTGCAAGAAGTACGAACGCCCGCCGGTATCGGATGTATTGGATGTTTGCGACTCCGGCGGTCTTTCGCCGGAAGCGCGCCGTTTTTCCGATTGCGACGCCGTATTTCTCGATGATCCGGCGATCGACGCCTTGCGGATCTTTTCGCTCAGGAATTTCTCCGGTCACGTAGAAGAAGTACCCGCGGCCGACGTAGGCCACGGCGAGTTGTTGGATGAATCCAACGATGCTTGTCGCTTCGCAACGATACTCCATCGAATCGCCATTCCTTGAAGTGCGATCTCGTGTGAGGGATTGTTTTAGCGGCCAATCCCTCAAAGCCTCAATCCTCTTTTTTGGCGGGTGTCATCGTAGGCGCAGAGCAGTCCTGCTTATCGCCCCCGCAAACCCCCGCGCGGGAAACCTCAGTACCCGTGCAGCTCGCTCAACAAACCTCCGAGAAAAGCTCGCTTCCGCAAAAGAAGATCCGCTACCGGTGACGGCGCTCGCCCGTTATCCGAGCAAGCGCCGCACAGCACGAACGCACAGCGTGTCCGCCGGGCGTTCGCGCAAAACGAAGCGCCTACGGCGCGCTAGTTTCTTTTATAGAAGTTCCCCAAAGTATAGAGGTTCCGCCTTGCGGAACCTTCAACTTTTCCCGCTTTTCTTTTTCCTCCTTTCAAACATTCTGAAAAAAACCAACACGCGAAGCTGCACGAGCGGCACTGCCGCTCGTTGCCATTTGAAGCTCTCCCTCCCGAGAGAGCCTCAAATGACCACGCACACCCCCGTTCCCAGGGGAGCATTACCGTTAACCAGTAATGGACGTTGTTGATGTCGGGTTATACCCGTCCGCTCTTTCGTCGTTCCAATGTGTGCGGTGCCATCCGCGCACGGAAACGAGCCCGCCACTGCCTTGCAGCAAGCTCGCCTGCAAGCCTCTTTCGAGGCCCGCAGCTCCTACTTAAGCGACTCTCCCAGTCCCCAGCTTTTCAAACACCTCGTTACCAGCGAGGCACCGCCGAACCACCGGCGGCAGCAGGGGACCTTCCCGGATTAGTGATGACTTCACTCTGATGGTCACGTCGCTAGGAGGACCTACCTCCACTCCAACACTCCATGTACCGGCCTCCCGGCCGGCCATAGTTCCCGCACGCAGGGTACGGTTTCTGGGGATCGAAACTAGAAGCGTCCCCTTACCCAAGAGTGATGATGTTTCGCGGTTCGGTACCGTCTCCATCAGAGCTTACTCCCAAGCGCTTTCGCGCCTTTCATGGTTGAGCTTTTCATCGCCGGGCGTTTCGCCCGGACGCCGGAAGTGGTCCTTCCGGTTTCACCTGTCACCAGGTGAAAACTCCCCACGAGAGCCAGGTTGAGCGGGCTAAAGCGCCCAAACCCCCTGGACAGGATTCGCTTTTGTGCTTTGCACATAAACACACCTGCTTTCCGGCCATCACGGCCTTGTCAAACTGCCTGCACTCGGCAGGTCAGCTTGGCGAGGGATTTCTCCGTCGCCCGTCTTCTCCAACTGCTCCCAACCAATGGGATAGAACCCACGTATTACTCCTTCGCAGAACGCAGATGGCACTGCGTTCTGCTGGTGAAGGGATTACTCGTGAGAGCCTCCCTCGAACTGGACGAGCCACTCTCGTGGCATCCAGCTCTACGGGTGAGCAGTGACGCTGGTCGCAAAGACCAGCGGCGGGATGGTCAGTCCCGCGTCCCTTAGACCGGTGTGGCCCCGAACACTGTTCGGCGGCACCGGCTTTACCGGGCTCACTGCACCCGACATCAATAACGCCAAGTCACGTTTTTCATGCTGGCTTTGGGGCCGCGTACCGTACGACGGAACTCGGTACAAGGAGAATGAAGCTCAGGAAGAGGCTGCTATTGGGGCGGACGTTTGAGGGCGGCCAAGTATTCGTCTACCGCGCCGTCGAACGCCTTGAGCTTTTCTTTTGGCAGGGTCTTCTCGTTCTCATCGCAGACGTAAACGCCAGTTTTCTGAAAGGCGTAGACCAGCGCGGGATCGGCCCCGACATCGGCCATGGCGTGAACAAGAATGTCGCGCACTTCGGCGTCAGTGGGCTCGGGCTTCACTTCGCCGCCTTCCCGGGAGATCCGCTCAGCTAAGAACCCAGTAGTGGTCTTTCCGTTGGTTCCGGATATGCGGGAGAGGATCTTCTCGTCCTGCTGATGGTTGGACGCTGATTTCCGCTTGGCTCTCTTGGACCAGGGCACTTCGTAGAAATTATCCCACAGAATGCACGCGGTCTCACAACGAATGCATTACGAACGAGCTGAGGGGGCTGATCGCTAGAGAGATTACGTGGAATAGGAGGGCAGGTGCGAGGCGAATTGTCCTGTTTATTCTGGCCCACAGAAATCAACGAGTGTCTCTCCGAACCCGCAGGGTTGAGGAAAACATCCGACCGGTCCAGGACCTGGGACAATTGGAATTCGGCACGCATACGGATGACCATCCGGACAGCACGTATCGGTAGCGGAACAGAAGAGAGAAATTCCAGGGACGGTGCAGTGTTTCGGAGTGTCGGTTTTATCACCGCTTCCACCACTGCCGCAGGATGAAAAGACCATACCGAGACACGCTAGGCCGACGCACAACCGAGAGTCCACGATCATAAGGATTCCTCCGTGAGGCGGTTATCCTCGACCGCGGAATCAGAAAAATCAAGGTCGGCGTCAATTCTGGTATCAGACCAACTGCATTAAGCCATGCGAGGAATCTGATCCCCCTTTCTCATTCCCCCCAAGGGGACGTCGGAGCGGGGATGGTTTCCCCCACGCCGCCAAAGCAGGGCGGCTCCCCCCACAAGAGGGGATTCAAGGCGCTCCGCTGAATCCCCCCTTGTGCATCCCCCCGGATTTCGCGAGGTTTTTCTTCCAGCGCGGGGCCGTGTCTGCACTTCGCGGAGAGTATGGTACAACAGTGGTTCTCAAATCTTGAGATCCTGGAAACAGATGGGCAGTACAGCCGTTCTTGAAAATCCGAATTCTCTGACCCGTCCAATCTCGCCATTCCGGGAGCTTGGGGCGTATGAAGCGCTGTGGGCGGAAGACAAGACAAGCTTCCGGACCATTGCTGAACGGTTTGGAAAGCGCCCCGGAGCCGTTCCCTCTGACTTCGTTCAAGCAGAGGAGGCTCTTCGTTACGCAGTAAAGGTCAGGGACATCCTAGCGCACGCCGGCGTCGAGCGATTCGGCGTTCGGGTGCACGGCGCCGGAGATTATCCCGAACGATTGCGGAACGCGGAGTATCCCGTCGAACTTCTTTACTTTCAGGGTTGGTGGGATCTTGCCGAATCACCCAGCGTGGCCGTCGTCGGGACAAGAGAACCGTCGGACGAGGGGAGAGCAAGGGCGCGAAAGCTCGTGAAACGCCTTGTTCAAGACAATTTCACAGTTGTTTCTGGCCTGGCAAAAGGGATCGACACAGAGGTTCATCGGACCACAATCGAAGTCGGCGGCCGGACCATTGCGGTGATCGGAACGCCGCTCAATCTTCGATATCCAAAAGAGAACAGTCAGCTGCAAGAGCAGCTCGCTGAAAAACACCTGGTCATCAGCCAGGTTCCAGTCGTTCGCTATCAGCAAACCCCAAATCCCACGGCGAATCGGTTTTTCTTCGTCGAGCGCAATATCACTATGGCTGCCCTGACTCAGGCGACAGTCATCATCGAGGCGGGAGAGACCTCGGGCACCCTCGTGCAAGCGCGACACGCCCTCAAGCAGGGCCGGAAGCTCTTCATCCTCGACAGCAATTTCCAAAATCCCGCGCTTAGTTGGCCCGCCAAGTTCCAGGAGCAGGGTGCGATCCGAGTGCGCGAATACGAAGATATTCGAGAGCACCTTGCCGACCCGATTCTCCAAAATTGATGAGCTGACCCGGCCAGACCACACGTTCCTTGAGCCAGAGGACGAGTGTTACTACCTCGGGGATTACTACGCCGGACGAGGATTCGGGTACAGCCCGATGAACAACCTCATCAACAATCTCAGAAAGCCCATGGATCGCCGCGATCGTCCCGATGAATGGCGTCACAAGGAATCTGCAATCGTAACCTGTGGCAGGATGCTCCGAGAAGGGTTGAACGAAGATTGGCTTGCGACAGCGACGCTCGTTCCAATTCCCTCCTCAAAGAGACGAGATGATGCGGAATACGACGACCGGCTGCCACGGATGCTTCAGGAACTGGGTAGGGAACGTCAGCTCGATATCCGGGAGCTCGTCGTCATGACCAGGAATGTGCAGCAGTCCCATCTCGCCGGAGAGAGAGTCAGCATTCCCGAGTTGATCGAGAGCATGGGCATCGACGAGGGGCACGCCGACCCTGAGCCGCAAAGCATCGGCATTTTCGATGACGTGCTGACCACCGGCCGGCATTTTAAAGCCGTCCAGGCTGTTCTCCGCCAACGGTTCCCAGACATACCGGTGGTCGGAGTCTTTGTTGTGAGAAGGGTGCCCCCAGCCCTGCTCTAAACCTCACCAACCCGAGAACTTCATCAGCCCGAAGCATTTTTACACCTTCCGCAACATCTTCCTTGGCTTTTGTTGTTAAGATGTTCATTTTACAGTGATGTTCCACGATGGCGCTTATCGACAATGTCAACTGGCGGGGACTCGATCGACTGGTCATACACCAGCAGCGAAACCGTGCCGCCCACGCGCCAGTCATTTCGCTCTTTCGGTGGTGGGCTAGACGCCCCCATTGCTTCGCAGGAGCGCTCCTCGAAGCGGCCCAAAGAGAATTCCGGAAGGAAAAGGATTTCCTAGTAGCTGATCCCTTCAGTGGAGGCGGGACAGTTGCGTTCGAGGCCGCAAGACGCGGGCTTCGAGTCTATGCCCAAGATCTCTACCCGTGGCCCTCAAAAGGTCTTGCGACAGCGCTGACCCCTGCCGACCCCGACGAGTTTCGCCTAGCAACTTCCCAACTCCTCGAAATTCTTCAGCCCTATCGGAAGCGCTATTCGACGGAGGATGGCGACACCACGTGGGAGACAACGCACATCATTCGAGTTCGAAGATCAGCTTGTCCGAAATGCTCGGAACGGCTCTTTCTATTTCGGGAACCACTCGTCTCGATAGCTTCGCGACGCGCCGAGGAATCGTTTGGCTTCTTCGGATGTTCCGCGTGCGGCGCAGTAAGCCGACGAAAAAAGGATATCCGATCATTTCGTTGTGACGCCTGTAAAAGCCGTTCACAAACGGCAGTGCTGCCGGGTCCGTCGGCAAAGCCGGAAATGGTTTGCCCCCACTGCCACGACGCCGTTCGTCTTTCAGACCTTCTCAGTTCCGCCCCTCAGTGGCAGCCAGTCCTTCTTCGTGAACATATTGTTCAACAGAACGGGCCAACCGCTCGTCTGCGCGTCGTGAGGCAGGAGGATCGATTAGACGACACCCCCGGCATTAAAGACCATCGACTTCGGACCGAAATCCCAGACGGGCTCGAAACGGCGAGTCTTAGGCGATATGGGTTCTCCTCCTGGGAAGACCTTTACACACAGACACAGATCGACATCATCAAGGCCGCACTCGACGCAGTCCCAGCGATCAAAGTCTCAAGAGCTGTGGCGGATCATATTCGCCTTGCAATCCTCGGTTCTACCGAGATGGCCGGATACGTTTGCCGATGGGAGCGGTATCACCCAAAGGCACTTGAAGCCATCGCAAACCACCGCTTCTCGAGCTCCACGGTGACCGTAGAAACAAATTTACTATCTCCTTCGGGTCGAGGAACGCTACCGCGCAGATTTGAAGCAGCAGAAAAGGCACTTCGTTGGATGCGGGCCCAGGGATATCCCAATAGGACCTCCCATGCTGAGGCGTCCTCACGGAGAAGGCCCGTTTCCGGTGCTCTCGTCGTTACCGGAAGTTCCGAGCGGCAGCTTCTGCCGAGTGGAGCCGCACAGCTCGTCTTCACTGACCCTCCGTACCACGACGACCTCCAATACGGAGAACTCGCCCGCTTGTTCCATTTCTGGATGAAGACCATGAATTCCATCGAGGAGCCGATCGAAGAGCAAGAAGCCGTTCCAAACGCCGTTCGAGGGGCGACGACCAAACATTACGAAGACAAAGTCGCCGCCTGCCTTACCGAGAGCCACAGAGTGCTTGCTTCAAACGGACGCCTTGTCTTGACCTTCCACAACCGGGATATGAACGCTTGGGAGGCTCTCGCCAATGCGCTTGAACGAGCTGGATTTGACGTCGTAGGCCTTGCGGCGGTTGCCGCAGAGAATCCAGCAGACCATAGTAAACGAGGCAAAGAGAGCCTTCTTTCAGACCTCGTAATCGAGTGTCTCCCACGCCGAAAGAAGCACCGCCGTCCAAACATCCTGACGGTTCAAGGAGTTGCAGCCGGCTCGGAAAAGAAAAACCTACAGGCCATCGGCCTTGCGCTTGCCGAGTGTGTAAATCGACGAGAAGGATCAATCGACGCCCTCTTTGAAAAACATGCAAAACGATTAAAGTGTCGAAGGATCTTGATCCGACGCGGAGGAAGATAGTGTGGCCTGGCTCGGCGCATTTCGAGCGCTCAAACAAGAGGAGTCTTTCGAATCGGTCCTCCTTCGCGACCGGGTGCCGCTTGTCTTAGATGGCCAGCGGCTAGCTCCCTCAGTAATTGAGCGAGCTAGTGGAGTGCTCGCGGCGCACCTTCCAACGCAGCTTGAACCTGGGAAAAAGAGTAGGCTCATTTTTGTTCTTCCAAATGCGACGCAGAGCCTTGGGCGCTTTCTTGCCGCGAGCCTTCTTCTTGCCGATTTTGTTAAGCGCCAGGAACAACGCGGCGCACTTCTCACCGGAGACATTCTTCTCGTAACCCAGCACATTCGAAATTGCGTCAACGTGCTTCGCGATGTAGCGGTTCGCTTCTACTCCGAAAAACTTCCACTTACCAAGTTTTGGCCAATCGAAGTTCTCTCTCAGTACGCTCCGCCAGCCGATTCAAAACCAAGAATCTTTGTCGCAAATCCAGGGTGGGCGTCCGTTCTGGGAAACCGCCAAGCCTTCGGCTCTGTCGTAATCGATGTCTCTCACCCTCGCACCGCCGACCACCTCGAATCCTTGCTCAAGCAACCAAGTGTCGCAGCGGCCACCATCCAGATACTTGTGATTCCTCCGTGGGAACGCGATCGAATCGAGGCGCTTTCGGAAAAGGGCAGATCGTCCGACTTGATCTGGGCGTGGGACCCCGCGGCAGGAGAAGCAATCGAAGAACTGCTCTCTTCGAAATCCGTTTCGCCTCCGACCAAACCAGATGAGCGTTACATCTGGCTCTCCGATGATCCCGAGGTAGAAGACCACCTCGTCGAACTCCACGCGCTCCTCGTCGGTGCCATGAAAGCGGGCAGTGGACGGGTTCCAGGAGGTGTGCTCCAGGCATGGGGAACATACCACAAGCTCAGGCAGCTCTCCGTTCCACTCATCGCACTCGAAGAAGAGAGGCGGGAGGCATATCAGACCCTCACGATTCAGGAGTGTATTCAAGGGCTCGAAGATGAACCACCTGAGGCGCGAGGAGCAACAGGTTCCTACCTTGATGCCCGGTGGCCACGAATCATTTCGGAGCTAAAGTCTCTTTACGGTGTTCTTCTGAGCAGAAAAGAGCCGGCGAAGTTTTACACGCTTGCTTCCGTGGTAGCTGAGTTCCTCGAAATGCGAAGCCCGTCTGATACGCTCCGAATCGTTGCACCCACCTCACATGAGGGAAACATGATCGCCGGGCTTCTCGGGGACATCGTGACGGCTTGGCCTGAAGCGCTCCAATCCGGCGCAGTCACACTGACCACCATAAAAGAGGAACCTCGTCTGATCGCCGAAGGCTCCCTCCAACAGACTGTTCTTCTCGGCTTTCGAACAAGCGAAAGGCGCTACCTAGATGTGTATCCTGGAGTCCCTCTCCATGTCGTCGCATATCCCTATGAAGCTGAAGTGGATGACAAGATTCAACAGCGCATCCACGCGTCGATCGAGAGTCTGCAAGAGAACGGCCCGCGCACTGTAGTTCTCAAACAGCTCCGCCTGTCGGTTCCCAGTGAAACAGGTCCTCGGGAAAACACCGACAAGCTGCCAAGGAGTAAGCGCCCTCAAACCCGCAGGCGTTTTGAAGTACAACCCAGACTCCAGCGGAGGAGGTTTCTCGACGAAGACGCCGTAGAACCTCTGGATCTTGAGAGGATCATCGGGCAACACTGGTTCGACGAGATCACAGTCTCCGCTACGAGCCAAGCCCAAGGAGGGGGAAGATCTCTTGAGCAGTGTGAGATCACAGACACTCTGGGAGACAAGTATCGGTTCCCAATTGGACGCCTCTGCGATGTCTTTCGGCCAGCGACCGAACAGCAGGAACGTATCGCCGCTTCTGACCTTGAACCGGGAATGCTCATGGTCGTCCTCGTCGATGACCCCTACGAAGATGTTTTCCAGCGCATGCTCGAAGCTATCCGTGAGCAGCGGGATATCGGTGCGAAGTTGGCGCTTGAGCTCTGGGGATATGCAAAGCCCGCCGCTCTAACAAAATATGGGGGCAATAGGACCAGACTCCACCGGGCACTTGAAGCAAATGGGCTCTCAGTTGAATACCAGGCAGTCGTTGGCTGGTACCGCCCCGGCAAAGAGGAGATCCTCGCACCACTTCAGCGCGAAGACTTTGAAATTCTTGCCCGGGCAAGCGGCATCTACTCGGACCCTACAAGAATTGCAGCGACATTCAATTGTATTCAGCACGAACGAACTGTCCGCAGAACTTGCGGAAAGCAACTCAGCAAACTCCTATCTCAACTTGCGGCAGGTAAGCACTACGAGGCCGCCCTCAAGAGTGCAGATGCCATCGGAACCGCGCTGGAACAGGTTGCGGCCGCAGTCAGCCTCCGTGAGGTCGAATCCGTTCGAAGACTCGGGAAAGAAAGCTTTTCGTGGACAGGAGGAGCATCATGAGCACGCCGCCCAGCGGAGGCGATTTCTCGTATCGCGATGAAGAGACCCTCGTTCGCCATCTCGTCGGAGATCTTGAGCGAAAACTTGCAGGCCGTCACCAATCTCGCATTCTTCGAATCATCCCAAGCGACCACTGTCACCTCGGAGTACTGGGGCCCAGAGACCCGCTCATCGTCCAGCCGGAGCCACTTGAGCCCGCAGACGAAGCCCCGCAGGCAGGACAGGGGACGGAGACGATTGGACATGCTTCTCCACAGGCTCCTCCTCAGACAGACGAAGAGCCTGGCGAAACTGCGACAAGCGAGGCTGAACAGGTTACCGCGGAACAGCGCGGCTCGACACGAGACTCGACGAGAAGGCCACCATCCTCCCTCGGCTTTGAAATTGTCCTTGCCGCAGTAGCCGACGATGAAATCGAACTAACGCTTCAAGTCCGGTTCTGCGTCTACACGCAACACTTTCCAACGTTCGACGAACAGCGTGACGAGCTAGGCCGAATCGAACAGGACAACGCCGCTCCAAATCAACCACCGCAGCCGAGGCAGACCGTATCTCTTCTTGAAGTCTTTGAACGGCACGAAGCTAAAGTTCCTCCGATCACAATTCGCATTCACCCAAAAAGGCGAAGAGA
>Ga0206927_1118_pt1 | contig 17038 bp, 20 predicted proteins | sample Alteio_BWOrgHeat_60_FD_153249 | JGI IMG/M metagenome (GOLD analysis project Ga0206927, IMG submission 153249) | Enriched cells from forest soil in Barre Woods Harvard Forest LTER site, Petersham, Massachusetts, United States -... | ecosystem: Environmental > Terrestrial > Soil > Temperate forest >... | reverse complement strand
CTGGTGGAGTTATCGCGCCAGCGACTGGGAAAAATCTGATCGCGGCCGCCGCCTTGATCACATATGGGTAACGAAACCGCTGGATAAAAAACTGATTTCCTATCGCGCGATAAAAGCTGCGCGCGGCTGGGAAGGCCCGTCCGATCACGTACCGGTAGTGGTGGAGGTTGTGTGAGAGTGCTAAGTGCTGAGTGCAGAGTGCTGAGCGCGTGCTTTTTCTCTGCACTCTGCACTCTACTCTCTGCACCCCCAGCCAACGCCATCGAATTCCGGATTCCCATCGCCTGCGATTTGGGCAAGGATTGCTTCATTCAGAATTATGTCGATACATCTCAAACGCCTGGCGAGTATAAGGATTATAAATGCGGCACAATGACTTATCCGCACCACACCGGAACCGATTTCCGGCTGCCTGATTACGTGCGGATGCGTGAGGGCGTTGACGTACTGGCTGCCGCCGACGGTAAGGTGGAGCGGCTACGCGACAGCGTGGCTGATATAAGCGTCAGGAAAATCGACCAGGCTACTATAAAAAGCACCGAATGCGGCAACGGCGTGACGATAAATCACGGCCAGAGCTGGCAAACCAGCTATTGCCACATGAAACGCGGCTCTATATTGGTGAAGCCGGGACAGCAGGTTAAGGCCGGGGAAAAACTCGGGCAAGTTGGGCTTTCCGGTGATACGGAATTTCCGCATGTGCATTTCGAAGTGCGGCATAACGGCAAGGTGATTGATCCGTTTACTCAAGACCAGCTGGGCTGGGGCTGCAATACTGGTAGCGGACTTGACCATTCCCTATGGCTGCCACCTGCCCGGGAAAAGCTCGTCTATAATCCGACCGCATTGCTTTCCGCCGGTTTTGCTGCCGGAGAACCCAGCGAGGACGCCGCGCTGGACGGCGAATATAATAATTTACAATTCCCGCCCGATGCGAAATTCATGGTGCTCTGGGCGGATATGATGGGAGTGCAAAAAGACGATGAGCTGATGATACGGATTACTGCACCGGACGGGCATGAAATTCTCTCCAAGCAGGCGAATTTCCCAAAGAATAAGGCGGTGATTTTTTTCTATGCTGGCAGAAAACTTTTGATGAACTTCTGGACGCCGGGAATTTATAAAGGCCGGATAACCCTCATCCGCAAGACGCCGGACGGTGCGATGAATACTGTTTTCGATGAAACGCGGGAACTGAAGGTGAAAAGCCCAACACCGCTGCAGTAATCAGCTGTTATAGTTATCTTCTGGCTCCGGCGCTGGTGGCGCAGGATTTTCTGTCCGTGGCGATGTGCCGCCGCGTAAGAAAGCCGGGATGTGCGACTCCGGATTCACGAGGTTTTCCACGGTGTCGATCTGCGTGTTTCCGGCAGCTTCCTGACCATTTTGCTGCGGCTCTGAGGCTTGAGGAGCTGCTCTTGCCGGTTCCGGCTCGGCGGAATTTATTATGCGGAGATAATGGTCGGCATGCTGGAAGTAATTTTCCGCCATGACGCGGTCACCGTCAGCCAGTGCATCGCGTGCCAGGCCAAGATATTTATCGCGCGCGCCGAGTGCTCTTTTGATCACCCCGCCGCCAGAATCCCCAGCACCATTGCCGCCGCCCGAGCCGTTATAGCCGGTTCTCCGATGATCGGAGCGGCTATGGTCGGGACGGTGTTTCCTGAATGGCCGGCGCTTCATCTGCGGCCTGGGTTTCATATGGTCCATAATTCTCCTTTTGCTATATTTTTTTGAGTACCAAACACCGCTCGATGCCAGCTAAATCCTTATGTGCGGCAACTAGCGAAAGATTATTTTTATTTATTATTTCCACCAAATCCGGTTTCTGATTTTTTCCGATTTCTATCAGCGCAAACCCATCACCCGCCAGCATTCTGGCGACTTGCGGCAGAATCTCGCGGTAACAGGATACACCATCCGCTCCGCCATCCAACGCAATATGCGGCTCAAAGTTTTTCACTTCCGGAGCCAAGTTTGCAAAATCGCTTTTTCTGATATAGGGCGGGTTACTTACAATCAAGCCGAACTTTCCGTTCAACCCCTCACCCCAACAACCTGAAACAAATTCTGCCCTGTCGCCAAGGCCTAGATTCACGCTGTTCTCTCGGGTTATAATAAGGGTGGCGGCGGATATGTCAACTCCAAAACCGCTGGAATGCGGAAATTCTTTCAGCAATGTGAGCAAAAGGCAACCGGTTCCAACGCCGAGATCAAGGATTTTTACTCTGGATTCCCGGGGGAAATATTTCAGCGCCGCATCAATTATTGTCTCGCTATCAGGCCGTGGAATCAGGGTATCTTTAGTGACTTTAAATTCCCGACCATAGAACTCTTTTTTGCCGATTATATACGCGACTGGCTCCCCCGCTTTTCTACGCGCGATCAATTTTTGGTATTCGTTTTGCTGCGCTTTGGTCAGAGAAAAATCTCCGATGATTATTTTTTCAACCGGGATTTTTAGGTAATGCGAAAGCAGGAGCCGGGCATCGAGCATGGGGGATTCGATTCCAGAATCGCTGAGTTGGGCAGATGCAGTTTTTAGCATAAATTCATGATGAATTTATAGGCTTTCGGAGAGCCGCGCTGCTTCGTCTTCTGATACCAGCGCTTCGATTATTTCATCAAGTTCGCCTTCGTTCACTATCGCATCGATTTTATATAGCGTCATGTTGATACGGTGATCAGTAACGCGGGATTGCGGGAAATTATAGGTGCGGATGCGCTCCGATCTATCGCCGGAACCAACCTGACCTTTCCTGGTCGCCGCCCTTTTCGCATCTTTCGCCGCACGCTCCGCCTCATAAATGCGCGAGCGTAGAACCTTCATCGCCTTCGCTTTGTTTTTGTGCTGCGATTTTTCATCCTGCATGGACACTACGACCCCGGTCGGAATATGGGTTATGCGCACTGCGCTATCGGTGGTATTCACCGATTGCCCTCCGGGTCCGCTTGAGCGAAAAACGTCGATCCGCAAATCCTTATCCTCGATTTTTATATCGACTTCCTCGGCCTCCGGCAAAACCGCGACCGTCGCCGCCGAAGTATGAACCCGGCCGCTGCTCTCGGTTTCCGGCACGCGTTGCACACGGTGAACACCCGACTCGAATTTCAGCCGCGCAAAAACCCCCTTGCCGGTTATTTCCGCCGATGCTTCTTTATATCCGCCCAAACCCGTATCGTAAATCGACATGATCTCGAATTTCCAACCGTGGTTTTCCGCGTATTTCTGGTACATGCGGAACAGCACGGCGGCAAACAGCGCTGCTTCCTCACCACCAGTCCCAGCACGGACTTCCAGTATGGCATTTTTCTCATCCGCCTCGTCCTTGGGTAAAAGCGAAACCTTTAACATCTGCTCGATCTCAGGAAGTTTTTTCTTTAATTCCCTAAGCTCTTCCTCGGCCATCTCCTTCATGTCCTTATCCATCGCTGGATCGGCCACAATCGCCTCCGCCTCCGCCACGGATCTCTTAGCCCTATCAAACTCATGGATATTATCCACGATCGGCGTCAGATCAGAATATTCCTTGGAAACCCGGGCAAATTCCTTGCCGCCAAGTGCTGCCGGATCGCCCATTTTTCTCTCCATCTCGGAATGTTTGACGATCAATTCCTGGAGTTTTTTTTCGAAGGACATGTTATTTTTTTTCTATCCCGTCTAAACGCCCATGCTTTTCTTTACCGGTTTTCATGTCTTTAATAATGGACATCCCTTCCCTGAGTTCGTTATCCCCTATAATGATCGACTGAGTCGCACCCATTTTATCAGCCTTCTGCAATTTCTTTTTTAGATTATTGCCGAAAATTATCTCGCAATTTTCACCCTCTTTTCTAAACCTATTGACCATCGTTAAAGAAACTAGAGTCGCCTCTTCCCCAATCGGAAGAAAAGCAATTAATTCTTCCTCCTCTTTTTTAATTTCAATTCCCAACATCAACCTCTCAATCCCCGCCGCAAACCCGACTGCCGGGGTTTCCGGGCCATCCATATTGGCAATCAGGCCATCATATCTGCCACCAGCCAAAATCGTATTCTGTGCACCCAGCTCTTCCGATTCGGAAATAAATTCAAAAACCGTGTGGTTATAATAATCTAGCCCGCGCACAATTTTGGGATTTTCGGTGAAATCAATTTTTAGACGCTTTAATCCTTCCTTCACTTTCGCAAAAAAATCTTTTGATTCCGCATCCAAACTTTCCGGCATCAGCGGCGCATTTTTTATGATCTTTCTGTCTTCCTCGTCCTTTGAATCGAGAATCCGCATCGGATTTTTTTCCAGCCGGTTTTTGCTATCATCCGAAAGTTCGTTTCGATAATCTTGTAAATATTCAACCAACTTATTCCGGTAGCTTTCCCGGCTTTCATTATTACCGAGCGAATTGAGGTGCAGCTTGGTGGATTTAATTCCAAGCGTTTGTAGAAAATGATCTGCGAGGGCGATAATTTCAATATCCGCATATGGTTCTTTTTCCCCCAACCACTCAAAATTCACTTGATGAAACTGCCGTTGGCGGCCTTTTTGCGGGCGTTCGTAGCGGAACAACGGTCCGGCGGAGAATAATTTCAGTGGTAAATTCTGCTGCAATCCGTTGGAGATAAATGCGCGCGCGATTCCGGCAGTAAATTCTGGGCGGAGCGTGATGCTCTCGCCGCCCTTGTCCTCGAATGTGTACATCTCCTTATTAACCACATCGGAAGTTTCGCCAAGCGTGCGTTTGAACACTTCGGTGAATTCGAAAATCGGCGTGTGGATTTCCCGGAATCCATAGCTTTTCGCGACCTTCCACGCAGTATCGACAACATATCGGAATTTCTCCGCTTCCTCGAAAAATAAATCTTTCGTGCCGCGCACGGATTGGAGTTTCTGGGACATATTACTTAAGCCGCACTTTTATTTTGTGGATTTTCGGTAGTAATTTTCTTCGCCTTTTCCTCAATCAACCCCACCAAGTGATCAACTAATTCTTCATCCTTCACCTTATGATGCGGCTTGCCGTCGAAGTAAACCAAGTGCGTGCCGTTGCCGCCACCAGTGAGCCCTATCTGCGTATGTGCCGCTTCGCCCGGGCCATTCACCACGCAGCCGATTACCGAAACATCCATTGGCGTTTGGATATGCGCGATGCGTTTCTCCAATTCCTCCACCGTTTTTATCACCTGGAATTGCTGGCGCGCGCAGGATGGGCAGGAAATTATATTCACGCCACGATGGCGAATTCCCAGCGTTTTTAGCATCTCGAACGCAACTTTCACCTCTTCTTTCGGGTGCGCGGAAAGTGAAACGCGCACCGTATCGCCAATGCCGGCCCAGAGCAGCATACCAAGCCCCACACTTGATTTCACCGTGCCGGAAATGAGCCCACCCGCCTCGGTGATGCCAATATGCAGCGGATAATCGCAAGCGCTAGCCAATTGCTGATAAGCCGCGACCGCCAGAAAAACATCCGAGGCTTTGACACTGATTTTGAATTCGCAAAAATCATTATCTTCCAGAATTTTCGCATGATAGAGCGCACTTTCCACCATCGCTTCCGGACAAGGTTCACCATATTTTTCGAGTAAATTTTTTTCCAGCGACCCGGCATTAACACCAATCCGCATCGAACAGCCATAATCTTTCGCCGCTTTCACTACTTCCTTTACACGTTCGTCCGAACCGATATTTCCAGGATTAATGCGCAAGCAAGCCGCACCGAATTTTGCTGCCTCGATCGCGCGTTTATAATGAAAATGCACGTCTGCAATTATAGGAACCTTCGCTGCCCTCACTATTTCCTTGAGCGCCGCTGTCGATGCCTCATCCGGTACGGAAACACGGATTATATCTGCTCCCGCCTCCTCGCATTCGCGGATTTGCTCGATAGTTGCACGCAAGTCGGCTGTCGGCGTGGTTGTCATGGTCTGCACGGTAATGGGCGAATCCCCGCCGACTGGCACGGTTCCTACCATTATTTTCCGTGATTTTCGACGGTGAATATCTCTATATGGACGTACGCTCATTGGTTTTCTGTTCCGTATAATGCCTTGGCTTTTTCGATCAGCGCTTTCTCCCTGACGGCACTGTATTTTCGGCTATCAAATCCGGGAGAATAAATAGCCTCATACCAGAAAAAATACAGTATTACCACCATCAGCAACGAAATAAAAACTATGCCCGCCGTTGGTTTCAGCTCATGGCTATATGGGTCACCATGCAAAACCATGCCACCGGAAAAAAATTCCGATTCCGCGAGATTGCGAAAAGATTGAACAATTTCCGCCGATTCCAGCAAAAGAAAATCAGAATATATTTTGAGATAGCCGAGGCTGTATATCGCGCCGGGCAATTCTTTTATCCTACCTTCCTCCATCGCCGTAAGGTAAGATGCCCGGATTTTCAAGGATTTGGCAACGTCTTCAATCCTGAGTTTCCGGCTCTCCCTCTCACTTCTAAGAATAGTGCCGATTTCCTGAAAGGTTTGCATACCCTACATTTGCTGAGGCTTATCGGGATTTTTTCCTTTCTCCCTTCTTCTTTCGAGCTCTAAAATTATTTCCTGTGGAGTAACACCGCAATCGGCCCAGAGAATCAGCAGGTGAAACAACAAATCCGAGCTTTCCTCAATCAATTCCTGCTTGCCTTCCGCCAGTGCCGCGACAACGGTTTCCACTGCCTCTTCACCGACTTTCTGCGCAATTTTCTTCCGCCCCTTGGCAAAAATTTTCGCAACGTAGGAAATATTTTTATCTGCCGTTCTGCGTGCGCAAATTATTTTGTAAAGTTCGTTTAAAGTATCGCTCATATTCTTACTGGTACACTATTCTTCATTAAATATTCCTTCACCTGCGGAATCAAAAAAGTTCCGAAATGAAAGACCGAAGCCGCCAAAAGCGCGCTGGCATGACCTTCTTTAACGCCTTGCACAAAATCCTCCAGTTTCCCGACACCACCGGATGCGATGACCGGAATATCCACCGAATCTGCCACCGCACGCGTCAATTCTATATCGAATCCGGATTTTGTACCATCCTTATCCATCGAGGTCAGCAAAATTTCCCCGGCGCCGTAATTTTGCATCTTTTTTGCCCATTCCAGCGCCTCGATTCCCGTGGCGTTTCTGCCGCCATGAGTGAAAATCTCAAATTTTCCCGGCGCAGTTCTTTTGGCGTCGATTGCAACTACAATGCATTGGCTGCCGAACTTTTCCGCCGCCTGTTTCACAAATTCCGGGCCCTCCACCGCGGCGGTGTTTATCGAAACCTTGTCTGCCCCAGCAAGCAGCAGTTTTCTTATATCTTCCACTGTCCGCACCCCACCGCCAACGGTAAGCGGCATGAAACATTGCTCCGCGGTTTTCGCCACCACATCCAACATGATGCCACGGCCTTCGTGTGAGGCGGAAATATCGAGAAAACATAATTCATCAGCGCCTTGCTTGTCATAGATTTTGGCCTGTTCCACCGGGTCGCCACTATCGACAAGATTTACGAAATTCACGCCCTTAACCACCCTTCCGTCTTTCACGTCTAAGCATGGGATAATACGAACTTTCAGCATTTGAGCGCCGCTATCGCCTCGGCAACACCTATCGCGCCTTCATAAATAGCACGGCCAGCAATCACACCTTTTACACCAAATTTTTCTATTTTCTTCAGCTCGATCAAATCTTCAATGCAAGAAACGCCGCCCGAGGCAATGACTGGAATTGCTATGCTTTCCGCCAGGCTTTTCGTGCTTTTGATATCCGGGCCTTCCATCATTCCATCGTGATCAATATTAGTGTAGATGATGGTGGCGACTCCGGCATCTTCGAATTTTTTTGCCAGCTCCTCGGCCGAAACCTGCGAGACCACCGACCATCCGGAGGTTGCGACCTTGCCACCTTTCGCGTCGATGCCAACCGCAATTTTACCGGGAAATTTTCCGCAAGCCTCACGAACCAGGGCAGGGTTTTGCAGTGCCGCGGTTCCGAGAATCACCCGCGAAATACCAAGATTCAGCCATTTTTCTATGCTCTCCAGTGTCCTGATGCCACCGCCAAGTTGCAATTTGATTTTACAATTAGCTATAATCGATTTCACTGCCGCGCCATTTTCCGATTTCCCGCTGAACGCACCATCAAGATCTACTATGTGCAGCCATTCGGCGCCAGCAGCAGCGAATTTTGCGCCTTGCGCCGCCGGGTCGTCGGCAAAAACGGTGGCGTCATCCATCATACCCTGCTTCAAGCGCACACATTTGCCATTTTTCAAATCAATTGCGGGATAGAAGATCATTTTATTTGCAAAAAATTCCTAATGAATTTTAGCCCAGTTTCCTGGCTTTTTTCCGGGTGGAATTGCGCACCGAAAATATTTCCGCGCGCGATGATCGATGTAATTTTCCGGCCATAATACACTTCCGCCACCAAATCATTTTCATCGGCGCAGATGAATTTATACGAATGCACGAAATAAGTATGCTCACCAGACTTTATCCCAGCAACCAGTGGATGGTTTTGGCGTATCTTTAAATTATTCCAGCCCATATGTGGAACCTTCATTTCCGGCGTGATTCTCCTGATTTTTTTTACCTTACCTTTGATCCAGCCGAATCCTTTATGCACCCCATGCTCATAATCTTTTTCCGCTAATAATTGCATACCGACGCAAATCCCGAGGAACGGCTTTTTATTTTGCAAAACCTGCGTTTCCATTTCCTCCACCAATCCCGGGACGGCCCGGATTCCCGCCATGCAGTCAGCAAATCCGCCAACTCCCGGCAACACTATGTGAGTCGCATTTTTTAAATCATCCGGATTATCAGAAACTTTCACCACTCCCCCAGCCGCTACTTTCTCAAACGCCTTGGCCGCCGAGCGCAGATTGCCGGATTTATAATCGATGATTACAACGTTCATTTGCTTTAGGCAGAATGGCAGACTTTCATTTCCCGCCGCAAGAATTTATATTTCGCCCTGAATTCATCTTGTGAGACGATTATATCTTTCAGCTCAAACCCACGTTTTAGCAGAGTTTTTTCCAGCCAACCATTGCCCTCAAACCCGCATATCAGCATGATAATGAGGTGGATGGCAACCCAGATCGCCGGGTCTGCCAGCTTCGCGTCCGCCAACACCATAATCGCGACATTGACCAGGAAAAGCAGGGCTGCTGCCAGCCAAATCCGCCGGTAAAGCATCCAGAGAAACGGCACAAAAAACGCCAGCCAGGAAAACCCTTCCTTTACCGCAACCGCACTCTCAGCATCACCCGGCTTGGCATAAACCGTATATATTTTCATACCGATCATCAAAGAATTCCTTTGGTGGAAGGTATTTTTTTCGCCGCGCGCGGATCAATCTGGATTGCCGCACGAAGGCTTCGCGCCAGACCTTTATAACATGATTCTATTATGTGGTGGTTATTGGTGCCGTAAAGATTCTCCACATGCAGCGTAGTGCCGGAACTTTGCGCGAAAGCGCCGAACCATTCCTTGAATAATTCGGTATCCATATCGCCCAGCTTATCGCGGGTAAAATTCACCTTCCAAATCAAATATGGCCGCCCAGAAATATCAAGCGCCACGCGGCTTAAAGTCTCATCCATCGGGATATAAGCATGCGCGAACCGGGTGATGCCTTTGCGGTCGCCCAACGCATCGGTAATCGCCTGGCCGACAGTAATTCCGGTATCCTCGGTGGTGTGATGGTAATCAATGTGCAAATCGCCCTCGGCCTTGATTTCCAGGTCGATCAGGCTGTGGCGCGAAAGCTGCTCCATCATATGGTCGAGAAACCCAATGCCGGTTGCCACCTTATATTTCCCCGTGCCGTCCAAATTGACGGAGACTTTTATTTTCGTCTCTTTGGTAGCGCGCTCTACAGTTGCCTTTCTCATGTTAATACTTGAATATTTATCAGTATTTACCATATACACTAACACGAATGGATCATACAGACAAAAATAAATGGTACGGCACGACGATTTTGACCGTACGCAAGGGCAAAGAAGTGGTGCTGGCCGGGGACGGGCAGGTTTCCGTGGGCCCTACCATAATGAAATCCAGCGCCAATAAAATCAGGAAAATCGCCGATGGCTCAATATTGGCTGGATTTGCCGGTTCAACCGCCGATGCGCTGACGTTGTTCGAGCGGCTGGAAACGAAATTGGAGAAGCATCCGAAACAATTGGTGCGCGCATGCGTGGAATTGGCGAAAGATTGGCGGACAGATAGATATTTGCGGCGGCTGGAAGCGATGATGATCGTTGTCGATAAAAACAATTCATTGGTTCTAACCGGAATCGGCGATGTACTGGAGCCGGAAGGCGGAATCGCAGCGATTGGCTCCGGCGGGAATTATGCGCTCTCAGCTGCGCGGGCATTGGCGGAGAATAGTGATATGGATGCCGAGGAAATCGTCCGCAAATCAATGAAAATCGCGGCAGAAATTTGTGTTTATACGAATGAGAATATAACGCTGGAGAAGATAAAGTGACAACGAAGTTGTCATCCCCGCGAAGGCAGGGATCCATATTCCAGAGAATTCTCGGTTTTTTTCACGATGGATTCCCGCCTTCGCGGGAATGACAAGGTAGTATTATGAGTTCCCTCACCCCACAACAAATCGTAGCCGAGCTTGATCGGTTCATTGTCGGCCAGGATGATGCGAAAAAGGCTGTGGCTATTGCTTTGCGCAACCGCTATCGCCGCCTCCGTGTGCCGGAAAATCTGCGCGAGGAAATCACCCCGAAAAATATATTGATGATCGGGCCTACTGGCGTCGGCAAAACCGAAATCGCGCGTAGGCTGGCCAAAATCGCCAATGCCCCATTCATAAAAATCGAAGCGACGAAATTCACCGAAGTGGGTTACGTCGGCCGCGATGTCGATTCCATCATCCGCGACCTGGTCGAAATCGCCATCAACATGGCGCGCGACGCAATGCATAAGGACGTGAAACCGGAAGCCGTAACCGCAGCGGAGGAGCGGATTTTGGACGCATTGGTCGGCAAAACCGCCAGCCCGGAAACCCGGCAGAAATTCCGCGAAAAACTCCATGCCGGCGAATTGGCCGAAAAGGAAATAGAAATCCAGGTAGCTGATACCGGCGGGCCCGGCGGCGGATTCCCGACGTTCGATATTCCCGGAATGCCCGGCGGCCAGATCGGCATGATAAATTTGAATGAAATTATGGGAAAAGCCATGGGCGGCTCGCGCACCAAAACACGGAAAATGACGGTGGCACAGGCTTACGGCATATTATTGGATGAGGAAAGTGACCGGCTCATCGACCAGGATGAAATCATCCGCGAGGCGATAAAATCCACGGAAAATAACGGCATCGTGTTCCTGGACGAGATCGATAAAATCACCGCCCGTAGCGAAATTCGCGGCGCGGAAGTGAGCCGCGAGGGCGTGCAGCGCGATCTATTGCCACTGATCGAAGGCACCACGGTTGGCACCAAATACGGCTCAGTGAAAACCGACCATATTTTATTTATCGCATCCGGTGCATTCCATATGGCAAAACCATCGGATTTATTGCCGGAACTGCAGGGACGCCTGCCAATCCGCGTTGAGCTGGAAGCCTTGACTGAGGCCGACATGGTGCGGATTCTCTCCGAGCCGGAAGCAAGCCTCACCCGGCAATATACCGCATTGATGGAAACCGAAAAAGTTACGTTAAATTTCAGCAAAACCGGCATCAAGGAAATCGCTAAACTTGCTACTGAGGTGAATAAAAACATCGAGAATATCGGCGCGAGAAGGCTGCACACAATCATGGAAAAATTGCTCGAGGAAATCAGCTTTGCGGCCAGTGAAAAAGGCGGCGAGAAAATCGAAATCGACAAAAATTATGTCCAATCGCACATCGGCGACATCACCAAACAGAGCGATTTGAGCAAATTTATTCTGTAGAAAAATAACATGAGGTATAAAAAATATGCCATTCCCTCCTGAATTGATAAACGTGACAGTAGGGCTGCTGGCTGCGGTCGGCGGCAGCGGCGTAACCGGCTATTTCACCCTGAAGGCCGCTGACAAGGCCATTTGTCTCGAGAACGAAAAAGAGGAGCGCCAGGCGGCAAGAGAAGTGCAGAACATGTTGGATGCGCTCGGAGTTGAAATCAGCACCATTTGGGAGTTTCACATGCGCCGCATCGGTAGCAGAGTTGAGCAACTTGCCGACGGCGAAATCATGGATTTCTATTATCCTTTAAGCCAAAATTATTTCACCATTTATGACAGCAACGCTTGGAAAATCGGCGCTGTCAGGGATGCAAGACTCAGGCAAGCCATCGTCATCTGCTATAATAAATGCAAGAAAGTCGTGGACGCTTTCAAATATAACAACGAATTATTGGCCGAGATGCGTAGACTCACGCAAAAGAAGGAAGCTTCGTACACAAGCCTAACGAACGGCGAATCTTATATAATGAAGACGCTGGCGGCGCTGGCAAAAATCATCCGGGAAGATCATGTCGAGTTGAAGGGATATGTGGAGAATCTGATGTCCCTGCTTGGTGAATGCAGGATGGACTATGGCAAAGAAGCTACCGCCTAAAATTCAAACAAAACACTTCTGCAATTGGTTCACGCTTTTAACGGTATTTGGCACCGATTTATCCCGAAGCAGCATCCAGTCGAACATATTGAAGGCCTTATAAATATCCGAAAACTCCAAATATATTTCCTCTGCGGAAATATTATCTGGCAGCTCCGGATCACTTTTCACTTTGGCTATAATTTCCGCTATGGATCTCTCGCCATCAAAATATTTGAATATGAGTTTTGCCAGATTCCCGAGCTTCAAACTAAGCTGATTAGGCGGCTTCGAAACATTAAGCATCGGCGCACCGTTTGCCACCATATCATATATCCCGGAATATATCCCATCCTGGCTGAAATGGCTGGAGAAAAACGGGATATTATCCCGGTTTTTTAGTTCAGGAATTTTCTTTTCCTGCCGCGACAAATAAAACGAATGTTTCCTGAAATTACACGCCAGAATCTCAGCAATTGCCTGCTGTTCCCTTAAAGGAAATCCGGCTATTTTGCTAAGGACCTCGGGGTTTTTTAAATAATGTGCCGGCGAATATAATGCTTTCTCATTTCCGTATTGATCGAGGAAGGTAAGCAGCTTCAGGCAGCATTCCGCCACCCAATCATAAACCTGCGGTACGGTATAAGCGCGATCCTGGGTATGCAGGAACAGATCGTAAAAGCCGACATCATCCGATTGGTCGATTTCATCTTGATACGCCGCCTCGTCCCTTTTCACCCAATTGGTTCCCGGCAGTTCGTAATATACGGTTTTGCAATTGGCGACTTGTTGCTGCAAATTCGGCTCGCCTTTATTGATCATGCGCATCAGTTCCTGCATGAAATATGTCGGGGTGCGGCCATACTCAGCATAAACCATTATTCCCATCACCCCATCGTCTTTCAGCACAGATTTCAAGGACAGCAGGCCTTCCGTAGGGTTGGCAAGATGGTGCAAAACGCCGCTGCAATTTATATAATCGAATTTGCCAATATCAAGGTTCGGCAATTCCAGCAACGAATTATGGATGAAGCTGGTGTTCTTTAAGCCCCTTATCTCCGATCTTTTTTTGGCGATTTCTATGGAGGCAGAACTCATATCTATCTGCACTATTTCAGCATCGGTGCCCCTTAGCTGCTCGGCCAGATAAGTGGTTGCATCGCCCGTCCCTCCCCCGGCAACCAGCGCACGGAAATTTTTGGAAAAATCCTTTTTGCCCGCGAATCCAAAATAATTAATCAGATCGAGCGAATCAAAAAACGGCTGCCATATCTTTTTCCATTCATCCTCAGGGTTCCGCCGAGGATATGGATAATTCTCATATTGGTTCCTTACTTCCTTGAGGTATTTCGCTTTTTCTATGCCCATAAAGTCTGCGTCCCAAATCGATTCAGTCTTTTCCTATGAGGGGCATTCTATTCACTGGGCACTATTATACCGGATTTAATGGGTATAACCCCTCTCTCGTAAACAACCATGCTATCATAAAAACTTATTGCAAAAGTAAATCTTGTCATAAAATCCTGCGTGATAACGCCTGGCACATAATCCGCATTCAGTTTATCGATAAACGTTTTGCTGATATTGATAAATGATCCGGGATTATTAACTCCCCCACCAAATTGTTCCCAATATGCAGTGTGTAGGTCTTCAACAATGTAAAGCCCATTTTTTGATAACTTTGGGTATAGAAATTCGAATGATTTCCATATATCCGCCATTACATGGCTTCCGTCGTCCAAAATAACGTCTGGCGTCCCGAATTCAGCAATTATGGATGCAAGAAACTTTGTGTCGCTTTGGTCACCGATTCTAACGTGTATGTCTCGCTCTTGGTGCGCTTTGCATTTAGGGTCAATATCAATTCCAACAATGGTCGCCATGGGCCCGAAAAACCTTTGCCACATTTGCAACGAGCCGCCTTCGGATACGCCAATCTCAATAAATGTTAAATTTTTATTACGCCACCCGGATAAATGCCTTTCATAGATGGGAAAATAATGCATCCATTTATTGATTGGTTTTCCTTGATGTGTTTTGAATGCTTGCCAAAGATTCATATTAAAATTCCATTTAATTTTTGAATTTTAAAAATAATACAAGATAAAAAGATAAGATGGGATTAAAATTAATTTCTTACGCAATTAGTATATATAATCCATGCCTATAAAAATCGCCACCTGGAACGTAAATTCAATAAAATCCCGGCTGGGCGGCGTGATCGCCTGGTTAAAGGAAAATTCTCCGGATATCGTGCTTTTCCAGGAATTGAAATGCGAAACCCAGGCATTCCCTTACTTGGAAATCGAGGAATTGGGGTATAACGTCGCGGCACAGGGCCAGAAAACCTATAATGGTGTAGCAATACTCTCCAAATTCCCTATCGAGGAAACAATAAAAATCCTTCCCGGTGATGCAGCGGATGACGCAGCGCGGTATATCGAATCAGTGATTTCGGTTTCCGGCCAAATCCTCCGTGTCGCCAGCGTTTACGTACCGAACGGCCAGCAGCCGGGTAGCGAAAAATTCATCTATAAATTAAAATTCCTGGAGCGGCTTAAAGCACATGAACAAAAGCTTCTGGAATATGACGAAGTGTTGATAATCGCCGGCGACTATAATGTTGCGCCATCAGCCATCGATGTTTTCGATCCGATCCGGCTGGAGGGAACCACCTGTTTCCATCCGGAAGAACGGGCACGGCTGAATGCGATTTTGCATCTGGGGTTCACCGATATTTTCCGGGCCCAGCACCCAGAGAAAAAGCAATATAGCTGGTGGGATTACCGGGCGGGTGCATTCCAGCAAAACCAGGGAATGCGGATCGATCTGCTGCTGGCTTCGCCCCGCGCCGCCGATCTAGTGACGGATTCAGGCATTGACGAACGCCCACGCGCGGCGGAAAAAGCCTCCGACCACGCGCCGGTATGGTGCGTGGTGGATGTTTAGGTATTGCTAAGGCGCTTTAAACTTTCCTCACGCCCAAGAATCTCCATGATCTCGAAAATACCGCCGGCAGAGGAGTGCGAGCCAGTTAGCATGGTGCGGAGACCCGGAAAAACCGCGCCGGGTTTTAGGTTGTTTGCGGTCAGGAATTCTTTGATTTTTACCTCGATTTCCTTATGCGTCCAATTGGTAATTTTTTCCAGGATGGGAAGAATACCTTTGATCTTCTCATCCTCCATCTTTTCGTCCACCGCCGGTCGCATCACGTAAAATTCTGCCGATTCCGCTAACTCCAATATTGTTTTTGCTCGTTCTTTTAAGGAATGCATGGCCTTTTTGAGCTTTTCCTTAACTGCCGGTGAAATTTCCCCACACTTCTTGTTTAATATCGGCACAATCATCTCTACCAACCTCTCATCATCCGCTTCCCTGATATAATGCCCATTGAGATTCTTCATCTTATCAAAATCGAGCCGGGCCGGGGCTTTGTTGATGCCAGAAAGATCGAACCATTTTATCGCCTGGTCTTGCGAAATAATCTCATCATCACCATGGCTCCAACCGAGCTTGAGTAAATAATTGCACAAAGCCTCCGGCAAATATCCCATTTTTTCATATTCCTGAACCCCAAGTGCCCCATGGCGCTTGGAGAGCTTCGCGCCGTCCGGCCCGTGGATCAGCGGAATATGGGCGAATATTGGCAGCTGCCAGCCCATCGCTTCGTAAATAATCATCTGCCGTGCCGAGTTAGTTAGGTGATCGTCTCCACGAATGATGTGGGTTACGGCCATATCGTGGTCATCGACGACAACGGCCAACATATAAGTGGGTGTACCATCAGAGCGCAGTAGCACCATGTCATCGAGTTCGCTGTTTTTGATGGTGACGGTGCCCTGCACCTGATCGCGGATGATGGTTTCGCCCTCTAAAGGTGCTTTGACGCGGATGGAAGGTTTTACGCCTGCTGGCGGTTTTTCTTTTGCATCCCGCCATTTGCGATCGTATTTATAAACTTTTCCTTCCGCTTTTGCCGCCTCACGCTTTTGCAATAATTCCTCCGGCGTTTCATAGCAATGATAAGCTTTACCATCGGCCAATAATTGCAGCGCCACCTCAGCGTGGCGTTCGGCACGGTGGGACTGATAAACTATCTCATCGTCCCAATCCAAGCCCAGCCATTTCATGCTGGTTATGATTGCATCAATGGCGGGTTGGGTCGAACGCGCCTTATCGGTATCCTCGATGCGGAGCAGGAATTTTCCACCGGTGTGCCGCGCGTAAAGCCAGTTGAACAAGGCGGTTCTGGCGCTGCCTATATGCAGCATCCCGGTCGGGCTTGGCGCGAAACGGGTGATGATTTGCTGGTTGGACATAGTGCGAATGTTATAGTAAAACCTTCGGCAAATGGCAAAAAAAGAAAATATCTACAAAAACCTAAACCAACTCGGGCACAAATCGGCGATACCGGAATCGCCGGAAAAGGCGAAGCTCGAAAAAGTGCCGAATCCGGCTAAGGGCCAGCATTATGTGGTGCGGTTCACCTGTCCGGAATTCACTAGCCTGTGCCCCATCACCGGCCAGC
>Ga0206927_1117_pt1 | contig 17137 bp, 13 predicted proteins | sample Alteio_BWOrgHeat_60_FD_153249 | JGI IMG/M metagenome (GOLD analysis project Ga0206927, IMG submission 153249) | Enriched cells from forest soil in Barre Woods Harvard Forest LTER site, Petersham, Massachusetts, United States -... | ecosystem: Environmental > Terrestrial > Soil > Temperate forest >... | reverse complement strand
TGGAGCTTCAGCGGAATCATTTATTTTTACTTTTCCCTCAACAACCAATATACCAGTGTTGAAATTTGCAGGTAAGCTCACCTCAAATATTCCATGTTCATTCATACGGATATCAAACATATTTATCGGTGTAAAAGTAGTTGCAGGTCCCTTTACTCCTTTATATTCACCAGCAATAACGTTAACAGTCCCTCCATTGTCAGATAACTGATATTTTCCCATCATATCATGAGTTATAGGTTGATATTTAGGTGAAGTCATCTTATCCTTTGCAGGAAGGTTTACCCATAACTGAATCATTTGAAACATTCCGCCATGCTTAGCATATTCCTTTTCATGATATTCTTTATGAAGAACACCCGAACCTGCTGTCATCCATTGAACATCTCCTTCTCCAATAACTCCGCTGTTTCCATAACTATCATGGTGTGCAACTTTGCCATGATATGCAATTGTTACTGTTTCAAACCCTCTATGCGGATGCACTCCTACGCCTCTAGGGGAATCTGTTGGAGGGAATTCAACCTTTGAACCGTAATCCATCAAAAAGAAAGGGCTCATTCGTTTGTTTCCAATATTATATCCACTTGGAAAGAAGTTATGAACCCTGAAACCATCACCAACCATATGAGGTGCAGGTGGTTTTAATACTGCTTCTATTGTTTTATAATTATTCATGTTAATGATTTATAAGCTGCAAAACTAAACAATAATTATTTTATATTTATCAACAATCATCGGGGGATAATTACATTAACATCAAAAAAAATTCATTATTTATTTGAATGATATTTGCACTATGGCAAAAGAGAAATCCCTGAAATCCGAAGCTAAGAAAAAAGGTCAGCATGAAAATGACCATGATTCAATACCAGAGAGTCATGGTATTTTGGCAAAACACAGAATTAAAGTTTTGAAGAATGCCGGGATTTCTAAATCTAAAGATCATAAGAATCCGATAACAGTTGTCAATCCTACTTCTGACCTCGAAAAGAAAGGAACAGAAGAAGCGGGTTGGTAAAATCAAGGTATAAAGTATTATATCCAAAGTATTAAGTAGTCAAATTATTTAATGCAAATTTCTTTTGCTAACTTTGCACCCTTATAAATTATTAATTAAATAAATAGAATTATGGTAAGAAAATCAAATTTATCCTGGAAAGGATCAGGGAAAGATGGCAAAGGTTCTGTAACAACACAAAGTGGTGTATTGAAAGATACCCAGATTAGCTGGCACTCAAGGTTTGAAGACGGCATAGGAACTAATCCTGAAGAACTACTTGCTGCTGCCCATGCGGGTTGTTATTCAATGAAACTGAGTTTTGTACTCGCTTCAAAGAACTTCATTTCTGAAAGTATTGATACCGTGTGTTCAGTAACTATTGATAATGGTGCAATAACTTTATCAAATCTGGATGTTACTGCAAAAGTTCCAGGTATTACTATGGAACAATTCCAGGAATGCGCTTTAGAGGCAAAGGAAAATTGTGTAGTTTCAAAGTTGTTTAATACTCTTATTACACTTAAAGCAACCCTTGTTTAAATCATTAATTGAAAACAGTTAATAACATGTTATTAAATGTTTTCAATTAATATTAACATACTATAAATGAAAAGAATAGCCGTCTTTACCTCCGGTGGAGATGCACCCGGAATGAATGCTGCCATAAGAGCTGTAGTTCGTTCAGGGATTTATAATGGAGTACAGGTATTTGGTATTGTACTTGGATTTGAGGGGATGATGGATGGTAACTTCATTTCTATGGGTGCTGAAGGCGTTAGTAACATCATTCAACGTGGCGGAACAATTATTAAAACAACCAGGAGTCCTCGCTTTCATACTAAGGATGGGATGCTGCTTGCTTGTGATCAATTACAAAAACAGGAGATTGATGGAGTTATAGCTATTGGTGGAGATGGAACTTTCCGTGCTTCTGAGGATTTTCATCAGTATTGTTCTATTCCTTTTATTGGTGTCCCATGTACTATTGACAATGATCTTACGGGTACTGATTATACAATAGGTTATGATACTGCAATTAACACAGTTGTTCAGGCTGTTGATAAAATCCGGGACACTGCTGATTCTCATAATCGTTTGTTTTTTGTTGAGGTGATGGGACATGATTCAGGTCAGATTGCTTTGATGAGCAGTATAGGTGTAGGTGCCGAAGCCGTTCTTATCCCGGAGTCTGTTACTGATATGGAGCATTTATTATATGTTTTGGATAAGGGATGGAATCGTAAAAAATCTTCCTGTATAATAATAGTTGCTGAAGGAGGTGAAAGCGGCGGTGCTTATAAAGTTGCAGAGAAAGTTAAAACTCATTTTGATCGATATGATACAAGAGTAACAGTGTTAGGACATATTCAAAGGGGAGGAAGTCCTACCTGTGCTGACAGAGTTTATGCTACCAGGCTTGGTGTTGCTGCAGTAGATGCCCTTCTGGCAGGAAGAAAACAGGAAATGGTGGGTATAATAAATAATCAGATTGTTTATACTCCTTTTAAAAATGCTATTAAACAACATCAACCTATAGATCCGGGACTTTTGAAGTTGACCGCTATACTATCCAGCTAATCCTATTAATTAGTTTTCAATATCTTGAATTTTTCTTTTGTATGTTCCTTTTTTTTCTTAATTTTACATAATGATTTCAATAGCTTTGTTGATTAATCTAACCATTTAAAAATATAATTTTATATAATGAAAAAAATATTCCTGATATTAAGTTTGTTTGTTTGCACCAATTTTTCCTTCGGGTTTAATGTAACTATTATCGAAAGTGAATCTTTTAACGCAGGTCAAATAATGGACTCTGTTTGGTATGGAGTTTGCGTAAGTATGGGATATACCGCTACTATAATGCCTCAAACAACACTCGACAATAATACTTTCTTTGCAACTACAGATCTGTTGATTGTTTCATCTGGTGTTATTGCTTTGCCTAATAACAGGATTCTTACCATTCAGCAATTCCTTCAAACAGGAAAGCCAGCCTATATTCAAGCTGAATATTTAGATACTTATGGTGGTGATATTGCTTTTCAAACTATTGTTAATAATTTAGGTGGAGTGTTTGCATGGGGCGGAACAACTAATGGCGATTTAGCCCCTATGAATGTATTAGGAACATTTGCTACCACTAATAATGCTGTTGCATCCATATCCTATTATTGGTATGGATGCTTTGGAACCGGAAACTGCACCATTGAAAACATGCTCGAATATCAAGGTCAATATTTCGGGTTTCAATTTTGCCCTCCTAATTCGGGTGTCGGAGAACTAAGTACCACATCAGATCAGGATTGGGTTAATCAATCAACCAGTCTTCCTTTAATGCAAAACATTATTACCAATCTTGTAACACCCGGATTATGTGCCATAAACGGTTCAGGTCCTGTTGTGAATCTTGGTCCCGATACTACACTTTGCCAGGGACAATCTTTAACATTAAATGCAACAAATGTTAATTCTACCTATTTATGGAATAATAACACTACTAATGCTACCTTAACAGTGACTGTTTCAGGAACCTATTATGTAGCTGTTACCAATAGTTGTGGAACAGGTTATGATACCATTGTTGTTACTTTTAATGCTCCCCCAACTGTTAATTTAGGTAATGATACTACAATTTGTTCCCCTAATACTTTAACGCTTAATGCAGGAAATGCCGGAGCAACTTATCTATGGAGCACGGGTGCCAATACACAAACCATTACTGTTTCTATAACAGGTAACTATTGGGTTACTGCAAGTGTCGGTTCATGTTCTGCTTCCGATACCATTTCAGTTACTATTAACAACGGACCTACAGTTACTTTAGGTAATGATACAACACTTTGTAATGGTCAACCAATATCCTTAAATGCAGGCAATCCTGGTGATACATATCTATGGTCAACCGGTGCAAATACTCAAACTATAAGCCCTGTTGTTTCTGGAACTTATTCAGTAACTGTAAGTAGTGGAAACTGCACCTCATCAGATTCTATTACCGTAACATTTTCAGCTCCTCCAACTGTTCATTTAGGGAATGATACAACCTTATGTTCTCCGGGTAATCTGACACTCAATGCAGGTAATGCAGGTGCCACTTATCTATGGAGTACAGGAGCTAATACTCAAACAATTAATGTAACCACAACAGGTAACTATTGGGTTGTGGTTTCCTTTGGTAACTGTTCTGGTGCGGATACCATTTCCGTAACATTCAATCCTCCTCCTGTGGTTGCTTTAGGAAATGATACAACATTATGTTCCGGGCAACCAATAACATTAAACGCCGGTAATGCCGGTGATACTTATTTATGGTCGAATGGTGATGTCACACAAACAATAAGCCCAACACTTTCAGGAGCTTACTCCGTAACTGTAAGTGCAGGTTCTTGTACTGCTAATGGTACAATCAATGTTACCTTTACACCACTACCGATTGTTAACCTTGGTCCCGATCAAAACTTATGTAATGTACCTAATGTAACTCTCAATGCCGGCAATCCCGGTGATACTTATCTATGGTCAACAGGGGCAAATACGCAAACCATAACAGTTTCTACAGCAGGTCAATATTGGGTCACGGTAAATAATGGAACCTGTGCTGGAAGTGATACTGTTAATATTAGTTTCGGCAATTCAGTTACTGTTAATTTAGGACATGATGTAACTATATGTCCCGGAGTTTCAGAAGTCCTGAATGCAGGTAATGCAGGTATGCAATATCATTGGTCAACGGGAGATACAACCCAAACCATCAGTGTAAATACCACTGGAACTTATTGGGTAAATGTATCTAATGTAGGTTGTGAAGGCTCAGATACCATTACTGTAAAAGTATCTCCGCAACCAATAGTTTCACTTGGAGATGATACCGCCATTTGTCCCGGAGATCAGTTTGTTATCAATGCAGGAAAAGGCTTTGAAGGTTATTCATGGACTCCCGGTGGTGAAAGTAGTGCAATAATTATTGTCAATCAACCCGGAACTTATGCAGTTACAATTACCGATTCCAATGGTTGTACAGCATCATCATCCATCTGGTTAAAACAATTCTGCGCTTCAGACATGTATATTCCCAGTGGCTTTAATCCAGGAGGAAGTATTAATTATGTTTTCCTTCCTGTTTGTGAAAATGTAGTGGATTATCAGTTGTATATTTATGATCGCTGGGGACAATTACTCTTTCAGTCAGAAGATATCAGTACAGGATGGGATGGAACTTTTAATAGTAATGCTGCCCCACAAGGTGTATATGTTTATCGGATAGATTATAAACTTTATGATTACGACCAACTGATGAAGCATACTAAAACCGGAACTGTAACACTGATTCGGTAAATCAAAAGATTACATTTTTAAGATACACACATTTCATTTTTTGAGTTTGCAACATTAGGTATTTCAATTGCAAAAGTAGTTCCTTTGCCAAATTCGGATTTCACTTTAATTGTTCCATTAAGTTTTTCTGTACATTCCTTTGCAATATATAATCCAAGCCCTGTGCCGCTGGAAGCAATTGTTGCACGATAAAACATTTCAAAAATACGTGGAAGGCACTCTTGTTTTATTCCAATACCATTATCTGCTATTTTTATAACTATTTTTTTGGAATCAATAACTGCTTTTATATCAATAAATGAATCCGGACATTGTTTCTTTCCATATTTCATGGAGTTAGAAATAAGGTTATTTAATATAACGCTTATTCGTCCCTTATCAGAATAAAATGGTTCTGATAATTTAATTTTTATTCTTTTATCAAATGAAAAACCTGGATTGATATAATTGATTTGTAGAAAAGCATCTTCAATCAGATTTCTCAAGTCAATCTTTTCTACTTTAACTTCTTTTCTCGAATTATGTGAATAATCCAGTATATCATGAATTGTTTCATCCATCTTAATAATGCTCTTGTTGATTAATTCATTTATTTCTTTATTTCCCTTATCCATCTGTTTATGATCTATTATAGAATGCAAACCCATTATGGATGTTAAGGGAGACCTTAATTCATGCGAGACACTATAAACAAAACGGTCCAATTCTGAATTGATCTTTTTTAATTCTGTATTATTAGATAGTAATACTTTTTCCGTTTTTTTAAGCTTATGATTGGCACTGTTTAATTCTGCTGCCCTTTTCTCCTTCTCTTTATTCTGAAAAGCCAGTTCTTCATTGGCGATAATCAGATCCTGTGCCTTTTTTTCTTTCTCTTCATTTTGAAAAGAAAGTTCTTTGTTGGCAATGATTAGCTCTGCTGCACGTTTTTCTTTCTCTTTATTTTGAAAAGAAAGTTCTTTGTTAGCTATGATTAGTTCCTCTGCTTTTTTTCCCTTCTCTTCATTCTGAAAAGCAAGTTCTTTATTGGCAATAATCAGTTCTGCCGCCCTTTTTTCCTTCTCTTCATTTTGAAAAGAAAGTTCTTTGTTAGCAATGATTAGTTCAGCTGCCCGTTTTTCTTTCTCTTCATTCTGAAAGGAAAGTTTTTTGTTGGCAATAATTAATTCTGCTGAACATTTTTCCTTTTGTTTGGTTTGGAAAGAAAGTTTTTTTTCTGTTTTTTCGAGTTCTTTATGAGCATTGATTAACTCTTTCGCTAATTTCTCTTTCTGCTCTTTTTGAAAATCTGTTATATTATTAGAATAGAATAATGGTTCAGATTTCATTTTAGCTATTTTCATATAATAATAAGTGTTAGGTGATTTATTGAAGCATATAATTTCCATTAATAATGCAAAATTACAATCAACGAAATATAACAATGTTATATAATTTTTTAAAGGAGTTATATCATTCACGGATTTTACCTAAAGCCATTTATATATCAATTGCTTTTGATTCACTTGCCAGTCGCGGTGCAAGAAGAAACTAACTCTGTATTAAAAAGAATTGAATTAGTTATAATTTGTCAGGTATAAAAAATAAAAAAGGCGATATTTTTTATACCGCCTTTTTTATTTTTACTAAGCACTAAAACTTCTTTGTTAAATTATTCCTATCCCCATGTTGTCTTGATAAAAATCTTTCTAATTAAATCAAATCGATCAATTTTGCATTTAGAAATTACTTTGCTTTTAAAAATTAAAGTCTCTAGGTTCTCCGTTTAGCTCCCGACCTTTAAGGATACGATCAGCAATTGTTTTTCTATTTTGAATAACTGATTGCATTGTGGTTTTTTCTTTCGATGTTGATGTCGTAATTCCCATATCAACAAACAATTCTCTGTTCTGAAGATACTCTTCATAAACATCATCTAAATATTCATCCATCAATTCGTTTTTATATTTGTTGGCAGCTTTTATTACCTCCTCATACCATGAATCTCCTGCCTCTATAGGAACTTTTTTATCTGCATCTTTTAATATTTCAAGTGCCGAATACATGTCTTCCTCATCATAATTTTTATACCTTGGTTTCTTTTCATCCAGATGACGTTGATTAAGATAAAGAAAATAATCGTTTTCAAATGTATTCATGAACTTAGTAAATTCGGAATCTACAGCCCTCATACCTCTTAGAAATATGGGTGTAACATAAGGTTCGCCTCGTTCCGGTATTACCTTTGGTTGTTCCCGATACCATTGATAAAAAAGTTGTTTATACGCCTCTTCTTTTTCACCTCTAATATTTGGCAGCGATAATAAAGGTGCTGTTCCCATTCTTTCATCATAAAAGGTATACCATGCGGGCATGTATGCTTCTTCTTCACCATCATTTTCCTGCATAAAAAGGTCATAATCCTGCCATCCTGCTATGTAATTCAGGAACTCACTGAAATCAGGGAGATGCATGTGTTCTTTAAACACTTCTATATCCTTTGGAGTAACTTTATCTATGAACATGCAATCCATAATATTATATTCAATAAATCTAAAATCTTCAATTATCTCTATTTCAGGTATACTAAGTTTCTCTGCCCTCCAAAGCAATTGCATATTAAAAAGCTTCTTCTGAAGAATGAGTTCAAAATAACGTTCTGCTGTCATTTTATGATAAATCTCCAGCGTTGTTTCTTCCCGTCCTGCATAATGTTTTGCATCTTTCAACAGTTTCATTTTATGCTGCACATAATCACTTATAAAATCCTGAACACTATCAGGCGAATACTCTTTAAAATACTCTTGATATTTCGGATTAGTTTTTAAATCTTCTTCAAATTCAAGTTTTAGATTATATGTTTTTTCAGCTTCGGCAACACTATCATTTGTTGCATGAGAATGATGATAGGGCAGGGCTTTTATCTCCTCAGGAGTAAGCATCGGGCGATTAACTGCAACCGTTTTTTCTGCATTAAACTCCTTATGAAACTTATCTGCCCATTCTGCTCCTTTAGGATGATTCATCATTAAAATAAGATACATAGATGATTGTCCTTTCGACTCTTCTGATGGATCGAATGCCATCATTTTTTTGTAATTCTCATAAGCTTTCTCCCCGTTTTGCAGGTATTTCCAATATATATTGCCAAGTCCGCAATAGATTTGACTGGCTAATACTTCATCCTCATCTGCATTTACTTCAGCTGCTTTTTCAAACAGTTCAATTATTTTTAAATGATCATCTTTTTCATCAAAACAAGTGGCAAGCATTACATAATTTTTTGGGTCTCTTTCAGGATGCGCCTCAATCATCTGCTCACAAATCGGTTTTAATAAATCAAATTTCTTTTGATGAACATAGATTAAACAAAGCCCTTCACATGCCTGGGAATCAAGCTTATTGAGTTCCAACATCTTATAATAAGTTTCAGCAGCTTTATCAAGTTTATTAAATGTAGCATAATACTCAGCAAGGTTTTTCAACGTAAATCTCACCTGATCATCCTTTTGATTGGCGGCTACATCCTCATATATTTCAAGTGTCTTGGAATTATTTCCCATTGCGTAATAAACATCAGCTTGTTTCTTTTGATAATGGAATTTATTATGCAAAATTTCAGAATCTTTAATAATTTCATCAAGGATATCAATTGCCTTTTGAAATGATTTCATTTCATTTTTTCTATCACCTGCACCTCTGTATGCCAAAGCTATATTATTATGATGTATCCATAAATGATCCGGCTTTGTATCTTCTTTAATTTTTTTCTTTAGATACTCAATTGATTGACCATGTTCATCATACACCTCTGTTAGTCCCATTTTCTTCCTGGCATTTGCAATATTTTCATGATATTTCTGAGGGTCATAAAAGTGATATTCAGTAAGTTCTAAAAGCTCTTCATTACATTTAATTACTTCTTTATATTCTTTTTTAGCTTCATACATTTTTGCCAGTCCTGACCAGTAATATTGTTTAATATCGTGATCGCTATGGACATAAGATGCTTTAACATTAAAGATTTTATCCAATGTTTTTTTACAATTTTCATAATCCTTATCATCAAGATAGGCACTTGCCAGATGGGTGTATAATTCTGGCTCATCAGGCTCTAAAGCAAGTTTCTTTTTCTCCAATTCTATAATCTCTTTCTTATCAGGTTTTTCTTCTAAAAAATAAGCCTTAAAATGATAAGCCATTCCCAAACTGTATTCCCCGTCTTCACCAATATTCTTCTTTCCATCATATAATTCAAGTATTCTGTCAACACATTTTTTTGCTTCCTTTGGTTGATGATCGAGGTTATAGACCATAAATAACATCACCTGGTAAGTACCTTCCGTATCAGGATATTTTTCTATCCCATCTTTCCAAATGGCTATTTGCTCCTCAACAGTATGATGGTTGTTAGTGCTGATATCAGGGTGACTTTGTAAATTTGACATTGGATTTATTATTTAATGATAACTATTTATTATTCAACAGTGCGGAAATTATACAACGATGTAAAGATAGGGTTAATTAATTCAGTAAAGCCCTTTTATTTTATTTATCTTGATTATCGATTGTTGATCGCTTCACTTTTTTAATCAACATATCAGCTTTTAAATAGGATAAAGTGAATTAAGCAGAGGTTCAATCCTTTGCTTTTTTTTGCGCTAAAATGATTACAGATACCTGACAGGAGTAAAACCTGTCACGAAATTGTTTCACTGATTAAAAATCTTAAATTATATTCCGAAAGATTGCAAATCCTTTGCATCCGGAGAAAGAACTTTTGTGTTGTCAATCATTTCTGATGACAATAATATCTCCGACAATTTTTCTGCCTGTGCTCTTAATTCATTCACTGCTGTGCTCTCCCAGAAAATTCCTTTCAGGTTAGAGCCAATGGTATAAATATTTTTTAGTTTATTTCCTTCTTTATCAATAATCCTGAAACTATTTGGGTCGGCATTAATGCCAAGTTTTAAATCGTCTTGAGTTAGTATTCCTTTCAATAAACAGTTTTTCAGAAAACTTTTATCAAGTTTCATCAAATCGGTTTCAGGTCCTGTACAATTAATTATTCTTCCCGGTTCAAGTTCATTGAATTTGTGATTCTTTTTATCATAATAAGAAACTTTTATACTTCCATCCTTTTCAATTATATCATTAATCTTGCCTGATATAATATGAAGTTTACTATCCACCCTTAATTGCTGCAATCTGTCGTGAATATGCAAAGGAATCCGATGCCTTGCAACACCCCACAAATGCCTTAGCCGAAACATGAATTTTCTTTTTTCATCATTCGATAAAGATTGCCATATTTTTTGGGTATAAGGACGAATGGAATCAATCAACGGTTCAGCAGATATTCCAAGCGTCCTGACAATTTTAATATGTTTGTTAAACAGGCTTACCAACTCATTTAATGAAAATATTTCAGGCAATTCTTCCACAAGTTTAGAATACTTTAATCCATTATGCCGATGCGGTAAAATATTAAATCCATTTGGAGAAATAGAATATATGTCATTATCAAACCCCTTTTCCAGCAAGCCAATTACCGTATCAACCATTGTTAAACCATTTCCAATTATCAAAACAGGTTTTGATTTATCAACATTTGTCACAGAATCTTCTTTCCAAGGATTCTGAAAATAAGAAGCACTCTTATAGAAATTCATGTTTTTGATTCCGGTATTTCCCGGAACAGCATTACCAGTGGCTATAATACATTTATCAACATTGATTTTTTTATCATTAAATAACCATAAGGTAACTGATTTATCAGTATTTTCAAGATCAATAACATAATCATGAATCACATTGATTTTAATGTTCTTTTTCGCAGCTTCCTTTTCAGCATCTTTCCAAATATCAACAATATAGTTACCATATAAATAACGTGGAAGATATGAATTACCAACCAGTTCTTTATCATAACCATTAAACTGTTTTCGATTCAAAACCCAGTTTACAAAATCATCAGGCTTGTCAGCAAATGCACTCATCCTGGCAGCCATCACATTCAGCAATTGAAGCTTAGAATAAGGATTATAAGCTATTCCCTTATTAAAAACTTCCTTTTCTTCTATAATGGATATTTCAACAGGTTCTTTGGCATTTTTAATCAAATGAACAGCTGCCATTGTGCCTGAGAAGCCACCTCCTATTATTCCAATCTTTTCCATTTCGTCTATCGGGTTACTATTTATTTGATGTTGCAAACTTAATATAAAATTTCGCAACAAATCCCATAAACAAAAAATCTCCTACCATTTTAGAATGAAGATTTTTTATTTCCCGGGTATCTTTCAACTTTACCAAAGTTTAAAACTTTAGTAAAGTTAATTCAATTTATTTATACATCTCACCAATATCAGCATTCTTAGCATCATTCAACGGAAAGTATTTTTCAATAACTATTCTTTTCAGAAAATAGTTCAGTTGAAATATTATATTGGTCTGACAACATTATCTTCAATCTTTAGTTCTTCAATATATTGATGTTTGATATAATCGTAAATCGAATGTTTATCTACAAATTTAGAAACAAAACCTGCAACCATTCCGGCTAACATTAAATGCAAAATCAGATTATTCCTTTCCGTCATTTCTAAAACGAGAATTGCAGAAGTAAACGGAGCTCTTGTAATGCCCGTTAGAAATGCTGTCATACCTGCAAGTATCAATATATTTGTATCGGATGGAGATAATTGAAACCATCCTGAAAATACTGAACCTATGCAGCCTCCTGCGCTAAGTCCGGGAGCAAATATTCCCCCTGATGCCCCTGTTGTAAATGATAATACAGGACCGATTATCCTTAACAATGGCATATACCAATGTGTATATTTATCGGGTGTAAAAAGCGTTGTATTTAAAATCGCTTTTCCTGAACCCAACACGCTTTCATTGATAAAATAAGCAAGAGAAGCGATGGTGAGCGAACAAACCAAAAGGTATATGATATGTTGATAATCATTATTGAAATTTCGTTTCCATTTTATTATTATCCACATTATTTTTGACATGGAACTACCAAGAATACCAGCAATTACAGCCACTAATACAACTACAAAAAGCAAAGTATAGGGTACATTATTTACAATAGGATAGCCAAGATAAAGATAGGAACCTAAAAAAGCCTGTGCTGTTAATCCTGCTATGATAACTGCAGTAAATATTGCAGATTTAAAATAACTTATGTGCATTTTAGTAAGTTCCTCAACTGCAAATACAATACCCCCAAGCGGAGTATTAAAAGCTGCCGCCAATCCAGCTGCTGCACCTGTCATTATCATATTTTTTTTCGAGATTCTTGGATACCATGCCGGCAATAATTCATTTGTTTTTCTGAAAATAGAACCTGCAATTTGTATTGTTGGTCCTTCTCGTCCCACAGCTCCACCGCCTATTACCATTACTATACTTGATATGATCTTCACTGCAATTATTCGCAGACTAAGCAGTTTTTTTATTTTGTCTTTTGTTTTGGGTGTTGCCAGTTCTACAGCAGCCATTACCTGTGGTATTCCGCTTCCTTTCGAATATGGTGCAAACTGATTAACTATCCACCACGATACAATAAAACAAACAGGAGTAACTACAAATATAAGCAAAGGTTCATATTGAAATATTGTTCTTGAAATGGATTCCGCTTTGGCAAAACATTGTGCATAAAATACTGCCACCAATCCTGTTATTAATGAAGCAAACCAGAAAGGAATCGCCTGCAAAAGATTTATTTTAAATCCTTCGTTATGGATTTTATCAAATTGCCGTTTTAAAAATGCTTTTATTCGCAAATAAAATTTAATCATCCTTCAAAATTACTTTAAATTATTATCAGTCGTTGTAAATAAAAAACCGGCAGGCATTACAAACACCTGCCGGAATTAAACAATTTACTGATTTTTAACAAGTAATTTAAAAAACTGATCTAACTGAGGCAGCAGAACTATGCGGGTTCTGCGATTAAGTGATCTGCCATCTGCATTATCATTAGCAGCAATCGGATCATATTCACTATGTCCGGCAGCAGTCATCCGCACTGGACTTATTTTATAATTGGTTTGCAGAATTCTAATAACGGAAGTTGCGCGCAATACGCTCAAATCCCAGTTATCAGCCATGAAATCTGTTTTAATAGGCACATTATCTGTATGTCCTTCAACCATCACATCCAGTTCAGGATGTGAATTCAGCACGCTTGCTATCTTACCCAACACAGTTTTGGCTTTATCAGTCACTTCATATTTGCCTGTATTAAAAAGTAGCTTATCTGATATATCAATATAAACCACGCCCTTTTCAACTTGAATATTTACATCATTATCATTGATGTTCTGCAAACTGCTTTTCAGGTTCAATACCAGGTTCATGTTCAGTGAATCTTTCCGTTTCAATTCTGCCTGAAGATTATCAATAAAACCTTCTTTTTCAGATAATCTTTTTAAAGATTCTTTCATGCTTTCAGCTTGTTTACTGTTTAATACCGACAAGTCCTGCAAGGTATTCAACATCTGATCTCCATGTTTTCTCAAATAATCAAGTTGTTCTTCCAGCGATTTATTTTTACTCGTCAATTCATCATTCAAGGATTGAAATTTAGTCAGGTTACTCTCGCAGATTTTACTCTCATTAAGAGATTGCTGATAGTTTCGATTCAAGGAATTATATTTTTTATTGCTTACACACGAAAACAGTGTTGTGGTAAGTAAAAGAACGATTACAATTTTTATATTTTTCATTTTAATATTTATTAAAAGTTTATGATAATTTAGTTTTTATAAGATAAATTTCTGAAATTTATTTCCCTGTATTTGCAGTTATAAACTACAAATACCGAAATGAATAACAGTAAATTTCATCCCTGAATGAACAGGGATGAAATTTTTCTTGAAAAACTAAACTATCGGAGGACCCCTGCCTGAATTGTAATAAACAAGCGGGTTTTGATAGGTGGATTTTAAATAAGAATGTATTTCTTCCTTGGTAAAAGAAACAACAGAATTGTAATGAGGTGAAACAATGAAAAAAGAATCAAAGAAAAACCTGACTTTTTCTTTTTGAGGAAAGGTATCTTTATTATAATTTAATTCAGAAGTAAAAACACCGGAATTTTCAGGAGCGTTAGAAGTCTTATTATCCTGTTTAAAGTACTCCTGAGAAGTGTTATTAAGTGAAGTATAATAAATATAAAGAGGTCGGAATGGAAGCAGATAATATAGAACAATAACATAAAGAAGAATGCTGGTACTTTTCTTTATTGTTTTATTTAGCTTCATTTTTTATTACCTGAAATCAGATTTTAACAAATACCGTGCAAAAGTACATTTATTTTGCCTTGTTTGTTTTTATTGTGATATGTTTTGTTTATATCATAAGCTTTATATCTGTATTTATTCTGAATGCTTTAACCTACTTATACATCCCCCCAATATCCCCATTCTTAACAGCATCCAAAGGAGCGTACTTCTCAATCCCAATCCGTTTAGCAAAATAATCCAGTTGAAATCTTTTTATCTGGTCAGTATATTGATTCAAGTTCCATTCTGTTAAAGATTTATCTGATTCACCATCTTTATTCCAATCATTGGTTTCAGGAATTTCAATTGTTGTTTTAATCGTATCAATTACTTTATGGCTTTTGCGTTCAATGACTCCGGTAATTACTACCAAGGTAGCACTATCGCTTTTTACTATCTGAAACGTAAAATAGTAATCTTTTAAAAAATCTTCTTTTGTCATGTGTATTTTATTTAATGATTTATGTTATCTGTAACTTAAAAAATCTCCTCCGATAAATAGGAGGAGATTTTTCATTTCATCCTAAAATTTCTCCTTAAAGTATATTAGGCTCCTCCAATTCTCCGGGTGCTGTACCGCAAGTTCTGTTAAATTCAGCATTTACAAATTTTATTGAATCAATAACATCAAATGCTTCCGTATTTTTTGAATGTTCGCTGCATAAAGGTATTATATAGATTTTTTCATCCGTTGAATCTGCCTTTGTTACGAACGTACCTTTCACGTCAGTTCCCGAACATCCTTTAACCGGACAAGACCTTATATCTTGTCGTCCGAATTTCTTCCAATGGGCAAATAAATCGCCACATCGGCATTTATCACCCTCTATTTTGTGATTTATTAATACTTTTATCATGTTTTTATAATTTTAACTAAAATTTTATCATTTTTCATTTATTGCATTTATTTTTATGGTTTTTAACAGGTTTCAATCAAATACATGTCATTTTAACTAAATTTGATTGTCTTTTATGCCACCTTTTATTCGATTTTAAAAACGACTTTTGCTTAAAAGTAGGGAAATTAGTCTTTTTTGTACTTTTTGTCGAGATAATGTACAGTTTTGTCGAAACGTCTGTACAATTTGTCGAAACGTCTGTACAATTTGTCGAGACCTCTGTACATTTTGTCGAAACATCTGTACAATTTGTCGAGACTTTGTACAGTTTTGTCGAGAACTCTGTACTTTTTCTCGAGACTTCTGTACTTTTTCTCGAGACTTCCGAACAATTTGTCGAGACTTCCGAACAATTTGTCGAGACTTCCGAACAATTTGTCGAGACATTTGTACAATTTCCCGACACTTCTGTACAATTTGATTGTTTAGTCATAAAATCAGTTTTTGAATTGGTGAATAGTCCTGCTTTGAATATTGTGAATGAATATTTAGCCACAGATACACAGATTAAATTTTAATTCCTTTAAATAATAAATTTTCTCAGATTTTAAATTAATCATTTCATGATTAATTTAATAGGATTTAATCTGTGGCAATTTCTTCTTTTCATAATTAATCTGTGAATCTGTGGCTCTACTTTTATATTCATTTATCTGCTTACCGTTACTTTCAGCATTAAATCATAACCTTGCGGACCATCTTTAGTTATTAATTCATGTAAAAACCAAACTTCTATTCCACCTGCAAGTCCATTAACCTGTAAATGTGCTTCCATAGTAGTGGCATAATAATCGAATACTACGCCATCGAACGAAATTTTCCATACATGTGCGCATCTTGCAGGACCGCCCGCAGAGGTAACATCAATGGTACCCTGAACTGCATTGTTAACAGCTCTTAATGGTTGCTTTTTACGTGGCGTTACCGTACGAACATCAAAACCTCCCTGCGCCGCCGCAGTTAATGCTGTCGTAGGGTTTAAATTACAATAATTCTGATACGTAAACATCACAGCCATAACACCATTATAAAGGTTGTTATAGGTAGTTTCTTCATTTCCCGGAAGAGAATTAGTATAAAGAGGAACCAATAATAAGAGAGCAGCGATAGTAGCAGGAGCAGTAACTACAAGCACTCCGGTTCCGCATAAGGTAATGGTATCTAAAAATTGTTTTCCCTTGTCGGCTTTACTGCCTTTCAATTTCAAACATAAAATTACTTTCTTGATAACCTTCAATTTAGCCAACAGGACAATAACTCCCGAATCATTAGTTATCTGAAGATAACCATTGATGCCTTTCCGCTCATCATCCTTATCGAAATACACAACTTTTCCTTTCCCTTCAGCATACCTTGCAACAGTAATTTCATCCATAATACGGTTAAACAGACCTTCCACGAAATAAAAAGGCATTAAAAATAATACCTCAATAAGTTTACCCCAAAAATTCAGGGGTGCAGCAATTTTTCTTCTTTCAGCAGCTTTTTCTTGTTGCTTTTTCTTAAAGCTGTCCACTTTAAATTTAGCCCAAAGCCTTCTATCCCAAGCGCCAGGTCTTTCGCCCTTACGCTGAGGAGAGGCTAACCGCAAAGTTTCTATTTGCGATAATTGTTTT
>Ga0206927_1116_pt2 | contig 17151 bp, 10 predicted proteins | sample Alteio_BWOrgHeat_60_FD_153249 | JGI IMG/M metagenome (GOLD analysis project Ga0206927, IMG submission 153249) | Enriched cells from forest soil in Barre Woods Harvard Forest LTER site, Petersham, Massachusetts, United States -... | ecosystem: Environmental > Terrestrial > Soil > Temperate forest >... | reverse complement strand
CCTTGCTACTGATGGCGGCTCTTGCCTAGCTGCTGTATCAGCGGCGACTTCTTTATCGGAATATCCGCTATAACCTGAATCACCAACCAAAGGACGAGCCTTCTCTGGTGAGCCGTCCATATGCTCTGTTTCACGGTCTAATCTTGGTATCTTTGTCGCACCCGGCAGCGTTTTGCTAGGATCCACAGGATCAGGTGAGGGTTGGGCCAATTGTAATCTAAGATTAGTATCTGTATCAAACTGCTTGCGAGTAGGGTCGGTTTTTGCTGCTTGTGATGCTTGTGCGTGGCGAAGAAAAGAAATTTGTAATAGCAGGCAAGCGCGGCACAGCTGTTCCTCCTGAAGAAGCAGCTAAAATAGATATGGATAATCTCCGTAAAAACACGCAAGCGGATGAAGAACTTTATAGAAAAAACCATCCTGAAAAAGCTGCGCAGGAACAAAGAGAAGTTGCAGAAGCTAAACAAGCTTTAGATACCAGGAAGCAAGAATTGGCACAAAAATATCCTGGGCAACCAGTGAGCGAAGCAATGAAGGCTGAGCAGAAATTAAAAGATGAGGCGGCAGCTAAGGCAGAAGAAACAAAAACTGCTGGCAAACCACAACCAGAAAGAACTCCAGCACCGACGCCTTCAGAAAATTTCAGAGGCGGCGGTGGCGGGGCATCAGCTATACCAAGAGAAAGTGGTGGTGGAATTGGCAGAATTGGTGGGCCTAGGCGCTCAGCAATAATGTCAGCACCAGATATGGGCGGTGGTTTTGGCGGCGGTGGTAGTGGATATAGCAGCGGCACTACAAAACTTGATAAAGATGCAGGTGGTGGTACGGGCGGCGCGGGCGGTTCGGACGAAGCCGATAAATTCCGTAAAACAATGGATGCGTATCGTGAAGGTGTCCTGGCTAAAATGGATCCGTCGACACTAATACCTTCAAATAATCCCGCTGCCTCAGTAACTCCTGCTGAACAGCAGCCAAAAATTAAAGAAGAAGGGTTTCAGCGTGCGCAACCACTTAAAGAAAACCCTGACCGAATTACTCCTGAAGAAGCAACTGCACGAGGCCTTGGTAACGGAAGATCTTATGTAGTTAAGGGCGGCGTTAGTCGAGGCAGCGAAGATAACACAGATCATTTCGCAGCTGATACGGTTCAGCGTGCAATCGACAGCGGCGCAAAAGCAGGAGATATTCATTACAGTATTCAGGGAAGCAGAGCAACTTTCTATGGCAATACTGATGCTGCACATAATGCGATGCATGAAGAAGTCCATCCAACAAGTTTGGCCAACAGATATTTTCCACAAGAAGTTCCGCCTGCTAATGCAACGCCTACTGCTCCATCGCAAAGCAGTTCACCTGAAACGCCACGCGCCCAACCTAACCCTGATTCCGCGCCGGCAAGAGCACCAAATGCAGCGACTGAAGCAAATTCTGGTTCAACATCTGGTTCGGGTGCAGCTTCTTCCGAATCTGGTGCAGCAGAAGCAGCGGCCGCGGCGAGAGCTCCGGGAGAAAAAATAACAAATTCACCAATTGATCTTGATGCATCAGGAAGGATGCCATTAGCAAGTGATGCAGTGAATTTAAAGGATTTAAAAAAGGGCAAATCTCCTGATTTAAAATTGGATCCAGCATCGCAAGGTTTAGACGATCCAAAAAGCACTGCAGCAAGCCGAAAAATTACACCTGGTGATAAAGGATTTAGCAACGTAGAAGATGAGAACCCTTTATCTAAAGGACCATTACCTGAAGGGTGGATTGAGCAAAAATATACTAATGTGGCGGGAAAAAGATCTACCATACAACAAAATTTGACCGCTTCCCGGACAAACTATCCTGATGTGATAGCGACTCCTTCTAAAATTGACGAAACAATGACATTACGCGGCCCGAAAGACCAGGTGGAACGATTTGGTACTGACGCGATTACCAGCCGCACAGGCGTAGCACAAGACGCAAAAATAATTCCGAGTTACCCAAGCATGCATTTTAAGGGCGAGGGATTAAACGAAGATACGTTATTAAATTTTGGTAGAGATTTCACATTACAGCATACTGAGCAAGGAGCACTTCAGAACACAGGTATCGAGCATAGAGTTCCGGCCGGAAGTAATATGTTAACGCTTACTGGCCCACAGGCAGCGCTTGACGAATTCAAAGGAAAAATGGCTACAGGCCAGAATGCGCCACTCTCAGAGATAAGCCAAAAAGAAGCTCAAGAAATAATACGAGCTAGTAATCAAGAATCTTTATCTCGTAGAAATTCGCAAATGACGGATGCAGAAAGAGCAGAATTTCAGCAAGCTAAAGAAAAATTAGAGCCGCTCAAGCAATATACAGAAAATCTACAACAGCAAACTCCTGGCATGAGTAGAGTAGATGCGGCCAGAAAGGTTAAAGATCAAGTTGATGACCTTCAGAAACGCAATGAGGGTATGAGCAGAGAGGCTGCGGCAGATAAACTTATTGCTGATGCTGCATCATCCTCAGCTAATGGCGGAGCTACTGGCGGTGAGAATACAGCCGCAAATGCAAAAGGTGCGACGCAAACTCCAGTGGCATCTTCTGCAGAAATTCCGGGCGCCAAAGACGAAGGAAAAGGTAAAACTCCGGCTCCTAATGCTGCTTCTGAAAAACCGGCTGGCAGTGAAACAACTCCAGAAAGAGATCGCGAAAGCCCAGAGGAAAAAAGTAAAAGAGTATCAAATGAGATACAAAAAATAGCTGATGAAGCGGAAAGAGCTAATGCTAGCAGGGAGCCGTTACCTAGAAATCAGTGGCCGAAAGATGACCAAGCAGCTTATGAAAGAAGGACTGCCGCAAATGGCTCTGGAAATAATGGTAGCACCGACACTGCAAACTCTTCAGGGGCTAGCAAAACTCCGGCAGCAGAAAATAATGCTCCGCCACCTATGCGGAAAACTTCAGTTCAGGAGGCCATTGAAAGACATGAGGCTGGGCTGCCTCAAAAAGAAAGTGAGAATCTCTCACCTGGAGTAAAACAAGCTGCTGAAAATTGGAAAACTGACCCTCGAAATACACCTTCGGGCGGTCCAAATGAATGGTCATCAGGTGATCGCCGTTCGGCTGGAATTCCTGAAAGTGCTGGCGAAAAAGCAACTGGCGGGCCAAAGGATGCCGTTAGTGGCAAGGCTAATTCTAAAGGATCTACTGCTGCGGAACCGGGTGCAGCTGGCGGGCAATCTTTTGAAGATATGCTAAAAAATAACCGCATAGAACAACCTAACCCAGCTGGCAAAGCACCTGATTCTGCTACAGCTGAAAAAGCGGCTCCAGCCCCGGATTCAGCAGCTGCTGGTGCGGCTGAGGCCAAAAAAGGTTGGAGACAAACTGCAGTTGAGAAAGTTAGAGGCTTCTTCGGCAAAGGTGCCGAACCACCAAAAGCTGATGAACCAGCTCAGAAAACGCCAGCTGAACCCGCTAAACCGGCCGCAACTGGAGAAAAATCTTTTGAAGATATATTACGTGATAACCGCATAGAACAACCTAACCCTGGAGACAAAGCACCTGATCCAGCGAAGGCAGCAAAACCGGCAGGTGTACAAAGCGATACAGCAGCGGCTGGTTCAGGTAGTGCAGCTAATTCGGGAGAATCTTCCGCTGCTAAAGAACAAGGGCCGGTGCGCAGCCAAACTCCGGAAAAAACTCCGCCAGCAAATGGTCAGGCTCCTGCATCAGAAAGTGCAAGCGAAAAACCAGCGCGCGTGAGTGATTCTAACGGAGCTTCTGCACCAAAAGCTGCTGCAGATTCTCCAGTATCTTCGGCTAAAAAATCAGCTGGTGGTGAACCAACTCAGACAATAGATCGTGAGAGCCCAGAGGCAAAATCGCAACGAGTATCAAATGAGATACAAAAAATAGCTGATAAGGCGGAAAGAGCTAATGCTAACAGAGAGCCGTTACCTAGAAATCAGTGGCCAGCTGATGATCAAGCAGCTTATGAAAGAAGAAATACTCCCAGGGCAAATGCAGCTGAAAGCGTAACACCTCCTGTGCAACCGCCAGCGCCGATAGAACAACCATCATCACGAGCCGCAACTAACGGAGCTGGTGGCACACCAAATCCGAATGGAGCGACTCCTACACCTAGCCCGCTGACAGAAACGCCAAATTTGCGCAAATCAACCACGCCGGAACCAACACAAGAATCTGCTCGTTATGTAGTTGGTAATGGCCGCACAGAAGCATTTGCTGGTGAAGTAAATAGAATGAGCGACTTCATGGGTCTCGGCATTTCAGCAAAACCTAATGGTAACACGGTAGATGTAACCAGCCAGCATCCAGATCAAATCGAACGCCTTATGAGAGAGAAGGGAATTCCGCAAAACCATGCTGCTGACCCTACTCCACTATTTCAGACAAAAGGAACTCCTAATCCTATACTGGAAGGAAACAATGGAAGAACTGGTTTCCTTTTCGATAATCATCAAGATGCCTCTAAATTTAATGAAGCAGTTGAAGCTGAAAGGGCTAAAAGAAGTGGTATTGATCCAATGCAACAAACACGTATTGGATTGGAGCCTGATACAGCAATTACAAAAGATGGCAAAGTAGTAGCTTCTCCAACTCATCCTGAATCAAGGGAAATAGCTAATAGCCAAGATTTCCACTCACAATTTGGTGGCAAAAAAGGTGATATTTTACCTAGCACATATGCCGCACGAGATTTTCGCAATAGTATAGATAATACTGCAACAGCTCCGGGGCAACGAACCGATCCAAACACGGTTGCCCGCACACATCCAATAACCGCTTTAGAAAATGGTGGTGTGTTTGTGCAGGGAAATCCTAAGTATGACACTGCTGCGCAACAAGTTCGCGATAATAATTATAGACAACCATCGGCATCAAACCAGGCAGGTTCTCCAACGCCAGCAGCAGACGGCCCAACTGCGCCAATGCCAGCGCCTATTCCAAATGGTTCAAGAGACTTTGATGGAATGCATGTTGAATATGATGGGGAAGGAAAAATAAAAAGAATAGGTGGCCAGCATATTGACAATGCTCCGCCAGCAACCGGAATTCCTGGCGGTAAAGAATCTGGCAAACCGGAAGAAAAAGGCAAAGCGCAAGGCGAAGGTGAAAAACCAGTAGCAGAAAAAACTGCAGCGCCAAATACGGCAGCAAAACCAGCAGGTGTACAAAGCGATACAGCAGCGGCTGGTTCAGGTAGTGCAGCTAATTCGGGAGAATCTTCCGCTGCTAAAGAGCAAGGCCCAGTGCGCAGCCAAACTCCAGCAGCTACAAATGCACCTGCTTCGTCGCAAGTGCCTGGCGCTGCTCGCGAAGAGAAGAAAACTCCGGCAGCTGAAGCTGAAAAACCAACCGCATCGAATTCTGAAAAACCTTCACAAGGCGTAGCCCAAGCCGCGGAAGGCAAAGCTGCTCCTAAACAACCAGCGCCAAATAATATTTTAAGTGGACCAATTGAGCCTGGCGGAACTCGTTCAGATCGTAGGCAAGCAGAAAAAGCTGATGCTGCGGCGGCGAAGAAAGAAGCTTCTACAAGCGCCCAACTAGATAAAGAAGTTGGCAAATTACCGACAGCTGTTCAAGACCCTAACTTTAAACCATCCGATACTACGCAGCCGAAAGTTCCGGCACCTGCTGGTAGTAGTGCAGCACCTGCTCCGGCTTCAGAGCAACCAACAAGCGCGGTTAACGGTAAATTATTTAATACTTCCCGCCCTAGCCCGCCGAAAGTAAATACGGACTCGTCAGCTGCAAATTCTGGTGGCAACGCAGCTTCTGGAGAATCTTCCGCGGCTAAAGAGCAAGGGCCGGTGCGCAGCCAAACTCCGGCAGCCTCAGATGCAACTGTTTCGCAGCAAGTGCCTGGTGCTAATCGTGAAGAGAAGAAAACTCCGGCAGCTGAAGCTGAAAAACCTTCGCAAGGCGCAGAAGGAAAAGCTCCTTCTAAACAGCCAGCGCCAAATAATATTTTAAGTGGACCTATTGAGCCGGGTGGAGCTCCAGCGGCGCAGAAAGAAGCATTACCAGGTGCTAAACTTGATAAGGAACTGGGTAAGTTACCAACCGCTGTTCAAGACCCTAGCCTTAAACCTAACGATGATCCAAAAATTTTGGGCAAACAAACTACTGGCCCTAAACCTCTTGAAGGATCAATAGCCGATGCTACTCAACCGAAAGTTCCAGCTCCTGCTGGTAGTGCTTCGGATGCGGGAGCGAAGACTCCGGTTGCTGTTTCTTCATCTGCTCCAGCTCCAGTTCAGGATGCAGGCGCAAAAACTCCGGCTCCGGCAGCCGAACATGGAACATCACCGGCATCTCCTGAAAAACCAGCACTACCCGGCCCATCTGGTGAATCAATATTGGCTCATCCTGCGGCGGAAGCTGCTTCATCAACAATCGGCAGAGTAGCTTTAGGAACTGGTCTCGTTAATCTTGCAAAGGCCAAAACTACAGAAGAAAAAGTCTCTGGCGGCGCTCAAGTTGCTACAGGCCTTGGCTCAGAAGCTTTAGCTGCACAATCAAAAGCATTAGCGCAAACTTCGCAATTAACCTCTGATGCTACACGTGCAGCTGAATTAGCTAAAGCTGCTGAAACCGCTGGTAGAGCTTCAAAATTCTTGGGCGAGGCCGGTATAGCCATTAATATGGCGGCAAAAGGTTACCAAGAATATGGTGAAGCAAGTAAAAATGGCGGAACTGGTTTAGACAAAGCAGCAGCTACAGCCCGGGGTGTGGCTAGTGGAGCTGGTGATATCTTGGGTGTAGGCGATACACTTCATAACTCCTTAAAATCATGGGATGATGGAGTTAATGGCCGTGGATGGAATTATCCTAAAGGCGAAGATGGACAAAGCCAAACCTGGGGTAGAGATACGGCGTTTTATAAAACTCCTGTAGCGGTAGCTGAGGCTAGAGAAGCCATGAAAAACGAGCGTGATTCTCAGGCAGCTTATGAGAAACAACAGGCTCAATTTGCCACTGATAAAAGTGGCCGCCCGATGGTTCCACCTGAATTGGAAAATTTAGGCAGATCAGCTATTGGTGAAAAAGCTTATCAAGATTTGCAGCATACGCCGAGCTATAATCCTGAGCACGCAGCCAGAGGTTGGACTCAGGCAATGGAGCCGGAAGCTTACAAGCAGATGATAAACAAAAATCTGCAACAAAATGCAGAAGGAGTTAAGCGCGCCACCGATTTAGGTAATTATTTAGCTGGTGCAACTGGCGGCGCATTACCTCCAGCTGGGCAACACGTCAACCCGGCAGATAAAGCTATAAGCAATTATTTCAGCAATCCTAATGGCCTTCCAGTTTTGAACGGAACGGCAGGTGTGCCTGGAGCCAAAACACATCCTTTGCTTGATAATAAAGATATTGGCGGCGGTACTCCTGCAAATCCGCAAACGCCAACTATTGTGAGCGATAAAGAAGTTCAGGCAATGAAGGATAAAATTGCAGCAGGCGGCGGAAGTATTATGGTTCCACCGGCAAGTAATCCTAAAAATGATGCCTGGACAAAAAGCCACCCGATGATCGACCCTAATGCGGGGCCGAAGCCTGGATATTCAACTAATCAATCCACTATTAATGATCAGATTAACGGCGCACTTAGTCGCAACGGTACTGACGGCAGCAACGCAGTGGAGAGATTTGAAGGCAGGGCAAAAGATGCTGCAGCAAAACCTGCACCGGCTAATGTTCCGACCAATGCGCCTGATGGCCAACCTATTCGTACGCCGGGATCAGAAAAAGCAGCAGCGCCGGAAACGCCGCGCTCGCCGGTGTTTAAACCGCCATCACCAACTGAAGGTTTGGGACCTTATGCTTCTAAAGCAGTTCAGCGCGAAATGAATTATTTATCATCGCCGGTACCACAGCAAAAAACTGGCGAGCCAGCCGGTAATGGGCAAATAGGCAGTGGCGTTTCTGCTCCAGCTCCAGGTACTACAGCAAATCCAAATGCAGCGCCAAATACTTCTGCGCCACATCCGGTCGAGCCAGGTAAAACTGCAGCTGACCCATCAACAAGTGCTGCGCCGCAAAACCCATCTTCTACACAACAACCAGTACCGACAAAATCTGCTACACCAGCTGAGACAACAAAGCAGGAAAAACCTGTGGCGGCCGCTCCGAAACCAGATGCGGGTGGAAGTGAGAAACCAGCTCCAGCTCCTCAACAACCAAAACAAGAGCCAAGAGCACCGCAGCAGCCTGCATCTTATTTCTCGCGCGGCTTTGGGCCAAACCCAGATGCGCAACCTCGTCAACATCAAGATGCAAATTCTGGTATTCGCCAAACCAGTGGTCAGCCAACTCAGAGCCCTGATTCTGGACAAAGACAGCGTGGCACTCCTGAAGAGAGAGAAGGAATTAGACAAACAGGTGGATCTAGGCCAATTCATTTAAGCCAGAATGAACAGCAACAACAGGCGCCTGCAGCCGGAGCGCAACCAGCGCAAAAACCTTCAGGCCAGGAAGTTGCGCAAACTAAATCACAACCGGCACAGGCTCCTACCCCTGGCGCGCAACCTAATGGCCAACAGCAGCAACCAGGTATTGATGCAGGAGCGCAAGTCGCTGAGGATAAAAAAAGAGCTGAGGAATTGGCAAAACAGCATGGTTCTATAATTCAAGGAAAAATGAGTTTACCTGATTCAGCACCAGCCTCTCCTAATCGGATTGCAGATGCGAAAGATGCATTCCAAAAAAATCAGATAAAAGATGGCGGTGCACCAAGCGATAATAATGATCCTGATCATAAACTGGCGAAAAAAGACGCAAAACCAAAAACACAAGGCACTGGCGGCCCAGGCCTTCCAGCCTAAACCATATGGCATCTTTATTTTATAAATGCGCATAATCCTCGATATAAACGAGGATTTTTTTATGAAAAATATATTACTTATTACCGCGCTCACGCTTTGCACAACCGGATGCGTTGTTGGCCCGCCATATGAAAATGGCCGCGAAAGAAATTATACAGATGGGCGCGATGGCGACCCGCGCGATAACCCTAGCAATTATTACACCGGCTATAACGCCGACCGCAGCCATGACCATGACCGGCACACGGATGATACCTGGTTAGGTAATAATAATGATGGCCACAGGGATGATGATGGTTATTATGATAGCCACGGAATCTGGCACGAATACAGGGATTAGGGCTCTTATAAATTACTGTTGATATTTCTTTTTTTATGCGTTAGTTTGCGCCCCCTGTAAGCCATAAAGCTTGCAAGCCGTAAGCGTAGCGCCAATGTTCTGCGAAAGCAGAACTCTTTAAAATAGGGCTACGCTGCGAGAAGACAAAGTCGGAGCGTAGCGCAGTCTGGTAGCGCATTTGGTTTGGGACCAAAGGGTCGGGGGTTCGAATCCCTCCGCTCCGACCATTTAAATTAGCAAAATTATATTATTCCTTCGGCCCAAACGGGTTAAAGCGCGTATCGTGCGGGTTGGCGAACGGATTGATGGTAGAGTGCGCCTTGGTGTATTTATCGATCAGGCGTTGGATTTTGAAATCATTACTTTGCGAGGCTGGGTTGTATTTGCCGACCTTTAAGCCGAGGCGGTTAGTAATAACGCCGGTGTTGAGGTTTACTTCCATCACGATATGGCCGTGTTCGTTACGGATTTTGCCTTTTTTATCAATCCAGCCACCGTGGATACCCATGTAGTGTTTCGGAGTAACTTCAACACGCTGGTCACGCACTTTCATCCGCTGTTGCATGCGCTTCATTTTGAAATGCTCTAATGCCATTTTGCGGCCTTTGGTCATTTCTTTTTCTTCTGATTGTTGTGTGCCAGGGAGCATAAAATATTGCGGGCGGCCGGTGCTGCTCATTTTATCATCGATCAGATCATCCACCATGTCTTTGTAATTTTTGACCTTGCTGCTGGTGCGTTCGGCAACCAACTCATTCATTGTGCGTTTGCGTTTGCGGCTAACGGCAAGCACGCTCATCATCGATTTTTTCTTGGTAAGGTCGTTTTTTGCCGCACCCGGTCTTTTATCATTTCCGCCTGATCCGCCACCACCGAAAAATCCTCTGGACATAATATTCCCCTTACGTCAAATATAGCATAAATGGGTAAAGATTTAAATAACATTGTGCTGGTCACCGGCACATCAGGCGCTGGAAAGTCAATTGCACTCAAGGCGTTAGAAGATTTGGGCTATGATGCCATTGATAACATACCGCTGGCGATTCTGCCCGTGCTGGTTGATTCGTATAAAACCGGCGGCTTGCTGGCGATTGGAATTGATGCGAGAAATCAGGGTTTTACAGCTGAAAAGTTTTTGGAAGCAACCAAAAAGCTGAAATATAAACTGCTGTTCTTGGATGCGGATACTGATGTTTTGCAGCGTCGCTTTTCTGAAACCCGCCGCCGTCACCCGCTGGCAAAAGACAGGCCGATTGCGGATGGAATTCGCCATGAAAAAGATTTGGTTGAAAAGCTGCGCAAGCATGCAGATTATGTGGTTGATACTTCGACTTTTAACCAGAGTGATTTGCGGAATTGGATTCGCGGGCATTTTTCGGCTGAAAATGAACAGTTGCTCATCACCCTCACCTCGTTTTCATATAAGGCCGGGCTGCCGCGCGAAGCGGATTTGGTGTTTGATGTGCGGTTTTTGAAGAACCCATATTATGTGCCGGAACTGCGCGAGAAGAATGGTAAGAACAAACAGGTTGGCGAATATATCGAGAAAGATAAAAACCTTGAGCCGTTTTTGAAAAACGTGATGAATTTGCTGATGCCGCTATTGCCGGTTTATAAGGCGGAAGGAAAATCATATTTGACGATTGCATTCGGCTGCACCGGCGGCAAGCACCGTTCAGTTTTTGTTACTGAAACTGTGGCCAAAAAGCTGGATATCAGCGGATATAAATCCGTTGTGCGGCATAGAGATGTGAATGATTAAATTTTAATTTGCGCTCAAGCGCCGCGCACAGCTTCTCGGCCTCAATGGCCTTGCCTTCCCGTTGGTCAGGATCCATAGCATTACCTACAATGCTTTTGAAAACGCCGGCGAATGCGCCGGGCTGACGGCTCCTGGTTTTTAAAACTTATTTGATTGTGAACTGATGCGAGGCAGGAGCCGAGCCAGCCTTGAGCGTGGCGAAGCCACTATTCCATCTGAGGTTCAGGAGAACCGAAGGGGAATATTTATAATTCGTCCAAGCCAATATCGACCGGTTTTGCGCCGACGGTGATTTTGCTGGTGGAAATATAATCCACTCCGGTTTCTGCTATCTGGCGCACGCTCTCCAGATTTATGTTGCCTGAAGCTTCGATAGGAATTTTGCCGTTGGCTAACGCGACAACTTCGCGTAATTGCGCAGGTACCATATTATCAGCAAGAATCATATCAGGTTTAGCGGCGATTGCTTCCCTCACCTGTTCGATTGTGTCGCATTCTATTTCGATTTTTAAATTTGTGCTGCGGGCTTTGTTTATTGCCGCAGTTATTCCGCCAGCAGCTTTGATGTGGTTGTCTTTTATCAAAACCATATCGTAAAGACCCATACGGTGGTTTTCGCCGCCGCCGCATTTTACGGCGTATTTTTCCAATAGACGCAACCCCGGCGTAGTTTTTCGCGTATCGAGGATTTTGGCATTAGTACCTTTTATGGCATCAATATATTTTGCGGTTTCCGTGGATATTGCAGAAAGGTGCTGGATTAAATTTAGAGCTGAGCGCTCTTTAGCAAGAATTTCGCGAACGTTGCCGAAAACTTCGGCAATTTTTGCGCCAGCGTTTAAATGCGCCCCGTCTTTGGCGGTTATTTTGGCATTAGGAAATACTTGGATAATAACATCCGCACCGCAAAAAATAATATCTTCGCGCGTGTTGATGGCGAATTTGCCAGTGGCGTCAGCAGGAATTACTGCATTGCCTGTTGCATCGCCGCTGCCGATATCTTCGGCGAAAGCGAGTTCCAAGGTTTTAATCAACTGTTCTTTGTAGGTAACGGTCATTTTGCTGATCGGCATTGTTTTTTTGGTAATCATAATTAACCGGCCATTTAATTGCACTCAAGAGCTGAATATTTTTTGCGGTTACAGAGTCTTTATAAGCGGCGGCAACTGTGGATTTTAGAACAATATATTTATATTCATCTTCCATAAGAATAATTTCTGAATATAGCTCGTGGTCTTTCCCGGAAAGATAGGCCGACCTTTTTGCCCAATATCTCGTGTTGTTATTTATCACCTGAATTTCGTCTTGGCCGAGCAATGTGTCATTAGGAGATGCCGCAGCCACTGTGGCCGTGACTTGTGCGCCGGCAGCCGGATGGAGTGCCGCATCATATACATAAAGAGTATCATGAATTGTGGCAGCGCCATTAATAACAGAATAACCTAATGCATAGTTAGAGGAATCTATTGCATAGAATATATCAGGTGAGCGTGTGAATTCACCAATCTGGGCGGGATATTCGGGCGGAAAGGTATAATCACGCACAGTTTGTGGCGGGTATACGCCCGTATCTTGCGCCACAGCACTGCAAGGAGCTAGTGAGATAAAAAGTATAAAAAGAGTTTTCTTCAATGAAGAAAACTGCATTTTAGCTTGCCTCTTCCAATTCTTCTTTAGATACTGGCGCAACATTTAGAGCATTGTTATTGTCGCCAAGAATTTTGCGGATTTTTTCTTCCAGTTCAGCAGCAACTTTTGGGTTATCACGCAAATATTCTTTGGCGTTTTCCTTGCCCTGGCCGATGCGTTGCGAATTATAGCTGAACCATGAGCCCGCTTTTTCGATAATGTTTGCTTTAACGCCGAGATCAATAATTTCGCCGTTTTTGGAAATGCCTTCGCCATACATAATTTCGAATTCAACTTGTTTGAATGGCGGTGCGACTTTGTTTTTCACAACTTTCACACGGGTTGAAGAGCCGATAACATCATCTTTTTCTTTAATGGCACCTGTGCGGCGGATATCAAGGCGAACTGAAGCATAGAATTTCAACGCATTGCCGCCGGTAGTAGTTTCTGGGTTGCCGAACATAACGCCGATTTTCATACGGATTTGATTGATGAAAATGACCATGCAATTGGTTTTTGAAATTGAACCAGTGAGTTTGCGGAGTGCTTGTGACATGAGGCGTGCTTGTAAGCCCATGTGAGAATCACCCATTTCGCCTTCTAACTCGGCTTTTGGAACTAGGGCCGCAACTGAATCGATAACGATAACATCAACTGCGCCTGAGCGAGTTAATGTATCGGCAATTTCGAGACCTTGTTCACCAGTATCAGGTTGTGAGATGAGAAGTTCGTTTACGTTTACGCCGAGTTTTTCAGCATATACCGGGTCAAGCGCGTGTTCAGCATCGATAAATGCGCAGGTTTTACCCATTTTTTGCGCTTGGGCGATTGTGGAAAGGGTTAGCGTGGTTTTACCAGAAGATTCAGGGCCAAAGATTTCGATAATGCGCCCCTGTGGCAAACCGCCAATGCCAAGCGCCATATCAAGAGAAATTGAGCCGGTGGAAATTGCTTCGATGTTCAGCGCTTCTTTGCTGCCGAGCTTCATAATTGAGCCCTTGCCGAAATTTTTTTCAATTTGTGAGAGAGCTGCTTCGAGTGCTTTTTTCTTATCCATAAATTACCTGCTTATTAGATGTTATATATGTATTAACATCTAACAGGTTTTCAATGTTTTGGAAGGAGAATCTTTTTCTCGCGAGACGAGAAAATTATAGGTAATTAATTGAGCGCGATTTTTTTATCTTTATGCTGATTGCTGTGGTGATGTGATTGAGCAGGCTGATTAGCTTCAGCTAAATTACCAATCTGTTTTACGTTATTTTGTTCAGCAATCTGGCGCGCGTTATCCATGCGTTTATTATACGCCAGCCCACCAACATCAACTGAAGGCAGAAATTCCAGAGTTTGGTATTGGCTGGTTTTTAATGTGTGATCAAAATCAGGATCGAACGAAGTTATGCAGCCGGCTGATGTGCCGTTTTTTCTGGCATTATAATGTGCTAAAAAACCATCTCTATCTGTTCCGCCTGGCTTGGATAATGGCACTGCATTGTGGTGCACTTTTGAGTGATATGAATATTTGCCGATATGATAATCCTGAATCGGCACGCCGTTTTCGAGGTTGCCGCCGGTGCCATATTTCATGCCGGGAATCATTCCGTCTTTATCCTGCCATTTTTTGGGATCATGAAAATATTGAGGGTTGTGCGCACCGCCGCTTTGGATGCCGTGCACAACATATTCATTAAGGCCAATTTTTTTGGCCATAGTTCCCACACCCATCGGCACGCCGTTATATTCACCTATCCAGGTGGCTTGCGCGACTAAAATGCCTTGCGGGCTATGATCAAGCCTGGTTTTTAAATCATGAGTCAAAACGCCGCCGCCGTGATCTTTCACGAATTGCGCCATTTCTTGTTTGGAATGGATGGTGTTGTTAATAGTATGGCTGGAGTTACCGGCAAAAAGATTGCTTAAGCTGCGGCCGATTGCTGAGAACAGATTATTTGATTGTTCGGGTTGTTCTTTTGCCATTAGTTACATACCTTGTTTGTTTGCGTGGAGTATACACAAAACCGGGGCTTGATGCTAATATTTTTTGAATGGAGTTTATGCCGACAAATCAATTAGGCAGGCTGGTTTTGGCGTGATGGGCGGGTGCCATTAGTGTGCTGAGTATTTTGCGAAAGCGTAGCTGCTGGCACACCAATATTGATATGGTTAAGACTGCTATCATCGTATGATAAGTGCAAATCTTTGCAGATTTGTTTTAAATCCGCAGTGGACTTTAGACCCGTCGGATCATTGTTAAGATCAGTTTTTGTTTGGACGACTGAAAGTTTATCAGCCCCCGATACCAAGGTAATAAATAATGAACCACCGGTCTTTTGATTATATTTTTCGGCAAGCTCAGCAACTTTTTGCTGCACTGCCGGGCTTAATTTATCTAATTTAACGTCGTTATTAACAGCAACTTTGCCGGATTTTAAAGCTTTGACTAAATCATCGATAACTTTTGGATCATGTTTCTCAAGCTTATCCACTGCCTTCTCTGCAGCTTTTGCCGGTGACTCACCTTTTTTGACATCATGTTTGCCTTGCTCAATCACCTGATCAGGAATTTCTTTTACTGCTTTTTTCACAGGTTCAGGAATATGTGGCGAATTTTCAACCTGGGTTTTGTTTAATGCTCCGGTGAAAAATGCCGCGAATAGAAGCAACAAACCCATCATTGGGTCTTCTTGCATCTTTTCCATGATGTTATCCATGAGGTCATCACCGCTTAGGCGTTTCAAATGGCCATTTTTGCGGGCTTCTTCATATGACTCATAACCACCGGCTCGCGGATCAATTATAACTTTTTTACTTTCTTCATCCGCCAGTTTTAAATTTTCTGGGTCATGTACCTGTTTGGCTAATTCTGCCCGTATTTGATCAGTCGTGATTTCACCAGAAGCTAGCTTTTTATTAACCTTAAGAATTGCCTCTTGAACAACTCTAGGGTTTTTAAAACCCTTGGCATCCATATGCGCAACTCTTTCCGCAGAAGCTGCGCCCTGCCCTTTAGTATCCATTGCATATTCGCCAGCCGGTATCCATTGATTACTATATTTATCAAAAACAGGTTTTGAGTTAGTTACGCAAGTAAGACCCAATCCTTTTTCCAAAGCACCTTTATGTACGTCAATATCACCATGCGGCATGCCACCAAAATCGGTTGCCCAGCCAATAGCCTGATATGTTTTTCCGTCTGGGGCTTTATTTTTAAATAAAACTATATCACCAAGCTTTAAATTTGTTCTTTTGTCGTTACCGGGGTGGCCGCGCCATTTTCCGGGAATGGCGAAAGTTGAATATCTTTCATCACCAGGTACACCACTAGCGGTATCATTTCCACCATTAGGATGCCCAGGATACGCATTATCCCTGCCGTCCTTGAACGTGGTAAATATCGGGCCACTCTTTTCCATAATCCCAACCTATCACGCCCTTATGACAGTTTCATTACAAAAATGCATATTTTTGTTAAATTATCGAGAATTATACTGCTGCAAGTGCGAAAAAACTATGCTAGGAAAGCCCCATGAAATTCACCGTTTTTACGCTTTACCCCGAAATGTTTCCTGGCAGTCTTGGTTTTTCTCTGGCAGGAGAAGCATTGGCGAAGGGTAAATGGCAGCTGGAAACGGTTAATATACGCGATTTTGGGCTGGGCAACTATAAGCATGTGGATGATACGCCTTATGGTGGTGGTGCTGGAATGGTGTTAAGAGCGGATGTTTTAGGCCCCGCAATTGAAACTAAGAAGCTAAAAAAACTAATTTATTTGTCACCTCGTGGCGAACGACTAACTCAGAAAAAAGCTTTAGAATTCAGCAAATTACCAGAAATAGGGTTGATTTGTGGGCGATTTGAAGGAATTGATGAGCGGGTTACCGCACATGAAGTTGAAAGAATTAGAGCCGGAACAACTTTCCCAGCCTCAGCCCCATATAACCATTCTGGTTTTTATGATGATACGAAAATTGCGCGTGGCACATTTGAACACCCATCGCCGCTAGAATTTGCTGTTATGAAAATGGAAGGGTTTCATTCAAAAATTACATTTGATGGTTATAGGGCAAGCGATGGTGGATATGGCAATCCTAATTCAAGCAAGCATGTTACTCGCCCAGAAGCTTTTTGTGAAATGCAAGATCAGATTCGCAGAAAAATTGGTGATTTGAGAGAACATGGTCTACTTGAAGGCTTTAGCAGAATGGCTCCGCATCAGCAAGATGCTGCAATGATGTTTGCATATAACGTTGATGTTAGCAAATTTGCAAATGCATCATTGGGACATATGATAAGAAATGGCGATGTTGCCGCCATTCCTGGAGAAATGATGAAATATAATCATGCACGTCATGGCGAAAAAGGAAGGCTTGTTGTTGCTGAAGGCCTAACTCCTCGACGGGATTTTGAAAAAAGTTATTTTAATAGTCCGCAAATTGCATACACAACTAAACTTTCCAACGGGCAAACTTTTTCTGAATGGAAAGGCTTAGATAGTTCTGATAACCAAATTATTGCAGGCCATTTAGCATATTATAGAGCCAGCGAAGGTGGTAAGCATAATATTGCTGTAGATTCAATGAATCCAAGCCATATGTATGCTATGA
>Ga0206927_1110_pt2 | contig 17229 bp, 9 predicted proteins | sample Alteio_BWOrgHeat_60_FD_153249 | JGI IMG/M metagenome (GOLD analysis project Ga0206927, IMG submission 153249) | Enriched cells from forest soil in Barre Woods Harvard Forest LTER site, Petersham, Massachusetts, United States -... | ecosystem: Environmental > Terrestrial > Soil > Temperate forest > O... | reverse complement strand
ACCAATTGCTCCCAATTCTTTACGGCCCAATTCGTTTTTCGAGAAGTCTTTTCCCATACTATGTGCAAAACGATCCCTTCTAAATCCACAAAGGCTCGCCCGGCACGCCCAGCGACATTCGCGAACTCGGTGGCAGGGATGATTTTCTGATTTCGCCATATTGAGGGTATCAAAAGCACGCTTGCTGAAAGGTTCAAGCCCTGAGCAAGCGTGGGGGATGCAATGGTTAATGGGCAGTCGCCGGATCGAAGTAACCGTTCAACTTCATTCAAAAATGGCCGCGGCAGTCCTCCATGATGCAATGCAACTCCGTGCTGAAGACATTTAACTGCTGGATGTTCGCTTCCCAGCCACTCGGTGCCAATTGTCATAGCGTCTCTGATTCGCTGATTGATCGCGCGCAGCGGTGCAAGAACCTCGTGTTCGATACACTTTAACGCAAGTTTGCCAAGTGTTTCAACGGACGCTCTGAGCGCGCAGTAAATGAGCACCTGCTTATCTTGTTCAACGAATCGCCATGCCGCCGCCAGCGTAAGCTCGTTTTTCTCACTGGGGAAGACTTTCCGCCGCCTTGATGTTATTGGGGGGATCTGCGCTTCGACAAAGCGCGGCACGAATGGGCTTTCACCTTCAATCTTGACGTCCATACGCGCCGCATCCGATAGCCACCGGAGCGTGCCAAACCGTTGACGGGTGGGCCTCCAAATTGAGTGAACTGGACCACCTGGGTTGTCCTGTCGAATCCATGCAACAAGATCACTCATCTCATCTGGCGTTGGAAACAGTGCCGAGAGGCACACTATTCTGCGGTTCGCCGCGTCCTCGCGCCGAAGTATTCTTTGAACAAGTGATTCGTATCGAACCTCTCGCTCATTTGGTCCGAGCATATGGCCTTCGTCGAGCACTATTAGACCGATATCCTCAATTATAGTTGGGTCGTTTCGCAGAGCGAAATCGAGCTTCTCTGGTGTCGATACAACTATGTTTCCCTCGCGGAGCGTCTGGACGTCTCCGCTTTCAATTCCGGCCGATCCATAGAGTGAAGAGACTGAGAAACCAAGCGGCGTAAAGGTATGACCGAGATCTCTCTCAATCTGAGCGGATAAAGCACGTAACGGAGTTACGTACACAACGCGTTTGTTTTCAGATAACGCACGAAGAATGCAGAGTTCCGCAATTCTAGTCTTGCCGGCGCTCGTGGGGAGCGCCACCACCAAGTCATCTGATATATCCACTGAACGCCTTGCGGCGTCGAGTTGCGATGGCCAAAGTTCAATCGCGGAACGCGTGCCAAGGCGGAGACGCTGAATATAATTTCTCCGGAGTTCACTCCAGCGTTCATGATCATCGCTGTCCGGGGGTAGCAATGGAATCTGTTGGTAAAGACTAAGTTGCCAAAGTTCGTCTATTAGGTGCAATGCCAATGTCGCTGTCCACCAATGGCTTACTGCATTCAGATCTCGCGCCGCATTCGCTGTCGCAGTCAGTTGCCGTTTTGCATTGGCGGCAGAATCGGCTTCGCCAGTCGTAATGGCGTGATCAAAGAGCGCAAGTCCACGCATAAATGAAGTTGTTATAATTACGTGGATTGCATCCGTCTCATCAAAATCAACATCCTCACGAAGGCGATCCGCAACCTGACCATCGTCATTATTTTCGTTGAGCAGCCAGGAAGAATATAAACGATGCATTTCCTCCAGATTGCGGCGCAAAAGATGCAATAGTACCGCTTCCGTTGGAGCCAGATTTTCAGCCTCGGCACCAGTCGGCAATATCGAATACGCTCGCGCTGAATACTGGGCGAGATGAAATGCTACTGCGGCCGTCACGCGATGAAATCCCCGGTCACGTCGGATGTTTCCACGGTGGACGGCTGCTTCAATCGCTTCTCCGGCGACAAGAAACGCGCGTTCGAATGACTGTGTTCCTTCCGACAAGCTGCGAAGTCGCAATGCCATCGTCATGATGGTGTGTGCGTAGTCGAAAAGATCTTCGCTTAAGCTGTCGGGAAAAGGAGGCGAGCCAGCAGGGATGGTTCCATCTCGCCAAATGAGACCTCGTGCCAGCCCTTTGTCGAGAAGCCGACTGCGATATCCAGGCATGACGGCTGCTTCAAGCCTGCTCCGCAGCTCCGAGATAGTTTCGGCCAAGCGCTATAACCTCCCAAATAATTTACCGATAAACCCGGCGTGGTCTTTAATTCGAAAGCCGATGGCGTGGCGCAAGCGCTTCTTCTTGGCGCATGCAACCAGATGGTCGGACAACATTGTCTTTGGATTGCTCCCAGTCAACGTGAAGAGCATATGCTCGACGGTGTGCCCACTAAAGCTGACCAGTACGGCTTGCTCCAGTTCTAAGGCAAGTTTGTCCTGATCCTGTTCTCGAAGACGCTCTGCGACAAAGAGTACGGAGTGACGACTTGGACGACCACGATTTCTCCCCAATGCTTCGGCTGCTTCGTCAATTGCACTTGATGCAAGTGCGGCTCGGCTTTTTGATTCTCCCTTAAGAAATTGAAGCTTCTTCTTTGAATCACGCGTCAAGCCGACGATATCGTCGCCTCGTAGCGCCATATTGCGTCCGTCCTTCCATCGAAGACGGCGAATGGGAACACTATATGCGATTTGCTTCTCGGCGATCTCTGTAGCCAATATCTCGCCCAGATCACCGGACCGCGCACGCTTATTGGTCGGCAAATGCTCCGATAGCAGTGCCGCCGTTTTTGGCGCACCAAGCTCAACAAGACGCTTTGCGGTGATCTTGGGATCGACAAAATGAGTACGAACTGTCTGAACCAATAGGTCGATTATATCGCTCGGTACTTTTGACTGTTCATCAATCAGAATGAGTGAATGACCTTCGACCGCTGTCGTCTTGCAGTCGAGCCATTCAACAAACCAATCTCTTTTCTTACTCATACTCGGAACACTTTCATCACTTCATCGCCCAAATGATTGATCACCTTCACTGCAATGCGCCCTGACTTCGGTTTTTCGAATGGGCGCGATGTGTCGCTGTTCAGCGTTGCCCAGGCGTCTTCGTTAATTTCGACTTTGAGTGTGGTCTTCAGTGCTTTGTACAAATCGTTGGCGCCTAGGAAGTATGCGTGGCGGACGAAGAAGCTTTCTTCGTTGTAGTCGGTGTCGATGAACCAGCAGGCGATGCCTTCGGCGCCATCGCTGCGGACTTCGCCGGTTTGGGGATGGAAGACGTCAACGCCGTTGATTTTGACGCGGAATTTTCCGTCCTTTTCCTTTGTGATCGTGATGTCAGGCTCACCGAAGATGACGAACAGATTCCCTTTGCCGGTGTTCTTCAGATTCTCAGCCATGTGCAGATCGGCGTTCATGCGGGCTTTGAGGACGGGGATGCGGCCGAGTTTGTCGAAATCGGTGGCGCGGGCTTCATAGTTGAAGGCGCAGGCGATGAGCACGTCGAAGTTGCCGTCGCCAGCCTCGCGCGCCGCTGCAACAAGGTCGGAGCGGGAGACGGTGCCGAACTCCGGGCCGATGAAGATGCCGGCGCGCTTTTCCTTACCGGAATCTTTGCCGCCTTCGAGATATCGGCCTTCGGCGCAGATGTACATACCAGGCCATCCGGTGAGGGAGACAAAGTTGATCTTGTCCTCTTTGTGCGCCTGCTGGACACCCGCGAACTTGAGATTCTCCAGGATCATCTCGGCGAATGATTTCTTTTCGCCGTACTTTGCGCCGGGGTCGGCGACTGTTTCATTCAATTCGTCGTCTTCGTCCACAACCAGTACGCGATGAGGCGATAGGCTTTCAACTGTGAACGGTCCGGCGACGCGGACGCGCTTCTTGTCTTCGTAAGGTTTATCGTATAGATATTCGAATCCCGCTTTTGCCGCGATGGAGGCATCGATCTCCTTTTGTCGCGCGATACGGGCCGTCCACCAGTCGACGTGCAGCTGCTTTGCTTTCGCTGACCACTTCGAATCGGATTCGCGTGGAATCTCCCATTCTTGCCATTTCTGTTTCAAGACCGAATTGAGCGACTCGCGTAGCTTCTCCAATTGATCCTGAAATTTTTCCCAAATGACGTCTATCTCGGAGTTGTTGGCAATATCTTTCAGCGTGATGTGCGGCACGCGTTCGTAGACAAAGCCCTGGCGGATGTCGCCGTGAGTCAAGCGCGTGGACGGTGCCGTGTGCGTGACTTCACCTTCCTTTACTTGGCCTTCACTCGAATCGGCGAGCAGATAATACGGATATCGCGCGGCCATAATGCGAGCGCGAGCCAGTGCAAGCGCCACTCGAGAGGTGTCGATCGTGATCCAGCGGCGCCCCCATTGTTCTGCGACGAACGCGGTGGTTCCGGAGCCGCAAGTTGGGTCAAGCACCAAGTCCCCTGGGTCCGTGGCCATTAGAATACATCGTTGAACCAGCTTTGTTCCACTTTGAACAACATAGATCTTCTCGTCTGTAAAACTACCGGTACCGGTATCGTTCCAGACATTTCCGATCGCTTGCGCTCTAAAATCGTCCATGAACCTCACATACGTGAGGCTGTTTGCAGCTTGACCAATCCGATCTGCTTTGATTAGCCTCGACATGCCGATTTCGCCAGTTTTCCAATATCCCTTTCCTGATCCGTAAACCTTTCCGTTTAACGAAACAGGAAAGTTGCCTGGTGGACGCTGTGAAGTGAGATTGTCAAACCTAAACACGCCGGCAGTGTCGTTTGAGGTGCGCCCTTCCTCGGACACCGGCCGAATCAATCCATTGGGCTCACGCACCCAGCGGTAGACTCCGGCTTTGTCCGCGTCAAAACCTTTGGCAAGGAGTGGATTTCGAAATTTAGTTGTCGAGCGCTGTTTGGCGAACCATAGAATGTAATCAGCCGTTCCAGCAATCAGTTCGGACGTTTGGCTTGCTGTCTTCACGACGGTAAGTTGCGTACAGCAATTCTCCTCCCCAAATACCTCATCCATCAACGAACGCACGCGATGAACATTTTCATCACCAATCTGCACGAATATCGAGCCGGAGTCGGAAAGCAAATCTCTAGCGACGGTCAGACGATCACGAAGGTACGTCATATAGGAATGTATGCCGTCGCGCCAAGTGTCACGAAATGCTTTGACTTGTTCGGGTTCGCGTGTGATTTGATCTTTTGCGCCGTCCTTCACGTCACGGCTCGTCGTGCTCCACTGAAAATTCGAGTTGAATTTGATTCCGTACGGCGGATCGAAGTAAATGCACTGTATACGTCCACGTAATCCTTCGCGCTCAGCCAGGCTGGCCATTACCTGCAAGCTATCGCCAAGAATCATTCGGTTCGACCAATTCGATTCGTGATGATAGAAGTCGGTTTTCGCTGCGGTGTCCGGGAGGCCGTTGAAATCGGCGTACATGTCCGCGAACAGCGGATGCGCCTGCGGCTCCCGCGTACGCTGTGTCTGGGCTAGCAGATCGTCGATCAACGCTTTCGGATGGATTTTCTCCTGAATATAGAGCGGCGGCGCGGCCGCTACGAGATCTGACCAATCCTGATCATCCTTTCCGCGCCAAACCAACTGCGGATCCAGATCGCGATTGCGCCGCTCGTACGCCACACGCAACGGGTCCTGCGATTCCTGTTTCATCACCGATTCAAATTCTGCCGTGGGAATGTGCCGGCGCTTGGCCTCGGTGTGCTTGAGCGCCTCAACAGTTTTCTTGCCGCTTTCAGATTTACCGCTCTTCTTTGCCATCGTGATCCTTACGCTCCGGTCCGTTTTACGACCGAATCAATGATTTTGTCGAACTCCTGCTTGATCTTCTTTTCAAATTCAGACTGGATTGCGTATACATCCGTGAATTCGGCAAATGCCCACCGGCCATACTTGCCGGCATGATTCACGCCAGGGATCCAGTACGTTTCAATTGCACTCTTCTTATCCTTTGCGTTCTCATTGCGGAAGCCCTTGATTTCGATAATCAGGTGCAGCGGGTCCGGGCGGCCGTCGTCAATCAGCACGATAAAATCTGGCAAATAGCGATGCGGCTCGGCGCCGACAAGATACGGAACCTCAAGTCCAAGGCCCTGATTTTTCACGTACGACCGCACGCGCGGATGCGATTCGGCTACGCGACAAAATTCTGCTTCCCAGTCGCTGTCGCAGATCACCCAGTTGATCTGGCAGCGGTTGGGCGCCGTCTGCCAGCGAGTGGTTTTCGATGTGTTGAAGTTCACGTGCGCGGACGAGCCAACGGGATTGTACGGGTCAAGCACTGCAACGATGGGTCTTTCCTTCGACATCGATGCCGTGATCCCATCGGTGATCCGCTGGCATGCGCGGTCAGCGAGCTCCTGATATAGGAGCTGAGCGGGGTACGTATCACCTTTACATACCAGACATGTTTCCAGCCACTGCCGCGTGATGCGTTTGAGCTGGCCGAAGAGATGCAGCCTGGGCTCATCACCGGGATCGCGCCAGTTCTTGTACAGCAACCGCTGCGTGAGATGGAAGAGGAGCGTCGATTGCCGTACATCCTGCAAGTGTTTCAAATTCAGGTCCACCGCCTCGCCGATGATGCCCTCGTTGCGCGTGACCGATGGACCGACGATTTGGGGAGTGAGCTCCAGGATCGAATCTTTGGTAAAATTGGCTTCCAGGCGGTCTTCTGGTAACTCGATGCGGTAGCCTTCGACGCGCGGAAAGCTGATTTCCGATGCGTCGCGGTCAGGCCGGAGAGCCTTGACCTGAATCGTTTCGCGCGGCGGCGCTGGCGCTGCAACCACGGGTTTGGCGGTGAAATCAAACGGAATTCCCAGGATATCGGCGTACTCCACGTTGAATTTTTGCTCTTCATTCAAATCGTACGACTGCCGTCGCAATGCGCGGCCGATGACCTGCTCGCAGAGCAATTGAGTGCCGAACGCGCGCACACCGAGGATATGCGTGACGGTGTTGGCGTCCCATCCCTCAGTCAGCATTGAAACGGAGACCACGCAGCGAATCTGTTCCCCCAAGCGGCCCTTCTTGCCAACCGTGTTCATAACTTCGCGCAGCAATTCATGATCGGCGATATTTTCGCCTGCCTGGCGATCGCCAGTGCGTTCGACCATTTCACGGCGGAACCGTTCGATTTCGTCGCTGGCCATTTCACGGAAATTGTCGTCGAGCGCATCGCCGGACTCGAGCTGCTCGCTGTCGATCAGCAGCGTGCGCGGGCGCGCCAGCCGTTCGCCGTGCTCATCGAAGTTACGGAACAGCGCCAGCCGGCCGTTTTCAAGAATGGTAGAGCCGTCGTCTTTCTCTCGAAAAAAACCGCTGATATAGTCGTAGACAAGCTTCGAGGTCGATGTGTTGTTGCAGACGACAATGAAACACGGCGGCACGCTGATGCCTTCCGTATCCCACAGATTGAACGTCTTCTCGTAATGGCCGTATAGCGCATCGAGCGCGGTTTGCAGTTCGACCGGCAGGCTGAGCGGGTCGAGCTTGCTCGACTTGCCGCGCCCTTTTTTGGGCATACGGCTGCGGATATTCTCCCAGAGGTTGCGGAATCGCGGCATCTCCGAGCCGGGAATGTTGTCGGCAACGGGCACTCGCGGCAGTTTAACGATGCCGCATTCAATCGCATCCATCAGCGAGAAATCGGTCATGGTCCACGGAAAGAGCGTGCCTTCCGCGTAACCGGAACCTTTGAGAAAAAATGGCGTCGCCGACAGGTCGATGGTCTGGTTGATGCCAATCTTGCGATTCACCGTGGCAAGGCCGTTGATCCAGAGTCGTGCGGCTTCGTTATTCTTTTCAGCTTCTTTGCGTTCGTCGCCGCTCAGATCGTCTTCTTCCTCTTCTTCATCCTCCTGGACTTTTGCGCGATAGCAGTGATGTGCTTCGTCGTTAAGGACCAAGATGTTTTTGATGCCCATCAGGTCCGGCATGACGCGCTGGAGCATCTGGCCTTCGGTTTCCTGCGTGTCCAGTTCGCCGCCGCGTCCCTGCAACAGCGCGCGTCCGCCCGCAGAAAGCTCAATCCGTTCGCGCAATTTGAACGCGTGAAAATTGGTGATGACGATCTTGGCGCGCTCAATATCACTGAGCATGTCGCTGGGGACCAATTCGCGGTCTTTGTAGTAGCTGTCCGGATCGTTGGGCTGCAATACGCGCAGGCGGTCGCGAATCGTTAGCCCTGGGCAAACGACCAGAAAACCACGCGTAAACCTCTTGCTATTCGGCCGGCGCACGGCGTTGATCGTCTGCCACGCGATCAACATCGCCATGACGGTGGTCTTGCCAGCGCCCGTAGCCAGCTTGAGCGCAAGGCGCATCAGTTCTGGATTAGCTTCCTTGTTGGCAGCTTCGAGATGGTCGAGGAAAGTCTTGCCAGTGTTGCCGAACTTTGGCGCCACTTCCATCAACCAGATAGCGGTCTCGGCCGCTTCGACCTGACAATAGAAGGGGCGAAGGCTCTGAAATTTGTGCTGCCGCCAGTGCTGAAGTAGCCGCGCAGTCTCGGGAGTGACGAGCCAGTCGCTCGCATTGGGACGCGTGCGCCATTCATCCACATGTCGGCGAATGTTGTTGATGATCGGCGTTGGGTCGTACCGTTGCGTTTCGGTGGACAGACCTTTGCCTTCATCGAACACGAATTCGCGTTCGTTGACCTTCTTCTTTCGCTTCTTTGGCTTCGGAATCGGCGTGATGAATTCCGCGCGGCGCCGATTATCGACGATCCTGTTCGTAGGCTGCCCGGACGCATCAAGCTCCCAGTGGCGGGATGGATACTCATACGGCGAGTTCAGGATCGGTTTTTCGAAGAACTGTTCGGGCATAGCAGCAGTCCTTTTTTCTCGGTGCGATAGCTCAGCCGTGGCAAATGACTGCGAGTCCCGGACAATGCGTGCCCACGCCTTTCCAGAATTTCGATTTCGAAATCAGAAAGGGCAGATTACATGCGAATGGATCGGGGTGCAAGGGGCAACGGGTATTTGCGGGTGTTTGCAACACGTTAATCACGTGTGCGTTGTTTTTACAGAATGTCCATCGGCATTTAGCTTGGAGTGGCAGCCACCGCGGCATCGTCGCCGCCAGATTCGCCGGCCTCAAATAGTATCGTGTTGAACGCTTTCAAAACTTCGGGATGTTTGCTTTCCATAAGCGCGCGCACCCGCTCATTGGTGACGAGTTTCCGAATGTAGACGCAGAGCTTCAACAGGTCGGCAACATACTGCCGGTAAAGTCCGCTGTAGAAGTCAAATCGCTCTTCCACTTCGTTCAAGCTTTTGAGCAATTCTTGCTTCTTGTCTTCTTGATCCCACGGATTCTTTGAGTTTGCTGGGAATTTTGCGCGAAGTCGAGCCGGTGTCCGGATGACCATCGCGCGCGCGAACGCAGGCGTGAAATCTCCGGCCTTCGCCATGTCGTTCAAAATGACGATCTGTCGCTCCTGCTTAACAAAGGCAAGGCTCACCGCACACGATTTGTTTATGCGGCCGGCATCCCACTCTTTCACAACTTCAGGCGCCAATTTCGATATGAGCGCCTTCTTCATTCGTTCGGCAAGTGATCCGAGACCGAGGGCTCGCGAAATGGTTTTTTCATCTAAGACTTCCAGCGACTTGCGAAGCATTCTATTCTCTTGAATTGGCGACAGTCGGTTCACCATTTTATTAAATGAGTATGCCTCTTTTGTTTTGTAGACCAAGCAAGGGACAACCTCGATGCCGAGTTCCATACAGGCCAGATATCGCAGATAGCCATCCAAAATGTTAAAATGATCACCGTCCTTATATACGCACAATGGCTCAATCAATCCAACTGCACGGATGCTGGCAATGAGTCGCTTGAAGCCCTGCTCCAGTGGCTTTCGCTCGTTGAGCGGCTGTAACTGAATGACAGGAATATCTATGCCTCTAGGCTCCGGTGCTTTGGACATTGGTGCTCCCTTCCGGTTTGGATGCTGAAATCGCCGAGATTTCCTTGCCCGTTGGCAGTCCACCATAAGAGCCGGCCAACTGCGGCAACTCATGAAGTCCTTCGCCTCGTATGAGTTCTATGAAATCGGCCGCCTTCATCAATTTTTCTAGCGCGCCTACAATCATGAAGAGCCTGTTCTCTTTATGCTCCGCTTCTTTGACGTAGCTCTGCTTTTCCTTTGTGACCCGTGAAATATCACGCTTGAGCTGTTCCACAGTATACGTCATGTGCTTATGGCCTCCCGCGTCCTGACGGCCGGGCCGTTGGGCAGATCTTTTATTAATAATACGCTTTATCTGAGTAAAATTTGATGTGTTGACAACGTTGGCATCGAATGCGTCCATTAGAATGTTTTGAATCTCTGAATCGCCAGCCTCCGCAATTTTACATGCAAATGAAATTGGAAAGACTCCTTGCTCGACGCCTCGAATGAGTCTGTCTTCGCCACGCTCCGCCAGATTTATATAAGTCGAAACGAATGACTCAGAGCGCCCCAGAATGACACAAATCTCCTTCAGTGGCATGCCCGAGTTTTTCATCCGCACGACTTCTTTCGCAAACCACATTGTTCCCGGCGGTACGCGGGCAATGTTTTCGATCAGGCTCATGAGAAGGGCCTGCTTGCGATCAACGTCAACGATCTCGGCCTCAATCTCTACCTTCTTGAGACGCTTGTGCGCATTAAGGCGACCCTCGCCGCAGACCAGTTCGTATTTACCCGACTTTTGAAAGTAGTGCTCGTTAACGACAATCGGTTTGAGCAAGCCGACCGATTCGATACTGCGGGCGTTATCGTCAAATTGCTTTTGGTCCCTTTCTCTTGAATTGATCACAACAATGTCATCGACGGGAATACGACCGTAGCGGCGTTCTTTCATTGAACGCAACTTAATGGCATCCTCCGAGCGATCGCTCATTTCATGATTTCCTTCAGCAAATTGAGTCCGTTGTGTCCAAACATGTCCACCTTGGCATCGGTTGGACCGTACAGACGTACGAGGCGGTTGTGGACAATGAGGCGTGGAAGTGCAAGAAAGCCGAGAATTTCGTGCCGTCCGCCATTTGAGAGAGGAACGCCCAGCGTGACATCAACCTCGATCCGCCGGTCTGCTTGGAAAGACCAATAGATACGATCTCCGTAAGGAATCGGGACAGAGGGTTGAATAATGATGGTCAGGCTGTCGTTCAAGACGATGAAATCATCCCACTCTTGAAGCGACGCTCCCGTTGCGACAAGCTGTTCCCTGACCGTTTGACGAACTCTCCCGATAACGTCCTTAAATGTTTCAAGAAAAGCCTGATCCAGTCCTCCGAAGCAGCGCCGATACGCATTTGGAGAAGGGGCCTTTGGATCGGCGCGGACCAAACTCTCTTTGATAAAGCCGTACTCCTCATATTGAGCATAGAGACGTGCCAACATGTTCTCGCGCGTGCCAATTCGTGCTCGTTCCGAAAAGATTGTCTGTGCCTTTTCGTATGTCTCCCGCGCGATGATTCCTTGAAACACATCCGGTGTCCGGATCCACTGATCAATTGGATTTGGGCGCGAAGGAGACAAAAGGCGCTGAGTCGTCTTGTTGTAGACAATCGTGCCGGTGTACATCTCATTGAGCAGGATATGCCGCACCTTTCCCGCGTCCCAGTTAGCTCCGCCAGGTGATGAAATGCGATCGCGGTTCAATGACTCCGAAATTTTGTCTTCCACTGCACCGTCAATGAAGGATTGAAAGATGCGACGTACCACTGCGACTTCTCGTTCATTGCCAGATGTCAACGTAACGCGCTGATTTTGAATGCTTTTTCGTTCGCCAGGTTTAAGCACTTGTACAGGTTTGCGCTGTTCATTGAGCAGCAAGCGACTCAGGGCATAGGGCGGCGAGCCGCCTGCGCGATATCCCTGCTGAGCGATTTTTACGCAACCCTTGAAAACTTTATCGCTCAATTCGTGGCTGTACTGCGCCGCGCGATAACGCTCGAATGTGAGATAGACGGAATACAGCGGATCGTCCTTTTTGGGAATCCCAATTGTTGTATAGATCACCTGCTTACCGTGCTTGGTGCATTCGGCTGAGTAAAGTGCGGAGCGGTCCGTATCTTGAAATCGACCCCAGCGGCTAACGTCAAGAACGAGAATGTACTGAAAGTCATCGCGATGTTTTACCCAGTTCTCAATCATGTCGTTAAACGCATGACGATCCTCCGTGGAAAGTCCAGACTTACCGTGATCAGCGAACTCTTTAATAATCTCAACACCGTGGTCCGCCGCCCATTTCTGCACCTGCTCGCGCTGAAGCGGAACCGAGTTCTCCTGACGGTCCTGCGCTGAGTGTCGGTAGTAGGCGACCGCACGCAGACTCGGTGCAGTCTTTTCGGGCGAAGATCGAGTGCGCCTCCACCACGCCTTCGGATCATTCGGTCTTTGAGGCCGGTGAGTTGAGTGGGGTTGAGTTTGAGCTGAATCCATCTTCGCTCCCGAGCAGGCGTTGTATTTTCCTGCCCCGAAGTATCACGCTTCTTACAGCGCCGTCGATGTTGTCTTTTTTTCGCGTGCCGGCGAGAATTGAAGTAAATCCAATCAACATAAGCGTATGCAGTCGCAAGATATCTTGTAACGCATCTGCGGTCAGATCCGGTCTAACTCGCAGGCTATCAAGCAGATGTTCAAAGGGGAAATCTTGTAACGACTCTTGGTTATTGGTGCGCTTCCGCCAGTAATTAGGATGCGTTTTTCGCCACTCGGTGACCCTGAGCACGTTCGCGTGACCAGAAAAGTAGTCTCGGCCTTTTTTGCTTCGCTGCCAGCGATGCTGGCTATTTTGCCTGCTCGCTTTTTTGCAAACAGGCTCGCCGCAGTAGTGCTGCCGAGCCCAGTTGCGCCGATCAGGTGTAAATTGCTTTCCGCAGTTTCTGCATTTCCGCCGTCGTCCGTGTTCCATGATTGTCGGCTCCCATCTGAAATCGGCCATGCTCGTCGGGCGCCGGGCCCGATCACTTGCACGCCTGAAAACACTGAATTTGGAGCCTGATCGCGGTGTGAACAAAGAGGCCAGAAGTGCTTGCGCACGTCTGGCCTCCGTTATGGTGATGATCGCAGGATAGAAATTTATGGGCGGCGACGTCCTATAACTCCGTATCGGGTTCCCGATACGGAGCAATGGGATACTGCAATGAACTGGCAGAGGCAGCGACATAACAAAAACGGCCCGAAGATCGGGCCGTTTCTATTTGGCTGGAGAGAAAATCCGTCAGTTGCGATGCTGGTCGAAATCCAGCAACTCTGTCAGACCGTTCGGCTTCCATTTTACGGTGATGTGGCCATCGGCGGTTATGCTGATCGCTTCGATCCATTTGCTCAGTTCCCAGCGAAGCGTTTTTACGTCCGCCGGACTGGTAAACAACGATCGGGCATGCCGTAGCGCCGTCTGTATCTGCGGCCGCAGTTCTTCGATCGACGGCGGCGTGGTCTGGCTGGCGACCCGGTTGAGGCTGGCCTCGAGCTCCTTCCGATTTATCCGGCAGCGATCCAGTTCAGTCGCCAGGGCGTCCAGATCGCCAACCTTCTTTGCCAGCGTAATCAGCCGATCGATCTCCAATTTTACGCCCGCCAGTTTCCGCTCGAGATCTTCCCGATTCTGGTCGCCGGAGTCGTCTTTGAGCGTGCGGACGATTTCCAAGGCGACGCTTTCGACGAAAGAATCGTTCAGCAGATCGTTGACGATCTGCTGGACGATGAACGAGTCGAAGGCGTCGCCGGGAAGTTTCATTCTGTTGCCGCATAACTGTTCGCCGTTCATCGCATTGCGGCAGCGATAGTAGTAATACTGCGAATTCTTGCTGCGCTGCCAATGCCCGGCAAACTTGCCGCCGCAACACTCACAGGTGACCAGCCCGGTGAGCGGGTATGATGCCTTGCGATCACCGAAACCAAAATCCGCACGTTGATTGGCGATCCGGCTGGCTTCGGCGGCGATCCAAAGTTCATCCGATATAATACGCCAGTTCTCATCCTGAACCTCAATCCATTCGCTTTGATCTTTCGCAATGCGTTGCTTCCGTGCCTTGCCGTCCTCGCCGATAACCAGCCGGAATCCGTGGCTATTGTAGATGAAGGTTCCGGCGTAGATTTTTTTCCGCAGAATGTCGTTTACGCCGCGGCCGCCAAGCGGTTTCCCATGCCGTCCCAGCACCGGGCAACCGAGTTCTTGAGAGAGTTGCAGATATACAAGATGTCCGCCCTTGCCAGTCTGCGCAGAGATTTCAAAGAGCCGTTTCACAATACGTGCCTCGTCTGGATTGATTTCGAGCACGTTACGTTCGACGATCTGTCCCTTTCTTGAATGCCCTTCGGCATTGCCGATCTTTTTCAATTTGTAGCCGAACGGCGGCGGACCGCCTGGCCAGTACTTGTTGAGGACAACCTGCTTCTGCCCCTCCAGGCATAGCCCGGACAGCATGTCGCTGTAAAACTGATCAATGCAGCCGAGGATATTTTCTGTCAATTTGCCGACTGCACTTTCGTCGGGCAATGGCTCCGTCACGCTGATGACCTTCACGCCGAGCATCTCGAGCTTTTTCTTGTAGACGATCGACTCTTCAAGATTTCTCATGAACCTTGAAAACTTGTACACGAGGAGCACTTCGATTCTTGTCTTGCCGGATTTGATGTCAGCGATCATCTGCATGAAGCCGACACGGTCGCCACTGCGGCCTGACGTTCCTTCATCCTTGTAATGAGCGACGATATTACAGTCGTGACTGGCGGCGTATTCCTGGATTGTGCGGACTTGTGTGTCCGTGCTGTTGCCGTCCTGCATATCTGAACTGAAACGTGTGTACGCTGCTGCTTGAACCATAGCGGTTCCCTCCGAATATGATTTCCGGATCGCAAGATTTGATAGTCCGGGCTATTGCTCTATTCGGAGCGACGATATCCAACTCCTTTATTTTTCTTTGAAATTTTTCGTGTCGTTCTTCGAGGCCAAGTTGGTGATCATGACGCGCGCAAACAGCGATGCGAGCGATGCTGTTCGTGCACGCAAAAACTCGGCATCCCGATCGCAAATTTCTGGGTGCGCACGCCCGCGGCGATTCTCCCTCCTCTTCGGCTTACGCGATGTTTTCACAACCAACTGTGGCCTCGAATGATTAGTTCCGTGAACTTCGAGTGAACGCCGTGATTGTTTCCTTCAAGCGGTCATTTTCTTTTCGAAGCATGTAGATCTCCATAACGAGCGCTCCGCCGCGCGATTTGCCCGCGCCAGCCGTGACTTTCAGGATCGGCGACGGAGACGGAGTGCGTCCAATGCGCGAGAGCCGCTTGAACTCTTGTCGCATCTCCCGGTACCTTCGCAGTTCATGCCATCTCCAGCCGTTGAACAGGCGCCACACGATCCAAAATGAAGATTCGCGGACCTGATACTGTGCGCAGAGCTCTTTAAGATCGTGCCCTCTTTTCAACCTGGAGCAGATGCTGTGGACCTCAACGAGGCCGAATCGGCGCCGCGCCGGTCGCGTAATTCGATCTGACATGGCCGCTACTCACCCGCCAACGCGCGCGCCTGACGAAACGCAGAATGAAATTTTCGGGGATACAGAAAGCAGAACTGATTGTTGCCGCGCCAGGACGTGTTGAACATCAAACCAACGTTCTTGCCGGACCGCGCGCGGCGGAGGATGCCCACGTTTTTCAGCGTCCTGAGGCCCTCCTCTTCCCGCGCGCCGCGCAAGATATTCACCGCCTCGTCAATGTCTCCGACCCAGCGCCGACTGCTGCACATTTTAGGATTGCTCAGAATCTTGAGGGATTCTTTGTCTCCCCGAGCGGCCTTTCCGGTCAAGCGGCTGGTCCTGATAGCGCAATACGACTTAAACGCCCGGTCGAGGCGGATGTGGCGGTCCAACTGCTGCCGCGCGACGCCGATCTTATCGAGCAGTTTACGGGCGCCGCCCGGCGTTTTATGTTTCAAGAACTTTGCAAACAGCGCTTCCTGAAGGTCCAGTTTTCCGAGCGCGCCGAGCACCAGCAATAGCGTGGAATACAGCGAGCCAGGGATCGTCGTCAATGCGTAGTTGCCCGGAAGAATCACGCGCGGATTGCGCCGGAATACGCGAGGCCGGCGCATGCGGCGCGCACGGACTTTGTGCGGCAACTTAGCACGCGGCAAATGCGGATCTTCGTGCGCAGGTACATCGCGCTGCAATTCCCTGATCTTCTCTTCCAACATCTTGATTTCTTCCTTCTTGGTGAGATCTGACATGTTCGCCTCCGGAGAATGCGAAAATCATTTCGCCGGAGTGCAACAGTTGCGCCACCGGCGAAATTCAGGCTCGGGACATTACTGGGATAGACCAGCTATTGTCAAGAAGGATCTTTTGAGAAATGTGGAATCGATGTGCAGGAACGGTGGAATGTCAGTGGGATTCTTGTGAGCAAGCGCAGTTGACGTGTAAAATTGTGCGAGACGGCTCGGCGATATTATGTGCGAGAGCGGGGTCCGCGCGATCTGCGGGAGCGAGTAGCCTTACGAGGACGGCCGGCTGCTTTCTTTGTGCTGATATACTTCTCGACATTTTCGCGCGTCGTCAGCCATGAGTTGGCGATGAACCACGCTTCGATTCGTTTACTGTCGCACAGTTGACGAAGGAATTCTGCGTTATAGCCAAACATGCGGCCGGCATCGGATAGTGAGATGAGTTTTTTTGGGTCTACGAGCTTCGCCATGCGATCGTTGTGCACGTGGGAGCCAGCGGTGTCAAGAACGGCCTGACTCGAAGTCCAGCGCAGTGAGCAGCTCTCGGCAGGAAACGTTAGTAAGCGACTGTGGTGATTGCGGGATTGCGCCGCGATCAACCAGGCATGTTTTGAGGCGATCCATCTGTGACCGATTACCTTCCAGCATCAAATCTCCAGCGGCAGTCCAATCACCAGACCAGTCCGAATCTCGAAATGCGGCGTGAAAGAACGGTGACGATTCACGGTCTAAAATGCCAAGTCTGGCAAACGCATTTGTCGCAGCCATCACGTCAGCACTCACCGCTGCGGAATCTCGACGCACTGTACTCACGCCGCAATACTGCTTGATCTTTGCGGCAAGTGAGCTGGCAAACTGAAAAATTCTGTCTGTGCGCCAGTCCTTCCCGGTTCGATACGTGTCCTCTGCCCCGCCATCGTGAATCCAATCGTCCGCCCTTAGAAACTGATCCTTCAGGTCTTGATCCCGGATGAAATACGAACGGAGCTCCAGTCCACCGTCGCTCACCGCCAGCGCAAACTCAGGGCAATCCGGGCAACCATGCACCAA
>Ga0206927_1115_pt1 | contig 17324 bp, 7 predicted proteins | sample Alteio_BWOrgHeat_60_FD_153249 | JGI IMG/M metagenome (GOLD analysis project Ga0206927, IMG submission 153249) | Enriched cells from forest soil in Barre Woods Harvard Forest LTER site, Petersham, Massachusetts, United States -... | ecosystem: Environmental > Terrestrial > Soil > Temperate forest > O... | reverse complement strand
ATGCGGTCGGCCAGCGAGAGCGCCTCTTTCTGATCGTGGGTGACGTAGAGCGTCGTGATTTTCGTGGCTTTGTGGATGCGGCGGATTTCCTCGCGCATCTCCCAGCGCAGGCGCGCATCAAGATTGGAAAGCGGCTCGTCCAGCAGCAGCACGCGCGGCCGGATCACCAGCGCGCGCGCCAGCGCCACGCGCTGCTGTTGTCCGCCGGAGAGTTCGCCAGGCCGGCGCAGGCCGTAGCCGGACAATCCGACCATGCGTAGCGCTTCTTCGACGCGGGTTTTGCGTTCGACCGCGGCCACGTTGCGCGCCTCCAGCCCGAACGCCACGTTGCCTTCGACGGTCAGATGCGGAAAGAGCGCGTAATTCTGAAACACCATTCCGAAGTCGCGGCGATGCGGAGGAACGCCCTTGAGCGGATCGCCCTCGATGCGGATGTCACCGTCAAAGTTCTCAATGAAGCCCGCGACCGAACGCAGCAGCGTCGATTTGCCGCAGCCCGACGGCCCCAGCAGAAAAAACATTTCCCCGGGGCGCAGCGTGAGGCTGACGCCATTCAAAGCCGGCGTCGACCCGTAGGTTACGCGCAGGTTATCGATTTCAAGGCTCATGGAGCGCTTAAGCTTAGGATCGCGATACGCGAACGCAAGCGATTGACGATTGACGAATGGGAGAGGGATTCGCTTTGCTGATTTGCCACACGGTCGTTTGATTTTCTTCCAGTGGACGATAGTTACATTTTATTGTAACGCGGCCCGCCGCCGCCCTCGGGCACAGTCCATGTGATGTTGCCGTACGGGTCCTTGATATCGCATGTTTTGCAATGCACGCAGTTGCCGGGATTGATCTGCAGGTGACCCTTGTCCGGCGTGCCGATATCCGCGACCTTTGTCGGCTGGATCCATTCGTAAACTGCTGCCGGGCAAAAGTGCTGGCATGGATTCCCGAACTCTTCCGTGCAGCGCTGCACGCACAGGTCGAGATCCGGGACTTTCAGATGGCACGGCTGGTCTTCAGCGTGGTTGGTCCCGGAGTGAAACACGTCGGTGACCTTGTCGAGCGTCAATTTGCCGTCGGGCATGAAGCGCGCGAGGCCCTGGTGATCGGGATGATGGACTGAGAAGCGCTCCAGCATCTCCGGATCGGATTTCACTTTCATCGGATCGGTGAAGCCTTTGCCCTTGGTCGCACGCTGCGCCAGATCCAACACCGCGCCCTTCGCCAGGCCTTCCGCATAACCCGCGCGCCAGTTGCGGTACTGATAGAGCTCCTCGCGCGCCCAGCTCGTCTGGAAGTAGTCCTCGTAGCGGCCCAGCGTCTTGCTGGAGAAATCCTGCTTCTCGATCGCGCCCATGATCGCCTGCGCCGCGAGCATCCCCGACTTGATCACGAGATGCACGCCCTTCAGCCGCGCCGCGTTCAGGAATCCGGCGCTCTCGCCGACGATGCAGAAGCCGTCGCCGTAGAAGCGCGGCATGGAATAGTAGCCGCCCTCCGCGATCGCCTTCGCGCCGTATGAAACCAGCTTGCCCTTCTCCAGCAGCTTGCGCATGTAGGGATGCGTCTTGAAGCGGCTGAACTCATACTGCGGATCCAGGTACGGATCTTTGTAATCGAGCCCCACGACCAGCCCGATCGAAATGTGCGTGGCGTCGACGCCGTAGATCCAGCTCCCGCCAAAACTGTCAGTCGCGGTGAGTCCCACGCCAATGGGCGTGTGGAACATGCCGAGGTCGGCCTCCTGGATGTAATAGCCTTCCAGCGGTCCTTTCTGGAGCGGGAAGCCGAGCGTATGGATCACTTTTCCAGCCGGGAACGCGCCCTCAGGCAGCTCCCAGATTTCCTTCACGCCGAGCGCGTACGTCTGTGGATTGCGGTCGTTGTCGAGATTGAAATAACGCACGAGCTGCTTGGTCATGCTGCCGCGCACGCCTTCGGCGAAGACCGTGACCTTCGCGCGAATCTCCGCGCCGGCCTGAAACGTCGAACGCGGCTTGCCGTCCTTGCCCACGCCCAGGTCCGCGCAACGGATGCCCGCGACCTTCGTGCCCTCGACGATCAACTCCGCCCCGGGGACGCCTTCCAGAATCTCGATTCCGCGCTTCTTCGCTTGTTCGCCAAGCCAGACCGTCATCTCGCCCAGGGAGATGATGTAGTTGCCCTTGTTGTGCAAGTACGGCGGGATCAGCGGCGCGGGCAGCGGCACGGCGCGTTTGTGGGTCAGCAGCAGGATTTCTTCGCTGTCCACTTTGTGGCAAGGCGGCGAGCCTGAATGCTTCCAATCGGGAATCAGCTCGTCTAGCCCCTGCGGATCCATCACCGCGCCCGACAGAATATGCGCGCCGACACTGACGCCTTTTTCGATGACGTAGATCGTCGGCTGCTTCAGCGCCTTGTCAGGATTGGTGTTGTTGTGCTGCTTGATGATGTCGTGCAGATTGATGGCGCAAGCGAGCCCCGCGGGCCCCGCGCCTACAATGAGGACATCGACATCGAGAACTTCGCGATCAGGCATGTGAGTTCATTCCCGGGTTATGGGCCTGTTGAAAAAGCCCCAAACGTGGACATGGATCCGCAAAACGCCGGGCAGTAACGGCGTTTTGTGGCGCTAAACAGGACGATTTCAACAGGCCCGGCTAGCAGCGTAGCGCCCGACCGGATATTTTCCATCGACAGAGCTTGGCGCAAGCACCGATGCGCCGCGTTTTAATGCTAAGTATTTTCTCCTGCCATCCCTGATTAACGACTCATTAGGAGGCTGGATGACTATGAAGCAACTTTTTCTGGTTTGTCTGCTGTCGCTCCACTCGCTGGTTTTCGCGCAATGGGAACCCGACGTAAAGCTTTCGCGGAACGAAGTGGCCGCCGCGCTGAATGAAAATATGGGACAATGCATCGCCGCCAGCGGCTCCACGCTGCATGTCGTCTGGTGTGATATGAAGAATGACGGACAGGCGATTTATTATCAGCGCTCCGATGACAACGGCGCGACGTGGAGCGCCGAAACGCGGCTGTCACGCAGCCCTGGCGCCGACACCAATCCGCTGATCGCAGTTTCGGGATTGAACGTACACGTCGTCTTTATGCGCAACGGCGATAAGCCTGATGCGACGTCTTATTACAAGCATTCGACCGACGGCGGAAAAACGTGGGGACCCGACGTAGCACTCGGCGTCATGCGCTGGTGGCCAGGTGTCGCGGTTTCGGGCAATACCGTCTATGTTTCGCTGAACGACAAGACTCCCGCCGACAACAGCGTGGTCTATTTCCGGTGCTCCATCGATAACGGCCAGACGTGGATGCCCAAACAGCAGATTTCCAACCCAGCCGTGCGCGCCAAAGGCCGCTGCGAGGATCCGGCGATCACCGCGAGCGGCGACGACGTGGACTTGGTGTGGAACGACAATCGCGACGTGGAGCCCGGCAAGGGCATGGCGGTGTACTTCCGGCATTCCGGCGACCGCGGCGTGACGTGGGGTCCGGAGACGGCGCTGACCAAGGCGCCGCAGTACACGTATTTTCCGACGATATTTCCGAGCAAAGGAAACATTGACGTCGCCTTTGGCGATCGCAGCGGCGAACATTACGAAGTCTATTACACGCATTCCGGCGACGGCGGCACAAGCTGGAGCAAAGCGCTGCAACTGACCCAGAGCACCCGTGGCCAATTTTATCCGACCATTGTGCGCGACGGAGTGAACGTGCTTCTCACCTGCTTCGGCGACGGCGGCCTGAAGTATTTTCATTCCGGAGACGGCGGAACGACGTGGGATCCGGCGGTCGTGCTGGCGACAGGTAATCCATCGTTGCCGTTCATCACTGTAACGGAGGGCGTTGTACACGTGATCTGGCGAGACATGCGCGACGGTCACGGCGCGATTTACTACAAACGCAGCGCGCCTGGGAACGTCGCGCTCACGGCCACGGCGGCGAAGGTAAAATGAAAATGTTGAAATCCGTCATGACGGTCTCGCGCCGCGCGAATTACGCCGAACTGTCCCCAACCGTCTCGCCCCACGCGACAGAGACACCCGCCGTGCGCGAACCCAATCTTTTTCATTCCTCACATTTGATTCGAGGGATTCGTCGACGGCGCCGGCTTGACAAAAGCGCCGATGAGCGCCGCGACCCAGCCGATGAGGGTCCAGCCGAGAAACAAATTCAGTAATACGACGGCCGCAAAGTTATGCTGACGGCGCACCAGCGCCAGAATTGTCGGCACAAAATAGACGAAAATGAGAATCAAGTGTTCCAAAATTCGCCCCTTACGGACGTTTAGTGTGCCGACGTGGAGTTGAAGTTTAGTAGCTTCGGGCGGGGATCGGATTCCGCGATTTCGTTGAAATATTCGGACGAGGGGTCAGGGCCAGCGGTCAGGGCCGGAACAGAGTTGCGTCACGAATGGGATCGACGGTTCAGTGATTCAGAAATCGGTGCGCGCAGGACAAACTGGGCGTCTCGGAAGATGCTCTAAATGTCAATTTCCAGCTCTGGCTCGATCCTAATTACAAAAAGAAGGCCCCCGATAAGGCCGATTTCTAAACGTACGGCGGAACGCATCCCTCTCCCATTCGTCAATCGTACATCGTCAATCCCCTTCATCTCTCATCGCGCCGCAGTTCCATGCGCTTGCGGCAGTCGTAAAGTCGCTTGGCCGCGGCTTGTTCGAGCCGCCCGATGTCCTCGCCTTGCGCGCCGTGTTGTCGCGCGACGTCGCAGAGGTCCAGGCATTTGGAGAAGTGCGGCTCGGCCACGCGGATAAATTTCTGCACCTGCTCCTGCGAGGCCATGGGATCTGTCTTGGCGTACGCTTCCTGTCCGGCACGGTACTCCGCCTCGGCATCCGCGAGGAGACTGGGCGGCTCTACCGCGGGAGCGGCCTCCGGCGCGGCGGGCGCCCCGGGAGTTGGGGGCTTGGCCTGCTCTTTCGCGACCGCTTGTTTCGATTCGTCGACGAGTTGCTTGACGTCGGCCGGAGTTTCCGGCGGCTTCCCCTTGATCAGCTTTTCCAGATCGCCCAGGCCGCGCGAAGCCCACGCCAGCGCCTGAGCGGAAGCCTCGCGCGTGGCTTCCGCCGTTTTCTTCACGTCCGCCAGGGCTTTCTGCTGCTGATTGGGATCGGTTAGATCGACGACGCGCCCTTCTTTGTACGAATACCACGCCCACCAGCCCGCGAAGAACACCAGCAGCAGTCCGATGAACTTAAACAGAAACCGCGTTCGCCGCATAGGCCGCCTCGCAGCCGCGCCGGCCTCTTTTCGCGTACCGTCACCCTGATGCTTGGCGTAGTCGTGCGAACCTTTGGGTTTGTCTGCCATAAAGGAATCCTTTGCGGAGGCAAATCACTCCTGCCATGACGATAATTTACGATTTGCGATTTACGATTGACGAATGGGATTGGGCGACAATTTAACATGGAACGGTGCTGACGCTTCGAGCGTTGTCTGGCAAATTCGATGAAGTAAGCAGGAGCAAATCAAAACGAATGTGCGACTAAATCAACGAAAGCATTTTCTATCCCATTCGTCAATCGAAAATATCGAAAATCGTCAATTGCCGCAAAACTCCACCTGCGCTTTCGCCGCCAGCACGATCGCGATCGCGTCGCCTTGTTTGGTCACGGCCGCTGGCGCGCCGCGCTGTCCATGGTCGTCCAGCGCGTACGCTTTCAGACCGGAGAGCGCCGGAAGCCTGACGGTCACCGTCGCGTCGCTGGGCGAGGGGTTGCAGACGATGTAGCCGCCGTCTGCGACTCTTTCGACGTAGGCCAGTCCGGGCGCGCTCCGCTGGATTGCGCCGCCACCGACTTTGAGCGCGAGTCCGCCGCCGAGGTACAGCGCCTGAATGTTCTCGCCATCCATGCGGACCAGCGCTTGCAACGCATCGGTCTGCAGTCCGCCGGCCGAATAGCTGCCGGGACGAAAAGACGAAAAGCAGAGATCGACGCCCTTCGCAGTCTTGATTTGCAGCAGACCGTAGCCGGCGTCCAGACTTCCCGTCTGCGTCACGCCTTTGAGAAAGCCGTCCTTGTCGCCGGAGATATCGACCACGTTGCCGAAGAGCACGTTATTTTGAGCGCTCCGGCGTTGCAGAATCACCGGCGGCGTTTCGGCAAAGAAGATGCCATTGCCCAGATAAACGTCGGTCGCGTTTCCGCCCGCGGCGAGCAGCCGGAGCGTCTGTTTTTCGGGCGTGACGATCGACGCGGTCCAGGCTTGATCGCTGCTGGCGTGAGTCAGGTTCGTGACCGTGTTGTAGCCGACGGGCACGGGCGCGGGAAATTTGAACGGCTCCGCCTTCAGCGTCGTGGTCATCTGTCCGCGAATATGCCAGACCAGGTCGTATTGATGCGGAGCGGTGCTGAAGGCGCCAAATATGTCGGCCATGTATTCGGGCGTCAGGAACAGCGCGCGATCCTGCGTCACGCGCGTGAACGGCGGCGGCGGCTGGTCCACGCCCATGACGCGGGCCACGGCGTCCTTGTTCACCTTTCCGTAAATGCTGTTCGACCCCGCGCGTTCGATGCCCATCGTCGACGCGGGGCCGTAGACGAGCTGCTCGGCGACGGGTTTGGGCGAGCCCCTTTCGAAGAGATAGTTGTTGCCGCCGTAAAGCTGCGACATGTTGTCCACGACCATGTCGCAGTTGCTGAATGTCGTGGAGTACCAATTGGGGTCGCGCGGATCGTTGTACGGATAGATGACGCCCGGAAACGGCATCGTCACGCCGCCTAGCGCGTAGAGATCGATGCCGAGTTTCGACGGATGCGCGTGTCCGGCGCTGGCGCCGTATTCCAGGATCAGTTGATTGGCGCCGTTCGGAGTGGCTTGCCGCAGTACTCCGTAGCCCACGGAGTAAAAATTCGCGTTCTCAACCGTCCGCAATGGCGCGCTCTCGTCGGGCAGCTCGAGAAACAGTGACGGTCCGCCCTGATGCACGGTCATCGACAGCGACTTCGCCGCGTTGCGGACGACGGGCAGATAATGGGGATCGCGGTAGCGCCGGTAACCGCACTCGTACGGCACGCCGATCTCGTTGTTCAGCCACCCCCTGCTATCGAGCACAGAGAACGGACCGGAATCATGCAGCGCCGCCACGCCCATCTTTGCATCCGGGTACGCCAGCACGAGCGCCGAGTCGAGCAGCCGCTTCAGCGCGCCGTCGCGGAAACGGTACATGTCGATGCCGTGGCGCCAGAGCGTTTCGGCGGCGTTGAACAACCCGCACGACGCGATGCCCAACTGGTAACCGGGAGCCCCCTCAACCCAGAGTCCGTCCGGCAGCAGACACTTATCGCCGAAATGGACCTGCAGCATGCCGCCCGCCGGCGCTTCCTTCGTGCCTCCTCCGCCATAGAGCGCGTCGTTGATGAGTTCCTGGTCCTCGGTGGCGTAACCCGCGATCAGCACGCCAGCCGCGCAGAGGGCCGAGCGGTTGTTTTCGCTGCTGAGGTAATCGGGCTTCCCCACGGCGGGATCGATGAATTCGGCCGCCACCGGTTTGAACAGATCGTCGCGGACGTGCGCGCGCTCCTTCGCGGTCCACGACGGCAGGTTGTAGACCAGGTCGTAAGCGTAGGCCGTGGCGTTCAGCCAGCCGCCGTCCTCCAGAAACTGCCCAGTCAATCGGCCGTCAAACGCGCTGCGGTATTTGGTTCTGGTCCAGCCGGACGGATGGCCGTAATTGTTGTAGCCGTCGGCGTACGCCAGCAGCATTTTCTTGCAGAACTCGCCGTACTTTTCGTCGCCGGTCAGTTGATACGCCATGCCCAGATTGGCCATCACGCAACAATTGGACTCGTTGGTGTGCGAGACCCGTTTGAAACCCGGCGCGCTGGGATCGGGATTGTTGCCGTTCAAGGGCGAGACATTGACGGAAAAATCGCCGGGATACATCCAACTGCCGTCCGACGCCTTCTGCGCCACAGGCACGTCCAACGGCTGAGTGATGCGCTTATCGCAGACGCCCTTTAATCGCGCAAAATCGGCCTGGACCACCGCGTTGCTCTTGAGCGCTTTCTTGTACGCCTCAATGTCGTCGCTGTCGACCAGCGTGCAGGGATGTCCCTTGACGATGCGCGGTTCGCCAAAAACTTCGATCTTCGCCCTGGCTTGCGTCGGCGCGGTCGGCGCAATGTTTTCGGGAAGAACAGTGACCTTGTAATCGTCCTTTGACGGCGCATCGCCTGCGATGGTCGCCGACGCGCACATGAAGGCGACGAGCGCCGCGAGGAGCATGCGGCGCGAACAGAGATCGTTATCGCGTTCGAAGAAACCTGGAATCCTATTCATGTCTCAATTCCTCTCGCGAGTCTTGAAGTTGGAGCAGGCAATTATTACCAACTGAAGCTGCCGAACTCCGTGAATGTGTACACCGATCAACCGCTTGATTCAGAAATAATTCAGGTGTGATTGGAAGATCGCGCCGCATTCAATTCAACTGTAATTCGAGAAGGTTAACAATCAGATTTTCGCGACGACTTGTCATTGAATCGTGTTTACAAGCGCAAGGTTGTCATCGCGGTTCATTGACAGGTTGCGAACGTCATCCCTTTTATTGTCGCTCGCGACAAATTAAATTTCTTTTGAAAAGGGAGAACGCACGAAACTTCGTAAGCGTTTCTCTGCCTATCTATTTCTCCATAGGAGAAAAAGCATGTTGCAGCAGGCCGGGCCTCACCTGCGGCCAGCAGCTTGGCGCCGGCCCACTGCAACACATACCTTCTCATATGACCGCAAATTGGCGACGGGGTACAAGAAATTTTGTACAAATGAATACAGACAAACTCAGCGCGGATAAGTGTCTCTTTTTGTCTAATAATTTTTCTCGCATCTTCGCGTTCAAATCAGTCAATTATGCTTGGAACTGTTCAATCAATCGGTTGATTTCGGTGTATTCGGTCTGAGAGGCACTAGGCGACCCGGAGATTACGCGATGCGAAGTGTCATCCTTTATGGACTGAGTGTAGCCGCAGTGGGGCTGGCAACATTAGCGTCGGTGAGCGGCGCCGAGGACGCGCCCGCCGCACCGGTGACGCCGCAGAATGCGACCGCCGCTGCGGCCGCACCGTCCGTGCCGGCAGATGTCGAAAAGGCGATGCAACAGCCGGAAGGCGCTGAACGCACCAAGGCCATCGTCGCCTCGGCGCAGGAATGGGCGAAGAAGGAGCCGATGGCGGCGCTCGCCTGGTCCCTCAAACTGCCGCCTGCGCTTGCCCGGAATGTCGCTGGCTGGGTCGCCGGCGCCTGCGGGCGCACACACGGAAAAGAGACGGCCGATTTGGTCGTCCAGAATAAGGCGTACTATGCGCTTCACGGCACGCTCGTCAGTTGGGGCTTGGTCGATCACACTCCCGCATGCGAATGGGCGCTCGCCGCGCCGAAGGAATTGCGTCCGGTCTCAATCTTCTCCGCTGCCGACGGCTTCTGCAGAAAAGACCCCGCCGCCGCGGGCGAGTGGGTCCTGACGGTGCCTGGCGACGATGACCGCGCCGCTGCGGTTGACGGCGTCGCGATGATGTGGTTCCGCAGCAACGTTCCCGGCATCAGCGCCTGGATCAAAAAGCTGAAGCCCGCCGACGCAAAATTGGCCGCCAAGATCGGCGTATGGGACGCGACAAACAACCGCTTCAGGGGCAAGAACAGAGGCGAAAAAGACGACGCCGCCATCAAGGCATTTCTCGACGAAGTTGCGTTCAGCGACGCCGACCGGGAAGAGATCATGAAAACTCCGCCGCCGAGTTTTGACCCGCCGAAGCAGTGAAGTTACAAATGAATTTGAGCGGACGGCGCGCGGCCGCTCGGACACGGAGGTGCTGCAATGCAACGGGTTATTGTGCGAGTGCTGTTCTTTACAATTGCGTCGTTGGCGGCGTCAGCGCCGGTCATCGGCGCCGATGCCGCGCCGGCAACGCCGCAGAATGCGAGTGCGGCTCCTGCAGCGCCCGCGTTGCCGGCAGACATTGAGAAGGCGCTGCAACTGCCCAAGGGCGACGAGCAGACCAAGGCGCTCTGCGCGGCCGGCGGCGCGTGGGCCAAGATCCCATTGCGGCGCTCGCATGGGTCACGCATTTGCCGCGGGGCACGTCTTTTAATGTTTTCGCCACGGTCGTCGGGACCTGCGCGCAGACCAACGGAAAACTCTCCGCCGATTACCTGACTCAAAATTTTCCCGCGCCCGGCTTCGGCGGCCTGCACAACCTGATGGTCGGCTGGGCGGCGTACGGAGATTCCGCCGCCGCCGGCGCGTGGTGTTTGCAGGCTCCGAAGAACGCGCGCTATCTGGCGTTCTTCTCCGTGGGAGACGGCTGGTTTGTCAAGAATCAACCCGCCGCGTCCGACTGGGCCGTGAAACTGGAAGCGCCCGAAGATCGCTACGCCGCCATTCACGGTGTCGCCCTTAAATGGGGGCGAAAAGATATTCCTGCTGCCACGGTCTGGATCAAAACGCTGAAACCCGACGAAATCAAAATTGCCGTGAAGGCGATTGCGGGCGACTGGGGCGCGAATAAATTCAAGAATGCCGGCGTCAAAGATGACGCCGCGATGAAAACATGGCTCGAACAATTTCCGCTCAGCGATGCAGAAAAGGAAGAAGACCTGAAAGGTACGCCGCTGAGCACTGCGCCGAAGACACCCTTGGGAACTCAAAAATGAATAGGAAGATCGCCAGGACGTTTCGCCTCGTCGTACTGTTCGCCGCCACCGTCGCGCTCGCGGTGCAAGCCGCCGACTGGCCGCATTTCCGCGGTCCGGATGCGAATGGAATCTCGGCTGAAAAAGGCATCAACAAAGACTGGAAGGCCAAACCGCCCAAGGAACTCTGGCATGTTCCCGTCACCGACGACGGTTACGCCGGCCCGTCGGTCGCCGCGGGCAAAGTGTTCATCATCGATCACGCGGCGACAGACGACGTGGTGCGGGCGTACGACCTAACTTCCGGCAAGCAGGTCTGGGAATTTAAATACGCCGACGCCGACAAACCCAACTACGGATTCTCCCGCGCGACGCCGACCTACGACAGCGGCAAACTCTATACCTTAAGCCGTATTGGCAATCTCACCTGCCTCGACGCCGAAAAAGGCACGAAGATCTGGACGCACAATCTCCGCAAGGAATTTCAGGGCCTGACCGGCCGCTGGGATTACGCGCAATCGCCGGTGATCGACGGCGAGAAATTGATCGTCTGTCCAGGCGGACCGAACAGCGTCCTGGTGCTCAATAAATTAACCGGCGAGCAACTGTTTTCCGGCGGCGGCCCCGACCCGGCCGGCTACGCCACGCCGGTGATCGCCACGATCAATGGCAAGAAGCAGTACGTGGTGTTCGAAGGCAAGGCGTTGATCGGCGTCGACGCCGACAAAGGCGGCCCGCCCCTCTGGAAATGCGCGTGGACCACGCAGTCGGAAGTCAACGCCGCTTCGCCCGTGGTCGTCGACGACAGCTCCATTTTCGTGACCAGCGGCTATGGCGTGGGCTGCGGCTTGATTAAAGTCAACGGCGCCCAGGCGCAGGTGGCGTGGGCCAACAAGGAAATTAAAGCGCACTTCAATTCACCCGTCCTCATCAACGGCCAGATCTACGGAATCGGCGACGGCTTCGGACTGGTCTGCCTCGATCCCCAGACCGGAAAAGAGAATTGGAAACAAGGCGGCTTTGAAAAAGGCGGGCTGATCGCGATCGACGGCGTGCTGATCGCCATGAACGGCCAAGCCGGCGACTGCGTGATGGCCGAAGCCAAGCCCGACGCGTACAAGGAGCTCGGCCGTTTCGTCCCGCTGGGCGGACAGAGCTGGACGGCGCCGATCGTCGCCGACATGAAGCTGATTGTCCGCAACAAAACCAAACTGGCGTGCTACGACCTCAAATAAGAAAATGATGATGATGGACGCAGAATGATGATGCAGATTGAATGACGTACCGCCGGTGTCTCACCGGCGGTACGGCGAGGGCATGAAAATGATTATCCCCCATTTCCTTAACGACTTTTGATCCTCTGTCTTTAGCTTTCACGCACTCCCGATTTCTTTTGCCGTCTGAAAAATGATTTCTTTGTCGAGCAAAGGACAACACTTGGCGTCCAAGAATTAATATTTTGCGGCTACATGTAATGCGCAATGTGTATTGTGGCTGTTTCGCAAAACATTCTGAAACATAATGACACTGAAAATCGTCATAACGAACAACAAATATTTGTTACTTCGGACGCGATCACTCTGTTCTGAAGGTGCAACGTCGAAGATCGGAGGAGATCGTGCACAGTTTTATTGGATTCCGTAACTGGATGCGGATAGTTCTGGCTATCGTTCTTTGGGGACAGGCCGATTTTGTATTGGGCCAGACCGGAACATGGCAACCGCTTGCGCATACCGCTCCCGACAACATTTCAACCGCGCTGCTGCTTACCGACGGCACGGTCATGGCGCAGCAGTACGACGGCAATAAGTGGTATCGCCTGACGCCTGACTCTACCGGCAGCTACGTCAATGGAACGTGGTCGCCATTGGCGTCGATGCAGGATACGCGCCTGTATTATTTTTCTGTAGTGCTGAACGATGGCCGTGTGCTCGTCGGCGGCGGCGAGTACGGCACCGGAACCAGTGGCGTTGAAATCTACAATCCGGCTACGAACGTCTGGGCGCGTGTTACGAGTTGGACCCATGGCGATATCGGCGATTCGACGGCCAAGGTGCTTGCCGATGGCCGAGTCCTGATGTTGCCTCGCTTGACCTCTGGAGCTTGGATTTACGATCCGACCGCCGACACGTGGACGGCCACGAGTCCCAAGCTATTCTCCGATACCAATGACGAAGAGAGCGTCGTGCAATTGCCTGAAGGCAGTTTCTTGATGGTCAACGTGAACAACTCCACCACCGCGCAGAAGTATCTCCCTGCAACCAATCAATGGGTCAGCGCTGGGACGGTGCCGGTCAACCTGGTCGATAGCGGCTTCGAGATTGGACCCGGGATGTTGTTGTACGATGGCCGCGCTCTCTTTTTGGGCGCGACGGGCAATACCGCCATTTATACTCCAGGCAGTTCGCCCAGTGCTGCCGGAACTTGGCAGACTGGCCCAGTCATTCCCAATTCGAAAGTTTGCGATGATGCGCCGGGAACCGTGATGTCCAATGGGCGCGTGTTGTTTGCAGGCGATGCGGGCGGCTACAATCCCCCTGCCGCCGCGTTCGAATACGATCCCGTTGCTAATAGTATTGCAAGTGCGCCGGCGCCATCGACGACTTTCACCGCGGGTCCATCGTTTTCGAATCGCATGCTGCTCCTGCCGACAGGACAGGTGATGATAACCAACGGCGATCCAAACTTGTACATCTACACGCCGGTTGGCAGCGCGAATTCCGCATGGCAACCTGTCATTAATTCCGTTTCGCGCAACGTGGACGGCAGTTTTCAGCTCACCGGCACTCAACTTACCGGTCTGACCGAGGGAGCCTATTACGGCGACGACGCGCAGATGTCCACCAACTATCCCATTGTCCGGCTGGTCGATGGCAGCGGAAATGTATTCTACGCCAAAACGTATAGTTTCAGCACAAGGGCCGTAGCCACTGGGGGCACGATTGAGTCGGCCTCGTTCAGCATCGCGGGCATTCCCCTCGCCGCGTATACGATCTACGTCATCGCCAATGGCATCGCATCGAACGGTCAACCCTTCGCGCTGCAAAACGCGCCGTTCGTCGTGCTTGGCAGCACACCGGTTAACGACGGAACAACCGGCGGCGCATCCGGCAACGGCGACGGCGTTGTCAATCCCGGCGAGTTGATTGGGTTGCCAATTACCCTCACCAATATCGGCGTTCAGACGGCGACGGGCGTTACGGCCACGCTTTCGTCCACTGACGCCAACGTCACGATCACTCAAGCCAGCGAATCGTACGGCGACATTGCCGGCAGTGGGAGTGGCGGGTCGCCGACGCAGTATCTCGTACAAGTTAGCCCCAGCACCCCAACTCCCCATACTGTCGCCTTTGCCTTGACCGTACAGGACACGTTGGGTGATACATGGGTCCGTAATTTCAATCTCACAGTTTACACTTCCAGCCAGATCAGTGGCGCCGTGACTCTGGACGGTGCGCCATTGACCGGCGCAACGATCACCTACAGTGGTCCGGCTTCCGGAACAAAAACGACGGCGGCCAACGGAACATATCAAATTGCGGCTATCGACGGCTCCTATTCGATCACTGCTGCCGATGGCAGTCTGGCGACGTCTGCGCCGCAGTCAGTCACCGTTCCGCCCAACAAGACCGCCGTCAACTTCGCGTTTATTTCAACTACGGTCAGCGGCACAGTGACACTGGACGGAGCGCCGCTCGCGGGAGCCACTGTCACCTACAGCGGATACAGCGCGGGAACAGTAACGACCGCAGCCAACGGAACCTATTCGATTCCGCTGGTAGTAGAGAGCGGAAAGACGGCGACTCTTTCGCTACAGGCCAGCAAAGCAGGGTATCTGAACACGGCTGCCGCGTCGGTCACTGTTCCGCCCAACGCGACGGCCAACTTTGCATTCACCACGGCCACAGTCAGCGGCGCGGTAACACTGGACGGAGCGCCACTGGCGGGCGCAACCATCACTTATTCTGGCGCATTCGCAGGATCGGTCGTGAGCGCCGCGGATGGAACGTACTCAATTCCACATGTGTATGGCGCTCCGGGGACGCTCAGCTTGACCGCCAGCAAGGCAGGCTACCTCGCCACAAATGCCGTATCCGCGACATTGCCGCCCAGCAAAGCGGGCGTCAATTTCGCCTTCACCACGGCGACAATCAGCGGCGCCGTCACCGACCTTGGCAGCGGCACTCCACTATCCGGCGCCACGGTGACATATTCCGGATCGTTGGCTGGAAGCGCGACGACCGCTGCAAATGGGGCTTACTCCTTTACTGCGGTGCTGGGGCACAGCGCAACCCTATCGCTGGTGGCCTCGAAAGCTGGATACGTAAGCTCTGCCGCGACAAACGTAACCCTGCCGCCGAATGCAACCGCCAACTTTCAGCTCGGCGCGCCGGTGATCGCGGTTAATCCGACAAGCCTTACCCAGATTCTTCAGCAGGGCGCCACCGCAACGCAAACCTTAAACATCAATAACACCGGCAGCTTGCCGCTAAACTGGACGGCGAGTGTGGGTCTGAATGGCTATACACTCAGCGATTCCGACACGACGGGCGGACCGGCATATTCCTGGATCGACATCTCAGCCACGGGATCGTCTATCTCCGGCATGGGCGATGATACGAACGCCGGCCCGTTCAATATTGGATTCAGCTTTCCTATCTTCGGCCAGCACTTCTCGACGTTCAACGTCTGCTCCAACGGTTGGCTGAGCTTCACCAGTACCTTGACCAGCTATTCAAATACAACCCTGCCGAATGCGTCGGCGCCGCCAAACCTGGTGGCCTTTTTCTGGGATGATTTGAACTTTGATACAAATGCAAAGGCGTATTATCAGCAAACCGACGCCAATACTCTTGTTGTCGAATTCAAGAATGTGCCCTTCTATTCGGACTCGACCAAACATGTCACTTGCGAAGCAATCCTGAAGACTGATGGTTCGATCCTCTTCCAATATCAAGCCGCCGACATCGCCAATCTATGCACCGTTGGAATCCAGGATTCCACGCAGACCAAAGGCGTTCAGGTTGCATACAACCAAACCTATGTGCATAACGCCATGGCGGTGACGCTGACGCCAATTCCCTGGATTTCCATAGCGCCCGCGTCCGGTACGACAGCCGCGAATTCGACGAGTGCCGAGACGGTGACGTTTAACGCCGCGGGCTTGAATGTAGGGACGTACTCCGCAAACGTCGTCGTGGCATCAAATGCTATAAATTCACCCACAGTCACTATTCCCGCTACGTTGACTGTCAAATATGGCCAGACAATTACCTTTGGCGCGCTGCCCAACCAGACTTACGGCGTGGCGCCAGTCAACTTGACGGCAACCTCCGATTCGGGTCTGCCTGTGAGCTACACGGTAACCGCGGGCCCGGCGACAGTGAGCGGCAACACGTTGACGATTACCGGCGCCGGCAACGTCACGGTGCAGGCCACGCAAGCTGGAAATGCCACGTATCTGCCCGCGACACCGGTCAGCCAGTCTTTCACAGTCAATCCCGCGGCCTTAACGATCACCGCCAACGATGCCTCCAAGGTTGTCAATACTGCCAATCCTGCCTTTTCTGCGGCTTACAATAGCTTTGTTAACGGAGATACGGCGGCTAATTTGACCGGCGCGCTCTCATTCACAACCACGGCTGTGACAAACAGTCCAGTCGGCTCCTATCCGATCACGCCAGGTGGACAGAGCAGCAGCAATTACACGATCACGTACAAAAATGGCACGCTGACAATTATCAAAGCCGGCCAGACAATCACCTTTGGCGCGCTGGCCAACCAGACTTACGGCGTCGCGCCCATCACCTTGACGGCAACTTCCGATTCGGGACTGCCAGTGAGCTACACGGTAACCGCCGGTCCGGCGACAGTGAGCGGCAACACGTTGACAATTACCGGCGCCGGTAACGTCTCCGTAAAAGCCACGCAAACTGGGAACGCGACATACAATGCCGCGACGCCGGTCAGTCAGTCCTTTACCGTTGTCCCAGCGGCGTTGACGGTCACGGCCGACGATGTGACGAAGACATTCAACACCGCCAATCCTGCCTTTACCGCAACCTATACTAGTTTCGTGAATGGGGACACCACGGCCGATTTGACGGGAACATTGTCATTCACTACCGCCGCAACAATCGGCAGCAGCGTGGGCGCTTACGCGATCACGCCCAGCAGCGTGAGCAGCAGCAATTATGCCATCACGTTCAACACCGGGACGTTGACGATCACACCTGCCGCCGCAACGATCACCTTCGGTAACCTGAGCGCCATCTACGACGGCAATCCGCAATCCGTGACGTTAACAGCCAATCCTGCCGGCCTCTCCAATACTGTCACGTACAACGGATCTGCGACCGCGCCAACGGACGCTGGCAGCTACGTCGTGGCCGCCACGATCACCGATCCGAACTACACCGGCAGTTCCAGCGCCACGCTGATCATCGCGCAAGCAACGCCGGCGGTAAGTTGGAGCCAGCCGGCGGATCTCGTGTATGGCGCCGCGCTCAACGCAACACAACTGAACGCCACCGCGAACATTCCTGGAACATTTGTTTACACCCCGCCCGCGGGGACCGTGTTGGGAATAGGAACGAATCTAAGCCTATTCGTTGCCTTTACTCCGGCGGACGCAGTGAATTTCACGACGGCTACACAGAGCGTTACAATTAATGTGCTCAACTCCCCGCCCAC
>Ga0206927_1114_pt1 | contig 17374 bp, 12 predicted proteins | sample Alteio_BWOrgHeat_60_FD_153249 | JGI IMG/M metagenome (GOLD analysis project Ga0206927, IMG submission 153249) | Enriched cells from forest soil in Barre Woods Harvard Forest LTER site, Petersham, Massachusetts, United States -... | ecosystem: Environmental > Terrestrial > Soil > Temperate forest >... | reverse complement strand
ATCGGGTTTTTACGTGTAAATCCCCCTCTAATGAGTTCCAAAACACAAGCGAATTTATCATCCAGCCACGCGGATTAATTATCCAGCCACGTGGATTAATCGTCCAGCCACGTGGATTTTTGGGTTTTTTACTCAATAATCAATTTTTGGGTCAGATGATTGCCGGATGTATTAAGTTCGATAAAATACATCCCCGATGATAAACCCAGAAGATTCAAATCTTGTTTATTAACCCCTGAAACCATATTTAATGATTCATCAAAAATCACTCTTCCCGATAAGTCCATCACTTTTATGTAAGTTTTTTCATTTTGGTTGGATGAATAACTAATGGTAAACTGCCCGTTTGTTGGATTGGGATAAATGCCGAAACCCGATTCAGAAGCTATTTCTTCAATTCCCGATGGGCTCTGATTTGAATTATAACGCTTCATAAATGCCTGATAATAAATATTGGCAATAGTTGCATTATGCACGATAACCGTGTTTTCATCATTGCTGGTCTCTGCCGATGTGCTCCAGTTATGCGAACCGGTCAGAACCAATGGGTCGGATGAGGTGTCCGTTTCATCAACAATCATATATTTATTATGCTCTAATCCTCCTTCCGTATAGATTTTTAAATGATTCCCGATGGTTGCTAACAATGAAATATATCCTGCATAAGATGTTGTGCTCGGATCCATAACAGCAAAAACATTGTGTCCATTATTTGTGTAAAATGATTCCATTGCATCCGCCAAATCAGTCCTCGTGAAAGAATACATCGCCACACAAATCTGTGCATTGGCAGTTTGAATGGCAGATAAAATATGAGCATTGGTTCCATCCGAAGGACTGAAATAACTCTCCACCAAATTTCCACCAATAAAATATATGTGCGGGGTGCAATCAATCTTATACTGTCCAAACCGTGAAGCCGCCGAATCAGCAACCATTCCAGTATCACCCCACATCTGATTAAACTCCAATGTATATCCCTTCGCCAGGCTTTGGTCCTGAAAGATGATAACATTATTATCATCCGTAATTACCTGCTCAGCAGTCCAATTTGTAGAACCAGTCCAAACAATCGGGTCATTCGGATTTGGCGAATCAACATCAATAATCACAAATTTATTATGCATGATGGTATATCCCGAACCTTGCGGACTCGCCACCCTTGGAATCGCCGAATCTAAATAAGCAATGGACGAACTCGAAGTGCTTCCATCATAAATAACCCGCACCTTAACACCCCTTGCCCAAGCCTGATTTATGGCGGTATCAATAGTGCTAATCGTAAAATCATACATGCAAATATCCAATGAATAAATCGCCCGATTGATATATGCCTGAATCGTATCAGGGATATTACCCGGCAACCGAATTGCATTTGTTCCGGTGGAATAGGATGTATCGACAGTCTTATCAAAATAAACTTTTATCATCCCCGATGAAAGCGATTGCGTGGAATAAACCCCGATTGTAGATGAAGCCGTATCTACTCCAGAAACTGAAAAGACTTGGGCATAATAAATAGTTGCTGGATTAGCACCAGTGATAGAAACCGCATGAGTTGTATTACCTCCAATACCATTCAAAATCCCCAACTCCAGATTATTTGTCAATCCATAGATTATATATGTCGAACCGGAAATGTTTGTGCTCCAGTTAATATCCAATCCGCTTGTTGTGATATTGATTGGATAAGGTTGAACTGTAATCGAAATAGTTGTTGCCAACATATTTTTCGATAAGACGATTGCGATTACAAATAAGAGTTTTTTCATATAATATTTTTATTAATTGATTTCTTTCTATGGACTTAATGCTTTCCCTTTCGGGATAGCTTGGATAAGTTTTTTTGTATATTCCGTCTTGGGATTATTATAAATTTCATCGGCATCTCCTGCCTCCTCAATTTTTCCTTTGTTCATCACAATCATCCTATCACTCATAAATTTCACAACTGATAAATCGTGAGAGATAAAGATATAAGTGAACCCAAAATCCGCTCGAAGCTGATTCAACAAATTCAAAACCTGCGCCTGAATGGATACATCCAAAGCCGACACCGATTCATCGCAAATAATAAACTTTGGCTCCAAAGCCAATGCCCGTGCAATACAAACACGCTGCCGTTGTCCTCCAGAAAACTCATGCGGATAACGATTATAAAAACTCTCTTTCAAATTGACTTTGGCTAATAACTCCATCACCTTTTCTTTCCTCATCTTATCATTATCATGCAAGCCATGAACTTTCATCGGCTCCAAAATCGCAGCACCAATGGTCATTCGTGGATTCAAGGATGAATAAGGGTCTTGGAAGATGATTTGAATATGTTTTCGCATCTCTCTCATTTCTTTTGAGGGGAGATCAGCAAGATTTTTTCCATCAAATAATACTTCTCCGCCAGTTGGTTCAATCAATCCGAGGATAGTTCTTCCCAAAGTTGTCTTACCGCAACCCGATTCTCCAACCAAGCCCAAAGTCTCCCCGGGATAGACTTCAAAGCTCACATCATCCACAGCTTTTACATAATCTTTTATCCTGCCAAAAACCCCTTTCTGAATCGGGAAATAGGTCTTCAGATTCTTTACTTCCAATATTGGTTTTTGCTTATAAAGTTTCTCATGCCGTTTATCTGTTTCCTCTTTTGTAATGATATATTGATCCACGGCAGCCTCCACCGATTTCTTTATTTCAAGCATGCTTCCATCTTCCTCTTTCATAAAATCATTCATCGTAGGAAGAACTTTCAATCGCTTTTCCAATGGTGGTCGGCAAGCAAGTAATCCCTTTGTATAAGGGTGTTTCGGATTTAAGAAAAGTTCATCAACAGTTCCCTGCTCCACAATTTTTCCTTTATACATCACGACCACTTTATCAGCCAATTCAGCAATTACGCCAAGATCATGAGAGATGAATAATATCCCCATGCCGTTATCTTTTTGCAAATCCTTCATCAACTTCAAAATCGTTGCCTGAACAGTTACATCAAGCGCAGTAGTTGGTTCATCGGCTATCAAAACCGAAGGATTGCAACTCATCGCCATTGCAATCATCACACGCTGTTTTTGTCCGCCTGATATTTGATGAGGATAAGTATCAAACATAATTTCAGGGCGTGGCAAGTGAACTTTCTCGAATAATGAAATGGTTTTCGCCTTAGCTTCCTTTTTATTTATCTTCTGATGAACCAAAATCGCCTCTATCACCTGATTGCCGCAAGTAAAAACAGGATTCAGCGAAGTCATTGGTTCCTGAAAAATCATCCCAATCTCATTCCCCCTGAAATATCTTATTTCCTTATCGCTAAGTTTTAATAAATCGGTAATCCCCTTGGTTTCCGAATGAAGAATGATTTCCCCCGAAACTATTTTCCCGGGTGGACTTGCAATTAATTTCATAATTGACAAAGCCGTAACCGATTTCCCGGAGCCTGATTCGCCAACAATCCCAACCGTCTCGCCTCTGTTCAAAGAAAAACTCACATCATTAACAGCAATAACCGTCTCCTCCTCCGTCCGAAACTCGGTAACAAGATTCTTAACCTCCAATAAAACCTCTTTATCCATTAAATTGTATCTTATTCAACATGGTAAAACTAATCAATTTATCTTTATCGGTGATACTTCCATAAAAAGTTTTTAAATTTACACACATGAAAAACACATTTAAATTCTCGATTCTTACTATTATTGCAGCCGCAATCTGTTTTGGTTTCATCATTGTTAATAAAAATCATTTTATGAATAATACAAAAGTTTACCACATGTTTTCCATCGGAGATTCCTACACTATCGGAGAAGGAATGGCACCCGAAGACCGTTTCCCGAATCAAACAGTTTCTATCCTGAAATCATCAGGAATTATTTTCGATGAACCTAAAATCATTGCCAAAACCGGTTGGACTACAGATGAACTGATGGCTGCCGTCCACGAAGATAATCCAAAATCGGATTATGATTTCGTTACCTTATTAATAGGTGTGAATAATCAATATCGAGGCAGAAGCAGCGAGGAATATCGTGTGGATTTCATCAAACTCTTAAAGATGGCTATCGGATTTGCACAAGGGAAATCGAATCATGTCACCGTGCTTTCCATCCCCGATTGGGGAGTTACTCCCTTTGCCGAGGGTCGTGATAGAAATAAAATCGCTGAGGAAATAGATATCTTCAACTCCATCAATAAAAAAGAAACTGAATCCCTGAAAGCGCATTATATAGACATCACTCCCATCTCCCGAAAAGCCGCGAATGATTTATCTTTGGTGGCAGATGATAAACTTCATCCATCAGCCAAAATGTATAAAGATTGGGCAATTTTGGTGGCTGATATGATTAAGTCCGAGCTGAAATAAATCCTTAAAAATAACGCAAAAAGCCTGATGTAATCAGCTACACCATCGTTGTAAATTGCTACACCATCGTACCTCGGAACTACGATATCGTACCTATATAGCTACACTATCGTACCTCCGAGCTGCGACATTGTACCAGCGAACTACAACATCATACCTGCATAGCTACACCATCGTAGTTCTGAGCTACGACATCGTACCTCAGAGCTACGATGGTGTACCTCATTTGCATGCCATCGTACCTCTTTTGTATGCTTTTTCGGGTGTTTTTATCAAAAAAAAGCGTCCCGAAAGAAATTCCTTGGGACGCTTTTTTATTATTTATTATTATGATTATAAGTTTATCACCCAAAATGCTTAAACCCAATCAGCTCCCTAACCTCACGAACAGTTTTTTGTGCGCTTTCCCGAGCTTTTTCGGCTCCTTGTTTAACCACTTTGTTTATATAATCGTTATTATTGCTGAGGTCTATGATTTTTTCTCTTAGGGGAGATGTAAAGGTAACCATGTCTTCGGCTAATTGCTTTTTCAAATCACCGTAGCGGATTTTCATGGCATTATATTGTTCATCAAAAAACGCAACCGTTTCAGGTTTCGATACAACTTTCATCAGGGTAAATAAATTCTCAATGGCTTCAGGTTTTTGTTGATTTGTTTCTGTCGGACCGGCATCGGTAACCGCTCTCATCACTTTTTTACGAATAACTTCAGGGGTATCAGATAAGAATACCGCATTGCCTTCACCCTCCGATTTTCCCATTTTCCCACTGCCATCCAAGCCGGGAATCTTTACCAATGCAGTTCCGAAATTAAATGCATAAGGCTCAGGAAAATATTCTGATTCATAAATCCGGTTGAAACGGTTTCCAAACTGGCGCGTCATTTCCAGATGCTGTTCCTGATCTTTTCCTACAGGAACTTTATTTGCCCGATGAATCAAAATATCAGCAGCCATCAAAACTGGATAAGTCAATAAACCGGCATTGACATTATCGGGATGCTGACGGATTTTCTCTTTGAAAGAAGTGCATCGCTCCAACTCTCCAACATAAGCATTCATATTTAAAAGCAAGTATAACTCAGCAGTTTCGGGCAGGTCGCTTTGGATGTATATTGTTGCAACCTCAGGGTCAATTCCGCAGGCAAGATACTCAACCAGCACCTGCTTCACATTCTGATGCAAATCTTTTGGGTGAGGATGGGTGGTTAATGAATGATAATCGGCTATGAAGAAAAAACAGCGATGCTCATGCTGCATCTTCAAAAAGTTTTTTATCGCACCAAAATAATTTCCCAGATGAAGGTTTCCCGTCGAACGAATGCCACTTACTACAGTTTCCATGGTGCAAAATTACCTTTTATATCTATAAATAAAAATCTTCACTTATTGTAATGCAAATTTCACGGGTAAATTAAATCTTACCATTACGGGTTTTCCTTGTTGCATTCCCTGTTTCCATTTAGGCATCTTTTTAATTACCCTGATTATCTCAGAATCACAGGCAATGCAGGGAGGATTCATAGACCTGAGTATCCTAACATCAGTAATTTTGCCCTTTTTATCAATTATAAAAGTTGCAAAAACCGTCCCTTGAAGATTATTGTCTTTCGCAAATTCAGGATATTGAAGATTTTTTTGGATAAACTCCATCATAGCTTTTTGTCCTCCCGGATATTCAGGCATTTTTTCTACATAATCAAAAACTTTAAGGGAATCAGGCAAAGGAACTTGCGGAGGAGCAGTAACATCCGCATCAGAAACCAAGACATTTTGCATCGGAGGCGAAATCGTGTCACGTTGCTCCGTTATTTTTGGAGTGATGAAATGAATAGTGGAATCTTGTTTTGGTTTTTGTCCATAAATCATCCCCACAAAAAGAAGAATTATAGTCAATGTCAGCGTGGTTATTAATTTCATGATTTAAGTATAAGACTGCAAACATAATAATTAATTAAGGATTTAAGTGCCTATCTTTGCAAACCTTAAACTATAAACTTAACAAATGGCAGGCATCTACCTTCATATCCCCTTCTGCAAACAGGCATGTTATTATTGCGATTTTCATTTCTCGACCACCATGAGGTTGAAGGATGATTTTGTAAAAACTTTGTTGGAGGAGATTAAATTGCAGAAAGATTATTTGGGCAATGAACCGATAAAAACCATTTATTTTGGTGGAGGCACTCCCTCGTTGCTCACTTATGATAATCTGATGGAAATTCTGGATACCATTTTTGCTAACTATATAATAGGTGTAAATCCTGAAATTACGTTGGAGGCAAATCCTGATGATTTGAGTTTGATGAAATTGAAGGAGCTCAGCAAAACTCCGATTAATCGTTTAAGCATCGGAGTTCAGTCTTTTTTTGATGAGGATTTGAGGTTTATGAATCGGGTGCATAATGCCAATGAAGCTATCAAATCCATTAAATATGCACAGGATGTCGGGCTTGATAATCTTACTATTGATTTGATTTATGGCACACCGACCCTGAGTTATGATAACTGGAAACGGAATCTGGAAACGGCTTTTTCATTGGAAATTCCGCATCTTTCCTGTTATTGTCTGACGATTGAACACAAAACTGCTTTGGCAGATTTCATCAAAAAAGGAAAAGCCCCCAATGTGGATGAACAAATGTGTGCCTCCCAATTTGAAATAATGCTCGAACTAATGGAAAAGAACGGTTATGAGCAATATGAAATCTCGAATTTCTGCAAAGATGAGCGTTATTCGAAACATAATTCCGCCTATTGGCTAAAGGAGAATTATCTGGGATTGGGACCATCAGCCCATTCTTTTAATGGAAATTCGAGGCAGTGGAATATCGCAAACAACACTATATATATAGAGTCCATTTTCAAGGGCATCATCCCCCATGAAAAAGAAACGCTGACCAAAGCACAACAATTCAATGAATACATCCTCACTTCCCTGCGCACAAAATGGGGTGTTAATATATATAGAGTGGAAAAAGATTTTGGCGGAGAGATAAAAACTGCCTTTATGAATCAGGTTAATGACTATATTGATAAGGGATTATTGATGTTGGATGATAAAAAAGAGGTTGTTTTATTGACTAAACAAGGGAAATTGCTTGCTGATAATATTACATCAGAACTGTTTAGGGTTTGAGGATTTAAGCTAAAATGACCCTAAATCTTGTCTGTTTGACCACAAATATCTGATGTTGAACCACAAACCTCAAATGTTCGACAACAGACATCAGATGTTGAACCACAGGCATTAGATGTGGAATCACAGACATCAGATGTGGAACCATAGAAAACAGATGTTGAACAAGAGACGACAGATGTTGAATTACAGACATCAAATGTTGAACTACAGATGACAGATGTTGAACCACAGACATCAAATGTTGAACTACAGATGACAAATGTTGAACTACATTTGACAAATCTAGTCGTGCAAAATGGTTTTTTCACCTATTTTAAGGTTTTTTGTTTATACTTATAGATAAGCAGCCTTTTCGGATTTATTTCAAACTATTTCATTTCCCTATACTTAGGACTTAATACATAAGACTTAGGACTTTTCCGTATCTTTGCACCATGATAGCAATAGAAAATACACTGGTTTCAGAAGAGCTGATTGAGAAGCAATTTGTCTGCGATTTGAATAAATGCAAAGGCGCCTGCTGTGTAAAAGGGGATGTGGGCGCACCCTTGGATGAAGATGAATTGCCGATATTGAAAAAGATTTACAATAAAGTGAAGCCATACATGAGCCAAAAAGGAATTAAAGCAGTTGAAAAGCAAGGTTTTTATATTCATGATGGAGGAAATGAGTATTCGACACCACTTGTTAAGGGAAAGGAATGCGCCTATGTTTATTTTGAAAATGAAGTTGCATTATGCGCCATCGAAAAAGCATACAAGGAGGGAAAGATTGATTTTAAGAAACCTGTTTCTTGTCATTTATATCCGGTGAGAATTACTAAGCACAAGGATTATGAAGCAGTAAACTATGACCGATGGGATATATGCAACCCTGCCTGCAAGTTAGGTGAAAGTTTGAAAATCCCTGTTTATATTTTCCTCAAAGACAGCCTGACAAGGAAGTATGGTGAAGAATGGTATAAACAATTAACCATTGTTGCCGAAGAACTGAAGAACTATAAAAAATAGATAATGGTTTTTTGGGCGAATGATTATCAAATCTCCTTCCAAAACCAAAGTTCAATCCAAATAAAGTTACAAACAAAAAGGTGTTATAATTTAATAAACCTTAATTATCAAAGGGGTTTAAAAGGAATCTAAATTTACAAGATTAAATCAAGAAATATTTTTCAACAAAATGGAAATAGTATTTGTTAAAAACTTTATGCAATTGTTAACAAGATTTCATTGCATTATATTTTTGAAATGCAAATCTTTGCAAACCCCAAAAAGAAATAAAAAATTAATCAAAATTTAAAGATATAATAATACGATATGAAAAAAGAAGTACTTTTAGAAGACAACAAAGAGCGATTCGTCCTGTTTCCAATCAAATATCCACGTATTTGGGAGATGTATAAAAAACATGAAGCAAGTTTCTGGACGGCAGAAGAGATTGATCTCTCTCATGATCAGAAAGACTGGGACAACATGAATGACGGCGAGCGTTATTTTATTACCAATGTGCTTGCATTCTTCGCCGCAAGCGATGGAATTGTGAATGAAAACCTTGCTGTCAACTTCATGAAAGAAGTTCAGTTGCCTGAAGCACGTTGCTTCTATGGTTTTCAGATTATGATGGAGAACATCCATTCAGAAACTTATTCTTTGTTGATAGATACCTATATTAAGGATACACAGGAAAAGAATCGTTTATTCAATGCCATCGAAACGGTTCCTTGTGTAAAGAAAAAAGCAGAATGGGCGATGCGTTGGATTAGCAAAGGAAGTTTTGCAGAAAGACTGATTGCATTTGCAGCAGTAGAAGGAATTTTCTTCTCAGGAAGTTTCTGTTCTATCTTTTGGTTGAAGAAAAGAGGATTGATGCCCGGACTTAGTTTCTCTAATGAATTAATTTCCCGCGATGAGGGATTACATTGTGATTTTGCATGCTTATTATATGAGATGCTCGAAAACAAACTGAATAATGAAACTGTGATAGCAATGATAACGGATGCTGTAAATATAGAACAAGAATTTGTTTGCACAGCCCTTCCGGTTGATTTAATTGGGATGAATTCCAAGATGATGTCACAGTATATCGAATTTGTTGCAGATAGATTATTGGTTGCATTAGGTCAACAGAGAATTTACAATGTTTCTAATCCTTTTGATTTTATGGAAATGATTTCATTACAAGGCAAAACAAACTTCTTCGAGAAGAGAGTAGGCGAATACCAAAAGGCAGGCGTTATGTCAACAAAAGAGCAGAACGTATTTAAAATGGACGAAGATTTTTAAAATCCACAGAAAGCAATCATTACTATTTCAATATAATTAATTCACATCTCTAAATCTCAACAGTATGTATGTAATAAAAAGAGACGGCAAAAAAGAATCCGTCAAATTCGACAAAGTAACGGCAAGGATTCAGAAACTATGTTATGGTTTGAATCCTGAACATGTTCAATCATTGAGCGTTGCTCAAAAAGTTATCGAAGGAATCTTCGATGGTGTTTCCACTTCTGAATTGGATAATCTTGCAGCGGAAGTTGCGGCATCATTAACCACTAAACACCCTGATTATGCTTTGCTGGCATCGAGAATCGCCATTAGCAATCTTCATAAAAACACCAAGAAATCTTTCTCCGAAACGATGAAAGAACTTTATTTTTATATTGACCCAAGAACAGGAAAGAAAGCTCCAATGCTTTCTGATGAGGTGTGGGGGATTATCGAAAATAATGCTGAGTTATTGGATAGCACAATAATCTACGATCGTGATTTCGGATATGATTATTTTGGTTTTAAAACTCTTGAGAAATCATATTTGTTGAGAGCAAATGGGAAAGTTGCCGAGCGTCCTCAGCACATGCTGATGCGTGTTGCAATTGGTATTCATAAAGATAATATTGAAGCCGCAATCGAGACTTATAATCTGATGAGCGAGCGTTGGTTTACTCATGCAACTCCAACTTTATTTAATGCTGGAACTCCCAAGCCACAGTTGTCTTCCTGTTTTTTATTGACCATGAAAAATGATAGCATTGATGGCATCTATGATACCTTGAAGAACTGTGCAAAGATTTCTCAATCGGCAGGAGGAATCGGCTTGAGCATTCATAATATCCGTGCAACAGGGTCTTATATCAGAGGCACAAATGGCACGTCGAATGGCATCACTCCGATGTTGAAAGTATTTAATGATACTGCCCGTTATGTTGATCAGGGTGGTGGAAAACGCAAGGGTTCATTTGCTATTTATCTCGAGCCCTGGCATGCTGATATCTTTGAATTCCTCGAACTGAAAAAGAATCATGGAAAAGAAGAATTGCGTGCCCGTGATTTATTTTTTGCTCTTTGGATTCCAGATTTATTTATGAAACGTGTTGAAGATAACGGTACCTGGTCCTTGTTCTGTCCGAATGAATGTCCCGGTTTATCTGATTGTTATGGCGTTGAATTCGAGATTCTATATAATAAATATGAAAGCGAAGGCAAGGCACGAAAGACCATCAAGGCGCAGGAACTTTGGTTTGCGATTATGGAAAGTCAGATTGAAACAGGCACTCCTTATATGTTGTACAAAGATGCCTGCAACGAAAAATCAAATCAAAAGAATCTCGGCACTATCAAGAGTTCAAATCTTTGCACCGAGATAGTTGAATATACTTCGCCTGATGAGATTGCGGTTTGTAATCTCGCCTCCATTGCGCTTCCACGTTTTGTTATTGATGGCAAATTCGATCATCAGAAATTGTTTGATGTCACTTATACCATCACCAAAAATCTGAATAAAATCATTGATGTAAATTATTATCCTGTCGAGGAGGCGCGCAACAGCAACATGCGTCATCGCCCCATTGGCATTGGTGTTCAGGGATTGGCGGATACTTTCATGTTGTTGAAATTAGCCTTCGATAGCGAAGATGCAAGGATGTTGAACCGTGAAATTTTCGAGACCATTTATTATGCCGCCATGACATCTTCCAAAGATCTTGCAAAGGTTGATGGTCCTTATCAGACTTATGAAGGCTCGCCTGTTTCGCAGGGAATTTTCCAGTTTGATATGTGGAATGTGAAACCTACCGACCGTTGGGAGTGGGATGTTTTGAAAGAGGAAGTTAAGAAACATGGTGTTCGTAATTCCTTGTTATTAGCGCCGATGCCAACTGCTTCTACCTCGCAGATATTAGGAAACAACGAATGTTTTGAGCCATATACTTCAAATATTTATTCTCGCCGAGTATTGAGCGGGGAGTTTATTGTGGTCAATAAACATTTGCTTCTCGACCTTGTGAAATTAGGTATCTGGAATAATAATCTGAAGACCAAAATCATTGCTGCCAATGGCTCTGTGCAGGATATTCCTGAAATCCCGCAACATATAAAAGACATTTATAAAACCGTTTGGGAGATAAAACAAAAAGTGATTATAGACATGGCTGCCGACCGTGGCGCCTTCATCTGCCAAAGCCAGAGCTTGAATTTATTTATACAAGATGCCAACTTCGGCAAACTCACTTCCATGCACTTTTATGCCTGGAAAAAAGGATTAAAAACAGGCATGTATTACCTCCGCACCAAAGCCGCAACCGATGCAATTAAATTCACAGTTGAGAAACAAGCCGAGCCCCAAATACATGAATATTTAGTTGGTGATGAAAAAGATAAAGCAATGGCAGCAATCTCCTGCAGCATTGACGACCCCGATGGTTGCGAGGCTTGCGGAAGCTAAAGATATAAACAAAGACGATATTAAAAGCCGCTCTTTGTGATGAAGGGCGGCTTTTATATTTTTATAAATTAAAATTATAATGCTTTACGAAGAAAAACTGAAATTGTATGATGATGAAGTTAAAAATTCGGTTGATGAATTATTTACTGTAGCAGATAAATATCAATCACATTATAGTGATTTATTACTTATTATAATTCATTGCTTTTTCAATGAAGATGCTGTAAATTGGAATAATCCGAATATACCGAAATTAAGTCCATTTGTTTTTGGCTCAGGAAATGAAGGATTGATGCTTAAAAGTCAAAATGAATTTTTTCATGCCTATTTTAACATGTATATAATCAAAGAAGATGAACCTCAAGAATTGAAAATTTTTAAAGAGGGCAATGGACCTATTTTAAATAAAAGTGCAATAATACAAATGGAATTAATGTTTTATCTTAAAAGTTGGGAGGCGGATTTATTTTTAAAAATTCTTTATAACTTATCCCGATTGACACATGGTAAGAATTATGACTGGCATAAAAAACTTAAGGACACAGGCAGAACAAATTTAATTACAGAAAATATTAGAAATATGACAAAGGTTACTGCTCCAACATTCTACAATTTGATAGATTCAATATATAGTCCTCAAATTAGAAATGCAATTGCTCATTCCAAATATTGGATTGCAAGTGATGGAATAAAGTTTTTTAATTATGATCCTTCTGATAAACTTAATACACTAATAGGTATTACATTTATTGAATGGGAAGTAATATTTCATAAAACAATTTTACTTTATAATCATATATTCGTCTTTTTACAATTTTATCATAATCGTTATCAAGAATTAGCCAAAGACAAACATTTTGGTCATCAAATAAGAATCAATAGAAAGGATGGATCCATTGTATATGATTGGCTTCGATATAATGAGCCAGAAGGTTGGATGTGGTATAGTAATTATTCAAAATATTATTTAAAAAGGTTTCATATCATTATAAAATAGTTTTCAACCCCTTCCCCGATAACCATCCCTCCAAATAAACCTTAAATCCTCTTAAATTGACCAAATCGGGGTTGGAATGAAATAATTGCCCGATGTGAAGAACTTGTAATCCCTCAAATTTCACATTGGATTTCTAATCCATCCTATACCCTTCAATTTGTCTCCAAAACCCCAATTTCCCTCCAAAAACCTCCCAAAACCCAAAAGTCCAATAGCTAAAAAAGTAAAAATCAATTGAATACCAACAAACTATCCATTTTGACAAATATGCAGCCCGAGCAAGCAAATATGAACCAAGAGCTGACAAAAATGCAGTCCGAGACATCAAATATGAACCAAGAGAGAGCAAATATGAACCAAGAGACACCAAAAATGAACCAAGAGATGACAGATATGCAACCCGAGACACCAAATATGAACCAAGAGATGACAAATATGCAACCCACGAGAGCAGATATGATCCAAGAGACACCAAATATGAAGTTTTTTAGGGGCTTGGGTCTTTACTCCGTATCAAACTTAATCCCCTGCGCAAGCGGCAGTTCAGTACTATAGTTTATGGTATTGGTTTGGCGGCGCATATAAACTTTCCAGGCATCGGAGCCGGATTCGCGACCGCCGCCTGTATCTTTTTCTCCGCCAAAGGCACCACCTATTTCCGCACCCGATGTTCCGATGTTTACATTGGCAATGCCGCAATCCGAACCTTCGGGAGAGAGGAATCTTTCGGTTTCAAGGATATTTTTGGAGAAGATGGAGGACGATAATCCCTGCGGAACATCATTCTGCATTTCAACGGCTTCTTCGATGGTGGAATATTTTATCAGGTATAATAAAGGAGCAAAAGTTTCCTCCTGAACAATCCTGAAATGATTCTGAACTTCGGCGATGGCAGGCATCACATAACATCCCGATTCAAAACCAAGACCTTCCAAAACTCCTCCGCCATAAACAATTTTACCGCCTTCTTTTTTCACTTCTTCTATAGCATTCAGATAATCCTGCACTGCCCCCTTGTCAATCATCGGACCAACCAAAGTGCTTGCTTCAAGCGGGTTTCCGATGCGAATATGTTTATAGGCATTGATTAATTTCTCTTTGAATGTATCATAAATTGAGTCTTTAATAATCAATCTACGGGTGGAAGTGCAACGCTGCCCGCAAGTGCCGACAGAACCAAATAAAACAGCAGTTAATGCTAAATGCATATCCGCATTTTCGGTGATGATGATGGCATTATTTCCACCTAATTCCAATAAACTTTTTCCTAATCTCTCCCCAACAATTTTCCCGACTCTTCTTCCAACTCTTGTTGAACCTGTTGCAGAAATCAATGGAACACGTTTATCGGCAAGGAAATTATCTCCAACATATTTTGAGCCTCCTGCAACCAAATTCAGCACACCTTCAGGAACATCATTATCCTTTAAAACTTTTGCAACAATATTATGAACAGCAATGGCGCAAAGCATTACTTTTGAAGATGGTTTCCAAACAACCACATCGCCGCAAACCATTGCCAACATTGCATTCCAAGCCCACACTGCAACAGGGAAATTAAATGCGGATATAACTCCGATTATCCCAAGCGGATGATATTGCTCATACATACGGTGTTTAAATCTTTCCGAATGCATCGTAACTCCATGCAATTGACGAGATAATCCCACTGCAAAATCACAAATATCAATCATCTCTTGTACCTCACCAAGCCCCTCCTGGTAAATCTTTCCCATCTCATAAGAAACTAATTTTCCGAGCGGTTCTTTATATTTACGCAACTCATTTCCTATCTGACGCACTACTTCACCACGCTTTGGGGCAGGAACCATTCTCCATTTCTTAAAAGCTTCTTGTGCAGTAAGGATTATTTTTTCATAATCCTCCGTCTTTGCTTGTTTGATGTTTGCAATCAATTTTCCATCAGCTGGGGAATAAGATTCAATCAATTCTCCGCCTGTTTCAATCCAAACAGTTCCTGTTGATGCACCGTTATTAAATTCTTTGATGCCTAATTCATGGAGCATATTTCTGATTTCAGATTCTTGCAAAGTGCTTACTTCTTTATTCATTTCAAAATTTATTAGGGCGCAAAGTTACTAATTTTAACACAGAGGGCACAGAGAAGACGGAGTTTCACAGAGAAATAAAGCATAAAAATAGTTAAATCCTCTGTGTTACTCTGTCTTCTCTGTGCCCTCTGTGTTGAATTTTTACTAATATTGCAACCTTAAATATAAATCAAATGAAAAAGAATTTCCTCCTGTTAATTATCGCTTTCCTAAGTTCAATTACTATTGACTTTGCTCAGAATAAAATGCTGACAATGGATGACGCAATCATCAAATCAAGAACAACATTAGCTCCGAAACGATTGCCCCAACTGATGTGGGTGAAGGGCACGGATGATTTCACTTATATTGACACATCCAACTCAAAAGAAATTCTTATCCGAGGAACGATTGACGCTAAAAAAGGTGTTTCTTTGTTAGAATATCTTAATCTTATTGACCTGAATAGTCAGTTGAAGGGATTGAAATTGGATACTCTTAAACATTTCTCAACAATAACCTGGAAGGATAAAGACCATTTTACTTTCGAGCAGAAGAAGAATGTTTTGGTCTATGATGGGAAGTCAAAAAAGCTAAGCATCGAGGGAACAAAAGATATTAGTGATGATGCCGAGAATCAAGAAGCAGAGCCAATTACAGGTATGATTGCTTATACAATTGATAATAATTTATACATCAATAAAGACAAAGATAAAATTCAAATTACCAACGATAAAGACATAAATATCGTCAATGGAAAGTCAGTTCATCGTGAAGAATTTGGCATCTTTAAAGGCACTTTCTGGTCGCCGAAAGGCACGGCATTAGCCTTTTATCGCATGGATCAAACGATGGTGGATGATTATCCTGTGATTGATTGGTCGAAGAAGCCTGCTAAGGCTAATATTATTAAGTATCCTATGGCAGGAGGCACGAGTCATCATGTAACGGTGGGCGTTTATAACATCGCCAATAAAACAAAAGTTTTTATGAAAACAGGTGAACCTGCTGAACAATATCTCACAAACGTTGCCTGGAGCCCTGATGAGCAGCATATATATATCGCGGTTCTTAATCGTGATCAGAATCATTTGAAGTTTAATTCTTACAATGCTGCAACAGGCGATTTCGAAAAGACTTTGTTTGAGGAGACCAATGATAAATATGTTCAGCCGCTGCATCCGATGGTTTTCCTGCCCAATCATCCTGATTTATTTATCTGGCAGAGTTGCAGGGATGGGTACAATCATCTTTATTTATATGATGTAAACGGTAAGCTGGTGCGCCAACTCACGAAGGGAAACTGGGAAGTTACCAATGTTTCGGGCTTTGATAAGACAGGTAATTTCGCTTTCTTTTCATCCACCGAAGGAAGTCCTGTTAATCGTCAGTTCTATAAACTTGATTTGAGAGATGGCACCCGAACGCAGCTAACACAGGGCGATGGCACGCATACTCCCATCTTCAATGATAACGGAAATTATTTCATAGATAACTTCTCGAGCATTGATGTTCCGAGGAAAATAAACGTGATTAATTATTCGGGGAAAGTGATTCAAACGCTGCTGGATGCGCCCAATCCCATCAAGGATTACAAGCTCGGAAAGCTATCCATCTTCACCATAAAAAATGCTTCCGGCGATTCATTGTATTGCCGCATGTATCTTCCAACGGACTTCAATCCTGCAAAGAAATATCCTGTGATTGACTATATGTATGGCGGTCCCGGCGTGCAATTGGTGAATAATACCTTCCCCGCCGGCAATGACCTTTGGTATCAGTATATGGCTGAACATGGCTTCGTTGTTTTCACGCTTGATAACCGTGGTTCGGCAAACAGGGGCAAAGGTTTTGAGCAGGTTACCTTCCGGAAACTGGGTACGGAAGAGATGAATGACCAATTGGAAGGCGTGAAATATCTTAAATCGTTATCTTACGTTGATACCAATAGAATAGGGGTTCATGGATGGAGCTTTGGCGGATTCATGACGGTATCCATGATGACTCGCCATCCCGGAACATTTAAAGTTGCTGTTGCTGGCGGTCCGGTGATAGATTGGGATTATTACGAAGTGATGTACACCGAGCGATACATGGACACTCCGCAGGATAATA
>Ga0206927_1112_pt1 | contig 17419 bp, 13 predicted proteins | sample Alteio_BWOrgHeat_60_FD_153249 | JGI IMG/M metagenome (GOLD analysis project Ga0206927, IMG submission 153249) | Enriched cells from forest soil in Barre Woods Harvard Forest LTER site, Petersham, Massachusetts, United States -... | ecosystem: Environmental > Terrestrial > Soil > Temperate forest >... | reverse complement strand
AGGGGTTTTCTTAATCGAAGAAGTATCCTGACCTAATCTCCTCTCATTTTCCAGCATCCGATCCATACCGAGGTGGTTGCAAATATCAAAAGCCGTGACGAAATTCTTTGTTTGATTTTTCTATTGCTCAGTATTCGTTCCTTGTTTAATTATCTTGATAAAAGAAAAATCGTCTCCTTAATAATAAGTCCCGTTTGGTTCTTCCTGGCAATTCTATCCAAAGAAAATGCCTTGACATATCTTGCCATCATCCCTTTGATTTTACTCTTCTTTGCCAATGAAAAATTAAAAAGAATCCTGATTCTTACCCTGCCATATCTTGGAGCAGCAGCATTATTTTTATTGATAAGAGCGAGCATTGTTCATGGCAATGTTTCCACTATTGACCCGCTATATAATTCTTTGATGGGGATAACCTCCACCTCCGAACGACTCGCAACTGCAATCTTTATCTTCGGGAAATATCTTCAATTATTAATCGTCCCGCATCCATTGGTCTGGGATTATTCCTTCAACCAGATTCCGCCTGTCACCTTCACAAATATTTATACCATCATCACTTTATTAGTTTGTTTTGGGTTGATGATTTATGCCATTCTGAAAACCAAGAATCGCGATGTATTCGCCTTCTGCATTCTTTATTTTTTCATCACAATGTCTATTACTTTGAATATTTTTATCCCGATTGGAGCCACGATGGCAGAGCGATTTCTGTTTCTTCCCTCACTTGGATTTTGCATTGCGATTGTTTTCCTGATTAATAAATTATTGAAGATAGATAACTCCGGAAAATCAAAACATAACTTCAATGTCTTATATATTATTTCCGGAATATTGATAGTTGCATATCTTATTAAAACTATTGACAGGTCAAAAGATTGGAAAGATAATATGTCTTTGTATGAATCAGGAGTTATTGATTCTCCGAATAGCAGCCGAACACATACTGCTTTGGCAAATGAATATTCTACATTGGCACAATCCCTCTCGGATGCCAATAGAAAAGCAGAACTATTTAAAAAAGCAGAAACTGAATTTGAAACAGGATTAAATATCTATCCAAAAAATCCTGAATCGTGGTATAATCTCGGAGTATTATATTTAGCAACAGGAAATGGTACTGAGGCTGAAAATGCTAATAAGAAAGTAATTATGTATAATCCTTTATTTGTGAAAGCATATAATAATATAGGAGTTGTTCAGGGTCAGCGAGGAGAATTCAGAACAGCAATGGAGAACTTTAAAAAGGCTGCCGACTTGGATTCAAACTATCTTGATGCATTTTCAATTACTGCAGCAGCTTATTTCAATTTAAAAGAATACAAAAATGCCGAACCTTATTATAAAAGAGCCCATGAACTGAATCCTCAATCAAAAGGAATCAATGACCAGATGCTGGAAAATGAGAGGAGATTAGGTCAGGATACTTCTTCGATTAAGAAAACCCCTTAGACTAAATTATTGATGATGATAAGGTTCATTGCTATTAATGGTCATCGCTCGATAAAGCTGCTCCACAAAAATCAATCGTATCATCTGATGGGTAAAAGTCATTTTAGAGAGAGATAATTGTGCATTAGCCCGTTTATAAAGCTGCTCATCAAAACCATAAGCTCCTCCGACAATAAAAGTTAACGACCGCTGTGATTTCTTTATAAATGAGGCAAATTCAACCGAAGCATATTCCTTTCCTCGTTCATCTAAAAGCACAACAAAATCCTTTTCAGTAAGTTTTTTTAAGATAAGTTCGGCTTCCTTTCTTTTATATTCTGATTGTGAAAGATTCCTGCTATTCTTCAAAGCGGTAATCTCAATTAAGTTAAAATCAACATATCTTTCTATTCTTTTTTGATATTCCTTTATCCCCGCTACTAGAAAGGAATCCTCAGTTTTCCCGGTTAAAATTAGTGTTATTTTCATTTAAGATTATTGAAATAGTATATTAAATTCAAAGAATAGTATAGGTTTTGGTATCAAATTTTTGCGTATTTTTGACGCTCGAAATTACTCTTTAATTACCAGATATAGAAATAATACGAAATAAATGAAAATAAAATTAATTAAATTAACTTTGATTTTAGGATTGGTTATCCTTGGAACATTTATAAAGGCTCAGCCTTGGATGAATAATATTGCGGATAAGAATAATCCTAATTTCTTTGAGATTCAAAAGGCATTTTACGACTATTGGAATTCAAAGGGTATTGATATTAGTAATAGGCATGGAAAAGAATCGGAAGACGAAGATATGGCTGGTTATTATCAATTCAAACGCTGGGAATGGTTTATGAGTCCAAGGGTTTCTCCGAACGGAGAACTGCCAAATCCAATGAGCGCCTATAATGAATTTATTAAACAACAATCCCTAAATTCAGATAGACTTAAAAATATGACGAACATAACAGCAAACTGGACTCCGCTCGGACCATTTGCTGTTCCTGCAGCGAATTCGGGTCAGCATGGAGCTGGCAGATTGAATTGTGTTGCAGTGAATCCATTAAATTCAAATGTTTTATATGTGGGTTCTCCAGCCGGAGGATTCTGGAAATCCGTTGATGGTGGAAGTACATGGAATACCACAACAGATTTACTTTCTACACTTGGAGTTACTGATATTGCAATAGTTCCCAATGATACCAGTATTGTTTTTATTGCAACCGGGGATAGTGATGCACAAGATACTTATTCAACAGGGGTAATGAAATCGACAGATGGTGGATTAACATGGAATACAACAGGACTTAACTGGACTCAAAGTCAATTCAGATATATTTCAAGATTGATTATTAATCCAAATAATGTTAACACGATGCTTGTCGGGACGAGTAATGGAGTCATGAGATCTTTAGACGGAGGAGTTACCTGGACAACTCCATTTACAGTTACGGAAATTCGAGATTTATTATATAAGCCAGGGGATACTAGTGTAGTTTATACCTGCTCCGCATCAAGAGTTTTCAGATCTACCAATGGGGGTGCTGCCTTTTCAGCTATTATGTCTGGTTTGCCAACCACAGGTATTGGTAGAATTCAACTTGCAGTTACCGCTAATGATAGCAATTATATATATGCCTTATTATCTGCTTCTGCTGATAATAGTTTCGATGGATTATACCTTTCTACAAACGGAGGAAGCACTTGGACTCTTATGTCATCAGCACCGAATATTCTTGGGCAAAATTCAGATGGGTCAAGTTCAGGAGGACAAGGATGGTATGATCTGGCATTGGCTGCTTCACCTACTTCCAAAACTACCGTTTTCGTGGGAGGGATAAATGCATGGAAATCGACAAATAGCGGAACAAGTTGGAGTTGTGTCGGTATTGGTTATAACAATGTTAATAGTCCAAGTCATATTCATCCCGATGTTCATCGTATCATATTTCAACCAAATAGTGGCACAGTAGTTTATTGTGCCAATGATGGTGGAATATTTAAATCAACAAATACAGGAACTTCCTGGACCGATAAAAGCGCAGGATTACAAATTATGGAATTTTATGGAATGGCTACTGCTCAAACCTCTTCAACAATATGCCTTGGAGGTTGTCAGGATAATGGCGGAAACTTATACAATGCCGGGACCTGGACTAATGTTCAGGGTGGCGATGGAATGCTTACAGCTATTGATTATACAAATGCAAATATAATGTATGAAGAGCTCCCGTATGGAGATCTCTATATTTCAACTAATGGTGGAAATGCCTGGGGAGATATAACTCCGAACGGTCAATCAGGTGCATGGGTAACTCCTTACATAATTGATCCCACTACACATACTACCATTTATGCAGGTTATACAGATGTTTATAAATCAACAAACGAAGGAAACAGTTGGAGTGCAATATCAAGTAATCTTGCAGGTGGTAATTATATCGAAGCATTGGCAGTTGCCCCATCTAATTCAAATTATATTTATGCCGGCGTGGGTGGACAGACAACAACTATCGCTGCTTGCTCTGAACTTTACAAAACTGCTAATGGGGGAACTACATGGACATCTATTTCAAGTTCACTTCCATTAAGCTTTGCACCACTAACAGGTATTGCAATAAAACCAAATGATCCAAATACTTTATGGGTAACATTATCGAATTATGACGCTGCCGATAAAGTTTTCAAAAGCACGAATGGCGGGACCACCTGGACTAATGTAACAAACAATTTTCCCAACGTCCCTGCAAATTGTATTGTTTATGTTCCAAATACTCCAAACGCCTTATACGTAGGTACTGATTTAGGTGTTTGGTACACAGATGATGCTTTAGGATATTGGGTTCAGTTTAATAACGGTTTGCCAAATGTGATTGTTAATGATTTGAAAATTCAAACAAGTGCTTCATTATTAAGAGCAGGTACTTACGGTAGGGGATTATGGTCAACACCATTGTATATCACTACGGATGTTCCAAGTGTGACTTCAAATAATCCTGAAGTGAAGGTTTATCCTAATCCTACCTCCGGGGAAGTTTTTATTGAACTTCCATCATCTAACCTAAATGCAGATATTTCAGTATTTAATGTTGTTGGCGAAAAGATAACTGATGTTTCTATAGTGTCTTTCGGAGAAAGTAAATATACTCTCTATCTTGGAGATAAACCAAAGGGAATCTATTTTATACGTGTCCAAACTGAACAAGGAATGACCACTGAAAAATTGGTGTTGATGAAGTAAGTTTGTTATTTTATTAAAATAAAAGGGGTTCTGGATTTATTTCTGAGCCTCTTTTTCTTATAATCCTTGGCTTGATTATTGTATATTTCATTAACTAATTATTAACAAAATGAAAAAAATAATTCTTACATTATGCTTGATTGGAGGTTTTGCTTTTATTTCCAATGCTTTTGATATTTATGATGATATCAGCAATGCTATCAAATCGGGTAATAGTAATGTGATTGCAGGATATTTCAATACTACAGTTGATTTAACAATTCTTGCCCAGGAAGATGTTTATAGTAAAACTCAAGCTGAAATCATACTAAAGGATTTCTTCTCAAAAAATAGCCCTAAATCATTTTCAATACTTCATAAAGGAACTTCCAAAGAAGGCTCTATGTATGGAATCGGAAGCCTATTAACAAATCAGGGTGGTTCCTTTAGAGTATATTTTTATTTGAAACAAACCGCAGGAAAATCTTTTATCCAAGAATTGAGATTTGAAAAGCAATAATCTAAATAATTCACATATAAAAAAGGCGACAAATTTAATGTCGCCTTTTTATTTTGGTAATTCTAGGTAACTTTGCAGGAATTAGATTTTAATCGATAACCTTATGAATCATTTAAATATAGATGATTATTTAGTTCTGGCATTGGCTGAGGATCTTGGTGATGGAGATGTTACCTCATTGTCTTGTATTCCTGATGATAGAATATCAAAAGCAAAACTAATTGTCAAAGCGGATGGAATAATTGCAGGTATTGAAGTTGCCAAAAAGATATTTGAGATTATTGATAGTTCATTAATACTAAAAATTGAAATTAATGATGGGGCTCAAGTGAAGGGAGGAGATATTGCTTTTTATGTTGAAGGAAATGCTCAATCCATTCTTAAAGCTGAACGATTGGTTCTTAATTGTATGCAGAGGATGAGTGGTATTGCCACCAAAACGAATCAATTAGTTCAAATGATAAAGGGTTATAAATCCAAATTGTTAGATACTCGTAAAACAACCCCAAATTTCCGGGTGTTTGAAAAGATGGCTGTTAAAATTGGTGGTGGATATAATCATCGTTTTGGATTATTTGATATGATACTGATAAAGGATAATCACATTGACTTTGCTGGCGGAATTTCAAATGCCATTAATGCTGCCTGTGAATTTTTAGATAAGTCAAAAAAAGATTTACAAATAGAAATTGAAGCTAGAAATCTTGATGAACTGAAAGAAATTTTAGCTGTCGGAAAAATTAACCGAATACTTCTTGATAATTTTTCGATCCCTGATATTCAAAAAGCAATTGATTTGATAGATGGCACATTTGAAACTGAGGCATCTGGAAATATCACTTCACAAAACATTCTTGATTATACAAAATGTGGTGTTGATTATATTTCAATGGGTGCCCTCACTCATTCTTATTCGAGTTTGGATTTAAGTTTAAAGGCTTATAAAGATTAAAATCCAGATGAGCAAAGTTTTTAAATTTTTAATGCGTTTTAAATTTTTTAATCTTTTGGTACGATTGACAAAACGAATTTATATTCCTGGTTTTGAAGGATTGCCTCTTTTCGATGTTTCAAATTTCTTTTATAAAGGGATGAAAAACGGAGCAATCAATACTCGGGCATCATCTCTGGCCTTTAAATTTTTTCTGGCATTATTTCCCGCAATCATTTTTCTTTTCACGATGATTGCCTTTATTCCGGCAAAAGGTTTCCAGGATGAATTGCTTAAGATTATAAAAAATTTGCTCCCGGACAACGCTTACACTCTGGCAAATTCCACCATCACGGACATTATCAAACACCAGCATGGAGGTTTATTGTCAATAACTTTTATCATTTCCATTTATTTATCAACCAATGGCATTAATGCGATGATAAATTCTTTTAATAAATCCCATCATTACATAGAAACCAGAAAACCAATACAGCAATATATTGTTTCATTAATTCTTGTTTTCGCCTTTGCTATTATGGTTATAATTTCCATTTCGTTAATCGTGTTTACAGAATATCTTTTACATCAAATGGTGTATTGGGGATGGATAAAAACCAAAACTATTGTACTAATGGTCCGTACGGGAAGATGGATAATTATCTGTGTTCTTTTTTTCTTATCCATTTCGTTTCTTTATTACCTAGGACCCGCCAAGAAAAATAATTGGAGATTTATTTCGGCAGGCTCAACTCTTGCCACGTTACTTTCCTTGCTAACATCAATTTTATTCACTTATTATGTCAATAATTTTGCAAGCTATAACAAGGTTTATGGCTCTATTGGAACTTTAATCGTTATTCTTTTGTGGATTTATTTCAATTCAATGATTTTACTTATCGGTTTTGAGTTGAATGCAAGCATTGATAATGCAAAAAAACGGCGAACGAGGGTAATAACTTAATCTTTATACCCCTAAAATCAGTTTGCGTACACTTTCTGACGGATTGCGTACGCTTTCTGAAACTTTGCATGCACTTTCTGACAGATTGCGTACACTTTCTGAAACTTTGCGTACACTTTCTGGCAGATTGCCTCCACTTTCTGAAACTTTGCGTACACTTTCTGAAACTTTGCGTACACTTTCTGACAGATTGCCTCCACTTTCTGAAACTTTGCGGGTACTTTCTGATTTTCAGGTTAAAAATATGAGCGAAAAGGTGATCTGAAATTATAATTTCAAAAATTGTATTTATAACGACAAAAACAGGAAGCCATAAACCTCAAACTTTTTATCGCTATATTTGCATCCTTATTAATAAAGATAAAATATGAAATTTGGCATAGTAATATTCCCCGGCTCCAATTGCGACAGAGACATGATTTATACCCTCGAAACAATCATGAAACAAGAAGTTGTGCAACTTTGGCACAAAGACCACGACCTCCGGGATTGCGATTTCATCGTCCTCCCCGGCGGTTTTTCCTTTGGCGATTACCTCCGTTCAGGAGCCATTGCCCGTTTTTCGCCCATCATGCAAAGCGTGATAGATTTCGCAAACAAAGGCGGCTGTGTCCTCGGAATCTGCAACGGTTTCCAGATTGCCTGCGAGGCAGGATTGCTTCCCGGCGCATTGTTGGCTAATAAAAATCAGAAGTTCATCTGCGATAACGTCCACATCAAATCCGAAACTAAAAACTCCCTGATGACTTCGCTGATAGATAAACACAAAGCCCTTAAAATCCCCATAGCACATGGCGAAGGCTCCTACTATGCCGATGAAAAAACATTAAAGCATTTGAACAAAAACGACCAAATCCTTTTCCGCTACTGCGATGAATTTGGGGATATAACCGAAGAATCAAATCCAAACGGAGCCATCGAAAACATTGCCGGAATTTGCAATGAAAGCAGAAATGTTTTTGGCATGATGCCGCACCCTGAGCGCGCCTCCGACATCGAATTAGGCAACACGGACGGGAAAATAATCTTCGAGTCATTAATACACGCAATGGTAAATTCCACAATCTGATTTTCTATGGATAAAATAAAAAGAACCTCCGTAAACGACTTGCTTCACGCCACAGATTATGGCATCGAAGTAAATGTAAAAGGGTGGGTACGAACAAAAAGAGGAAACAAAAGCATTGCATTCATAGCCGTAAACGATGGCTCGGTAATCCACAACATCCAAGTCGTCGCCGACCTCACAAAGTTTAGCGAGGACACCATGAAACTGATAACCACAGGGTCCTGCATTTCAGTAAATGGCACCTTAGTTCAAAGCCAGGGACAAGGACAAACAGTGGAAATCCAAGCAAATGAATTAGAAGTCTATGGCACTGCCGATGCTGAACTTTATCCGCTTCAAAAGAAAGGGCATACTCTTGAGTTTTTGAGAGAGATAGCTCATCTCCGCCCAAGAACAAATACATTCGGAGCAGTATTAAGAATCCGTCATGCAATGGCTTATGCAATTCACAAATATTTTAACGATAATGGCTTTTATTATATCCACACACCTATAATTACAGGTTCCGATGCAGAGGGTGCCGGAGCAATGTTTCGAGTTACAACTTTGGATGCAAAGAATCCTCCAAAAACAAAAGAAGGAGAAATTGATTATGTTGAAGATTTCTTCGGCAAAGAAACAAACCTCACTGTTTCCGGTCAATTAGAAGCAGAATTAGCTGCTTTGGCTTTATCAAAAGTCTATACATTCGGTCCGACATTCCGAGCAGAGAACTCAAATACTGCCCGCCATTTAGCCGAGTTTTGGATGATAGAACCCGAAGTTGCCTTCAATGATTTGGTTGATAACATGGATTTAGCCGAGGACTTCCTGAAATATCTTATTCAATATGCTTTGGATAATTGCATGGATGATTTAGAATTCCTCACCAAGATGTATGATAATGAATTGCTATCAAGATTACGCTCCATCATCGAAGAACATTTTGAAAGGTTAACCTACACAGAAGCCGTTGAAATACTTAAATCCTCCACTCAAACATTTGAATTCCCCGTTGATTGGGGTGCTGATTTACAATCAGAGCACGAACGATATTTAGTAGAGAAACATTTCAAACGCCCAGTCATCCTCACCCATTATCCAAAACAAATAAAAGCCTTTTACATGAAACAAAGTGAGGATGGCAAAACAGTAAAAGCAATGGATGTTTTATTCCCGGGTATCGGTGAAATAATAGGTGGCTCCCAAAGAGAAGAAGATTACGAAAAGCTTCATACCCGAATAAAAGAAATGGGAATCCACGAAAAAGATTTGTGGTGGTATTTAGAAACCCGAAAATATGGAACATGCCCACATGCAGGCTTCGGCTTAGGCTTTGAACGACTGATATTATTCGTAACAGGAATGGGAAATATCCGAGATGTAATCCCCTTCCCAAGAACTCCAAAGAACGCGGAGTTTTAAAATCTAAAATGTTTATTGATTAATAGTTAAAGGATTATTCCTTCGGCTGTTCTTTTGCCTCGGCTTGTTCTTTTGCTTTAGCTTTTTCTTGCTTTATCTTCTTTTTGATGTCAGCAATTTCCGCTTTTGCCTTATCTATTTTCTCTTGGATTTCAGCCTTCAGTTTATCCGCATTCTTTGATTTACCGAAGAACCCGATATTATTTTCCCACACGGCAACTTCCTTTTCAATATTCCTTATTCTTTCCTGTTCACCCGATAATCGTGGTTCTTGCCTGTCATCATTATTGCCTCTGAAAGACGGACTTCTATCTCCTCTTCCACCAGTATAATTTCTTGCGCCTCCAGTATTAGAAGATGGATTGAAATCACGAGTTCTTTGATTTGAATATCCCATCATCCCCTCAAACTTCTTATCAATCGCATCTCTATAAGCCCTGTTAATACGCTCTTTATCTTTCATCGGGACAAAATCAATACTCATCCATTCATTCTGAAACTCCTTCAATGAATTCATGTTTTCAGCATTATCCTTGCTTAATTGATACTGCTCAATCCTCGAAACAAGCTCTTCCTTTAGTTTAAGATTTTCCTTTTCATTACCTTCTCTTTCAGCAAAATGTTTTTTACGATTATTAAAGAAGACATCACAGGCATCATTAAATCTTTTCCATAACTTCTCAGAATGTTTTGAAGGCACATGTCCCACAGTTTTCCATTGTTCGCGTAATCTTGCGAATATATCAGCCGTGGCTTTCCAATCAGTACTATCCTTCAATGCCTCTGCTTCATTAATAATATCTGTCTTGAGTTTAATATTATGATTGTATGTTTGTTTTAGTTCCTTAAAGAAAGCATCACGGTTATCATTAAATTTCTTTTTAGCATCCAAAAACCGTTTCCAGACAACATCACCTTGCGATTTCGGTGCATATCCTGTTTTTTTCCATTCATCAAATAATGCTTCAAGGGCATCACCTGCTTCCTGCCATTCTTTTATTCTTCCATAAGTTCCATCAACAATAGCTTCTGCCTTTTCACATAACCCAAGTTTTACTTCAAGATTCTTTTTCTGCTCATCCTCCAAAGAATTAAAATACTCCTTACTTCTTTCAAATATCTTATCCGAAATTGATTTAAACCGTTCCCAGATAGTATCCTGAAAGTCCCTTTTCACCGGTCCGATAGTTTTCCATTTCTCTTGCAATGACCTCAATTGCTGAAAAGATTTCTTTATCGAAGGCTCTATTAAAAGGTCTTCTGCCTTTTCACAAATCTCGGTTTTAAGTTCAAGATTCTTTTTATAATCCAAATCCCGAAGCTCATTATTTATCTTTAAAACATCGTAGAACTTATTGATATGAAACGTGTAATTTCTCCAGGTATCTTCAATAAAAGCCTGAGGAACATGACCAATTGCCCTCCATTTATTCTGCAAATCATGAAGCTTTTTGATGGAAGCCGACATATTCTTTTCATCCAGAACCAAATTCTTCAACTCCTCAATAATTTGCTTTTTCTGTTCCAGGTTATCATTTAACTGATTCTCGGTTTGCTTCCTGTTTTCCTCTCTTTTATGATTAAAAAGAAGCATCAGCGTCTCAAACTTCTCATCATTCGGATCTTTTACCGGAGCAAATTCCTCTTTTTTCCCTCCATCCTCCAAAAACAATCTTCTTTTGGTATCATATTCATCCTTTTCAATAACCCGATAAGCATTTTTAATGCTCTTGACTTTGGTTTTAATCGCATCAAAATCATCCGATGAAAGTACCTCTTCCATTTTTTTCACAAGTTCGGCTTTATTCAAAACAGAATAATCTTCATCTGCCAATTCATCAAACTTAGCTTCAATTTCCTCATGATTTTCGGTCAGAGGTGGTTCTTCCAATGCTGTCGGATGTATGATTTCCAAATCCGATTTATCAGCAACAATATCCTGTTCTGATTCTGTCATTTGAGTAGAAATTGCTTCCGGTTCCATAGCCGTTTCTGCAACTTCTTCGGGTTGATGATTGCTGTTATCCTCAGCTTTAGCCATTCCGTTTTCAGAAACAATATGGGTTTCCAAAGATAACGTTTCTTCTTTATTTTCCATGTTATTATCAGTATTATTTTCTTCTTCCTGATGCCCTTCTTTTGTAGTATTCATTGTGCAAAGCTAAGGAAAGTTTTAGGAATCCCCCAAATTCATTGCAAAAACTATACTTTTTAGATGTTATTTTTAATGGAACTTCTAATTCTTAAGCCAAAAAAAATCCTAATCTTGTCTTACAGATTACAAATTCGTACTAGCAAATTCGTAATTTGTACCACCAAATTTAGAATTTGGAAGACCAAATTGGCAATTCGTTATACCAAATTAGCAATTTGGAAGACCAAATTGACAATTTGTATCACCAAATTTGGAATTCGTAAGACCGAATTCCTGATTTGTACCACCAAATTTGTAATCTGTAAGACCAAATTTCAAATTCGTAAGACCAAAATCAGTATTTTGGGGCTAATAAATTTATCGAATTCAAAATTATTAGAATAAAGCACATCCATTTTTGAAATATGCCTATAAGGTTATTAAATCATTAAAAATATACCCCTTTATTCCTCCTATTTTCGTAATTTTGCAGCACGAAATCTTTAAATAATCATAAACATTGCTAATAAACCTCATCTATGAGTGATAAAATCCTCCACGAATGTGGGATAGCTGTTATCAGGTTGCTGAAACCTATTGAATATTATAAAAACAAATACAAAACGCCATTTTATGCCACCAATAAGCTTGCCTTGTTGATGGAAAAGCAACATAATCGTGGTCAGGATGGAGCCGGAGCAGCTTGTATAAAATTTGATGTTCCTCCCGGAAATCCTTACATTAATCGTTGCCGTTCCAATGCTGCTCAGGCTTTGGATGATGTCATTAAGAAGATAAATGTCAACTTTTCGGAGGTGAAGAAAAATTATCATGAAAAACTTGATGATTTGGTTTGGATGAAGAAAAATGTCCCTTTCATCGGTGAATTATTTCTTGGTCATCTTCGATATGGAACTTATGGTGCAAATGGTATTGATAGCTGCCATCCGTTTTTGAGACAGAATAATTGGATGACCCGAAACCTTGTATTAGCAGGCAATTTCAATCTCACCAATGTAGATGAAATGTTTGAACTTTTGGTTGATTTAGGTCAGCATCCAAGAGAAAAAGCGGATACAGTAACTGTTCTTGAAAAAATCGGACATTTTTTGGATGAGGAGAATGAAAGATTATTCCAGAAATTCAAAGAAGAGGGTCATTCAAATAAAGAAATATCCAATCTTATCGGAGAAAATTTAGATATTCAACGAATACTTACCCGCTCATCCAAAGAATGGGATGGTGGTTATGTAATTGCAGGGATGATTGGTCATGGTGATGCTTTTGTATTGAGAGACCCTGCCGGAATTCGCCCCGCATATTATTATAAGGATGATGAAATAGTTGTGGTTACTTCCGAGCGCCCTGCCATCCAAACTGCTTTTAATGTTTCTGTTGATAAAATTAAAGAAATAAAACCGGGATATGCTTTGGTGATTAAGAAAAACGGTGATGTGAAAGAATATCTTTGCAAAGAACCTATCGAAAGAAAATCATGTTCATTTGAAAGGATTTATTTCTCAAGAGGAAGCGATATTGATATTTATAAAGAGCGCATCAAACTTGGGAATGCTGTTGTTCCATCTATCCTGAAAGCAATTGATAATGACTGCAAGAACACTGTCTTTTCATTTATTCCGAACACTGCCGAAATTGCTTTTTATGGAATGATAAAAGGTGTTGAAGATTATTTGAATGAGGTAAAAAGAAGTAAAATTTTAAAGCTGGGCAAGGAGATTGAAAACGGAAAACTAATGGAAATTCTTTCTATCCGACCAAGAGTTGAAAAAGTTGCAATAAAAGATGCAAAACTCAGAACGTTTATTACTGATGATTTCTCCCGAGATGAATTGGTGACTCACGTTTATGATATTACTTATGGAACAATTCGTAAGGGTGTAGATAACCTGGTCGTGATTGATGATTCCATCGTGAGAGGTACCACTCTAAAAAGGAGTATCTTAAAAATGCTGGATAGATTAGGTCCAAAGAAAATAGTTATTGTTTCCTCTGCACCTCAAATTCGTTACCCCGATTGTTATGGAATAGATATGGCAAAGATTGGAGACTTTGCTGCCTTCAAAGCGGTAATAGAATTATTGCATGATAATAATAAGGAGGATTTGATAGAGGAAGTTTATTGGAAATGCAAAGAGCAAGTTGACCTGCCTGCCGATAAAGTTGTGAATCATGTAAAGAAAATTTATGATGCATTTACCGTTGAGGAGGTATCTGCCAAAATGGCTCAGATGCTAAAACCATCAGATATTAATGCCGAAGTAGAAATCATTTTCCAAACTGTTGAAGACCTTCATAAAGCAATCCCTGATCATCTTGGCGATTGGTATTTTACTGGTGATTATCCAACTCCCGGCGGTAATAAAGTAGTAAATAAAGCTTTCATCAATTTCTTTGAAGGCAAGAACGAAAGAGCTTATTAAGAAAAATTGCATCTTTGCAACCTTAATAAACTATTTTCAATTCTATGTTCTGTAAAGTTTTTTCATCAAAAGCGTTTTAAATTAATTTCTGGCAAATACGATTTATGAATAAAGCAGGTATTTGGTTATTGGTTTTAATTTTTTCCTGCTTATTTGCTCAAGGGCAAAATCCCACAATTATAAAAGGAGTAACACAGGATGCCATCAATGGGGAACCGCTTCTTTTTGCCAGTGTTATTTTAATTGGAGCAAATGCAGGAACAACCACGGATTCTATTGGAAAATATTCAATAACTACGTGGCAACCAGTTACTAAGATTTGTGTTTCCTATCTTGGTTATAAGCCAGATACGATGAAAGTTGTACCCGGCAAATCTCAAACCATCAACTTCAAACTTTATCCAATCACAACGGATTTAAAAGAAATGGTTTTTACTGCCAAAAAGAAAGATTATAAAAATAAAAACAATCCTGCAGTTGAACTTATTAAAGAAGTTATTGCTCATAAATCGAAAAATGTTGTTGAAAGTTTTGATTACTATGAATGTCAGAAATATCAAAAGATCGTTTTTGGAGTAAGTAATATCCCTGAAAAGATGAAAAACAGGAAAATCCTCAAGCAGTTTAAATTTGTGTTTAATAATGTAGATACTGTCAAAGTACCGGGCAAAGAAGTTTTACCAATATATATCAATGAGGAGCTCTCGGATTATCATTATCGAAAACACCCTGAAGCAAAAAAGGAAGTCGTGAACGGGGTGAAGAGGGTTACTTACGGTAAATTTATTGATGATAAAGGATTAACAAAATTCTTGAATTACATCTATCAGGATGTTGATATCTATCAGGAAAACATTTATCTTTTCACCAATCAGTTTGTCAGTCCGATTTCAATACTTGCTCCAAACTTGTATCGCTTTTATATTATGGATACTGTTAAAATTAGAAATGACAGTTGTTTTAAACTTTCATTTTTCCCAAGAAATAAAGAAGACTTTTTATTTCAGGGATATTTATACATCACCAAAGACAGCTTGTATGCAGTCCGGAAAATTGATATGACCGTAAATAAAGATATCAACCTCAACTTTGTGAAATCAATGCGTATAACCCAAACTTATGAAAGAAAAGATTTAGGCTGGGCATTGGTCGAAGATTTTGTAGGTGCTGATTTTGGAATAATAAACAAGGGCTTAGTAATTTACGGTGAGAAAAACCTCCAATATTTAAATCCGGTATTCAATTTAAAAAGACCGGATGAATATTACAGAGGCGATGATATTTATATAAAAGACGATGCAACTACAAAAACCGAAGACTACTGGAGTAAAAACCGACCTTCTGCTTTATCAAACACCGAACAAGGAATATACACAACAATAGACTCCCTTCACAACATACGTGCATATAAAAGAGTAATGAAAGTCATGGAACTGATAATTTCAGGGTATCCATCATTCGGACCTATTGAGTTTGGTGATTTCAACACCTTCTATGGTTTCAATCCGGTAGAGGGCAGCCGGTATAAGTTTGGCTTCAGAACCACGAACGACTTAACCAAGAAATTTGTTATAGATGATTACGGTGCTTATGGAACATTAGATAAAAAATTTAAATACAACTCCGGAATAACCTATTCATTAACCAATAGAAGCATCTATCAGTTCCCCGTAAAATCAATTAGATTCAGCACTCAAAATGATATTATGATTCCAGGGCAGCAGCTACAGGAATTCCAAGCGGATGATTATCTTTTGAATTTTAAAAGAGGTGTAAATGATAAGTGGCTCTACCATAAAGACTATACATTAACTTATCTTTTCGAACTCAAAACACACTTCTCTTATTCCATCCAGTTACAAACTCAAAATCTTCTTCCTGCCGGAAGCCTGTTTTTTAACCCGGTAAATTACAATGATACAACCCAATCCATAAGTCAGATTCATAACAATTCCGTCACTGTTAATTTGCGATATGCACCTGATGAAAAATTCTACCAAGGGAAAATCTGGCGTGTTCCAATTGCAAGTCTCAACCCTGTTTTCTTCCTTCAATATACAGCAGGCGTTAAAGCATCCGACCTCCCAAATCCCAGTGGAATATTCTTAGGTCAATATCATTATCAAAATCTATATGCAAGCATCCAGAAAAGATACATTCTCGCACCCCTGGGATATACTGATATCCTCATCGAAGGTAGTAAGCTATTCGGACAGGTTCCCTATCCTTTACTTCAAGTAGCCCGTGCAAATCAAACTTATGCCTATATGCCAAATTCATATAATCTCATGAATTTTATGGAATTCGTCAGCGACCAATATGAATCAATTCAGATAGACCATTATTTCGAAGGATTTATCATGAACCGAATTCCATTGATAAGAAAATTAAAGCTTCGTGAAAAAATTTCCTTCAAAGCCATCACCGGAAGTTTAAGTTCACAAAATAATCCAGCACTAACTTCGGGTCTTTTTCAATTCCCGACAGATAAAAACGGCAAACCTACAATGTACTCTTTATCCAAATTGCCATATATGGAAGCAGGTGTTGGAATAGGGAATATCTTTAAAATATTCCGTGTAAATTTATTGAGAAGATTAGATTACCTCGACCATCCGAATGTTTCTGTTTACGGGGTGAGGTTAGAGTTGAAGATTGAGTTTTGAGTTGTAGTTATTGATTTAACCCAACTCTTTACTAATCATTGAATAACCATTTTCCGAAAAGCAAGGTATCCGAATTTAGTCTGATAATTGCAAACTTATCCCTTCCCATAGGGATGCATAAAGTCGCTGATTTTATTTAAGTCTCTTATTTTGGATAGATAACCTCCTATATTTAAATCTAAGGTTAGGGAGTTGATAGAATATTGAGCATTCTGATTTCCAAAATATCGGGTAGCCCTAAGGGTAAATGACTGTGTGTAAATCCAGAACCGGATACCAAAAGTTATCGCCGCTCTTTGTTCAAAACGATTTCGGATATATATCCAATCATATCCTCCACCGCCAAAAAAACCAAAGTCGCTGTAAAAATCCTTACTCGCAAGATGCCCGATATTACCCTGGAAGAAAATCGGAATGTCATAAGAAGCATATTTTAAAGAATCCTGGCTAAAAAGAAAATGATAACCCCCGGCAAGCTGAGAATTCAGAGAAAAAGACATGTCAGAATATCGAAGTGTCAAATCTAACTGGGGAGCATAATTTATCTGAAATAGCTTTTCGGTATTGGTTTGATAAGGATATTCATACACCCCGACACCGAAAGCGCTATGATAACGTTTATTGAATTGAAACCCC
>Ga0206927_1113_pt1 | contig 17622 bp, 25 predicted proteins | sample Alteio_BWOrgHeat_60_FD_153249 | JGI IMG/M metagenome (GOLD analysis project Ga0206927, IMG submission 153249) | Enriched cells from forest soil in Barre Woods Harvard Forest LTER site, Petersham, Massachusetts, United States -... | ecosystem: Environmental > Terrestrial > Soil > Temperate forest >... | reverse complement strand
TAAATGTCTTTTACATTTTAGGCCTTGGTCTAACTGCCGGTTTTTTAGCCGGAATGTTTGGCATCGGCGGCGGGTTTTTGATGACGCCTGTGTTAATTTTCTTAGGCGTTAACCCACTAGTTGCGGTTGCAACTTCAGCTAACCAGATTATCGCCTCATCCGTTTCCGGCTTTATGACGCACAGGCGGACGAATAATGTTGCGGTTTGCTTGGCTCACTCGCCGGAACGAAAATCACCGCTGTATTAAAACACATGGGCCAGGCAGATTTGGTGATCTCATTGTTATATGTATTCTTTCTTGGCACTATCGGTTTTCTGATGGGTTATGAGTCTATTGCATCCATTGTACGCAGAAAGTTTATGAAACCAAAACCAAAAAAAGAGCGCCGCTGGCAGGAACATTTGCCATGGAAGGTGGATTTCCCTAAATCTGAAATGACGGTTAGCGGCATTTTGCCAATTGGTATTGGTTTTTTGAGCGGTATTCTGGTTTCGGTTATGGGTATCGGCGGCGGGTTTTTGGTGGTGCCAGCAATGATTTATATTTTGCGCATGCCGTCATCGCTTGTTATCGGCACCTCGATGTTTCAAATTCTAATCGTAACGGCAGTTTCAACCTTTCTGCACGCATATTATTCGCAAACTGTCGATATTGTCCTCGCAGCGCTGCTTTTGCTTGGTTCAATATTCGGTGTGCAATATGGCATGCGGATGAGCCTTAAAATTCCGGCTGAGAATATGCGCGGACTGTTGGCGCTATTGATTTTGGTGCTGGCGGTTTTGATGGCAACCACGCTTTTTGTACCGCCGGTAAATCCATATTCGGTGGTGAAAGTTAAATAATGAAACGCGCAGTAGTGCTTTTTAATTTAGGTGGGCCGGACAAATTAGAAAATGTTCAGCCATTTTTGTTCAATTTGTTCAATGACCCGGCAATTATTGGCCTGCCAGAGTTTTTGCGGAAGCCTTTGGCGAAATTTATTGCAAAAAAGCGCGCGGTAAAAGCGGCGGAAATTTATAAAAAGATTGGTGGGCGTTCACCAATTCTACCAGAGACTGAAGCGCAGGCGGCGGCTTTACAAGCAGATCTTGGTGATGAATATAAAGTGTTTATCTGCATGCGCTATTGGCACCCGATGAGTAATGAAGTTGCCGCCGCTGTTAAAGCTTATGCACCGGATGAAATTATTTTGCTGCCGCTTTATCCGCAGTTTTCCAGCACAACAACAGGTTCATCTTTTAAGGATTTTTTGCAGTATGAGTTTTTGGCGCCAGCTAGAAAAATTGAATCATACCACCTGCATCCTGATTTTATTGCGGCTCATGTTGAGCTAATCCGCCCACAAATTGAAGCTTTTCCAAATGCGCGGGTGTTATTTTCGGCGCATGGATTGCCGAAAAAGGTGATAAAAGCCGGTGATCCTTACCAAAAACAGATTGAAGAAACTTCTGCAGCAATTGCCGAAAACCTGGGTTTGAAAGATTGGCTTGTATGCTACCAAAGCAAGGTTGGGCCGCTGCCGTGGCTTAAACCCAATACCGCCGATGAGATTGCCGGTGCAGCCGGCCGCGACCTTATTATTGTGCCAATTTCCTTTGTTTCCGAGCATTCCGAGACTCTTGTAGAGTTGGATATCGATTTTAAGAAGCTAGCAAACGAAATTGGTGTGAAAAATTATATTCGCATTCCGGCACTTGGCGCAAAGCCGCAGTTTATAAGGACTTTGGCATCACTTGCGAGAAAAAATCAGTTTTCTGCATAACTTACTGAGAACGTTAATCTTATTTTAACGGAATTTGGCTACCCTAATAAATAGGGATAATACTGCTACTTAAACTGGGAACGCCAAATATGGAACTTACAACAAATTTTGTTATCGATATAACACCTCCGCCAAGTTCAAAAGATGAGTTTTTTGTATTACGCGAAGATGCCACCACGAATGTGGATTACACCCTCTCGATTGGCGAAGTTGATGGCAACAAGGTGAGTAGCACAGTTTATAAATTCGCGCCGGAAACGCTGCCAATTCATTCAACCGTAACTTTGGTGAGCGATGGCAAAGATGTTATTCGCATCAGAACCGTAGATTTGCAACGCGGCATGCGCGAAACGAAAAATGCGCAATTGCTTGAAAATTATATCGAGAAAGTAATTTTGAAAGGCAAAAAAATGCCGATCGATACTTTCGCACGCATTGAAGCTTTGCATAAAAATATGGAAAAAGTTGCAGAACTTCGTGAAGCAGAAAAAAACTGAGAAAGAAGCTGCCGCTGCTGCTGCAAAAATCAGAGCGGAAGTAAAAGCTGAAATCAAGGCAGAAATTAAAGCTGAGGTTAAAGTAGAAGAAGCTGTGGCCGCAGTTGCTGTTACAATACCGCCGGTTGCTGCGTCAGCAAAAGCTACACGCAAGACTTTACGCCTTGATAAACACCTACAGCTAGACCAAATCAGCCAGCCCTTAGTAGCTCATTAATCGAAGTTTTACTGCGGGTTTTTTCGTCTACTTTTTTGACGATTACAGCGCAGAACAAGTTGGCTTTTTCACCCGGTAGAGTTCCCGGAACCACTACAGAATAAGCCGGAATGCGGCCATAGGTGATTTCTCCAGTTTCGCGGTCTAAGATTTTGGTCGATGCACCCAAATAAACACCCATTGAAATTACCGCGCCTTCTTCAACAATGACGCCTTCCGCAACTTCTGAGCGGGCTCCTATGAAGCAATTATCTTCGATAATTACCGGGTTGGCTTGTAATGGTTCCAATACGCCGCCAATGCCGACGCCGCCGGAAAGGTGCACGTTTTTGCCAATCTGCGCGCATGAGCCAACCGTGCTCCATGTATCAACCATAGTGCCTTCGCCAACATAAGCGCCGATATTTACAAAACTGGGCATAAGGATTGCGCCACGGGCGACATAAGCGCCGCGGCGGACGAATGAGCCAGGAACGCTACGGTAACCGGCGGTTTGTGCGCGAGATTCATCCCAGCCTAAAGTTTTGAGCGGAACTTTATCATACCATACCGCTTGTTGGCCTTCCTGCTGCGGGCCGCTGATAATTTTATTACCGGTCAAACGGAATGAAAGGAGCACTGCTTTTTTTAGCCATTGATGGGTTATCCACTCGTCGCCAATTTTTTCTGCCACGCGGCGTGCTCCGCAATCCAATTCCTGCAAAGCCCACTCAACAGCGACGATCAAATCTTTATCATGCAAATCTAGATTTTCGCGGTTATCCCAGGCTTTTTCGATGATAGCTCTTTGCTCGTTATCATAAGCTACCTCATCTTCCATGCTCCAGCCTTCGTATGGCTTTGCGGTTTTTGGCTTTTTGGTAGAATCATCTTTCATCGAACGAACCTTGTTTATTTTGTGCGAAGAGTATGCCCAACGTTGGATTTCGGGTCAAGCGCGCAATGAAGAGTATTTATTTGAGGAGGTTATCAAAAAATTTCTTACCATCTTCGCCACCGAGCAACTTGGAAATTGCGCGTTCAGGATGCGGCATCATACCGAGCACATTGCCTTTTTTGTTGGTGATTCCAGCTATATCATTGGCCGCACCATTAGGGTTTTGCATATAACGGAAAGCAACCTGGCCGTTATCTTCAATTTGTTTTAGTGTATCGGCATCAGCAAAATAATTGCCATCATGATGCGCAATTGGGAACATAACTTTATCATCGGCCTTATATTTTTGGGTGAACGGGCTGTTGGTATTAGCAACTTTCAATTTCTGCGGCTTGCAGATAAAGCTCAAAGTTTTGTTGGAAAGCAATACACCGGGCAGCATTTTGGCTTCAGCAAGAATTTGGAAACCATTACAAACGCCGAGCACCAAACGGCCCTCATCAGCATGTTTTTTAACTTCGCGGATGATGATGGAATGGGCGGAAATTGCGCCGCAGCGAAGATAATCGCCATATGAGAACCCGCCTGGCAAAACAATGAGATCTAATTTAGGCACCGACGCATCTTTATGCCATAACATGGTGACTTCGAAACCGGAGTTTTCCAACCCGATTTTCATGTCACGGTCACAATTCGACCCCGGAAAAACTACTACGCCTGCTTTCATTTTAACAACTTTTTCTTATTAAGAATTTTTTCTAATCCTAAGCTTATGAATATAAATCCGTAGGAAATAGGAATTGCAAGTGCCGCCGTAATAACAATTGTAATTAATAACGTTTCTGGCACTACTCCAAAATCCACAGAAAATATGTCAAGATCTTTAATATCATTGCCAAACATTATCAAGTTAAAACCTAGGCTATGAAAAATTATATAAATTAATGGAAGGTAAAAAACAATTTTACGCATTTTATCGGCCGATTTTTTCCGAAAATACAAATACAGCAAAATTAAAAATGGAATATAGCTGCATAAAGCGCTTCCAGTAAAAAACCAATAATCTTTCGCAAATAATAATAGGATGAATGTGACGACGGGTAGAAAAAGACATATATTATAATATGTTTTTCTCTTCATCTAGCCAACCAGTTCGAACCTGAAATTTTCGATTACGGTATTGGCAAGCACGCTTTCGCAGGCTTTCTTGATTTTTTCTTCCGCGTTATCGGCGCTATCAAGCTCCAACTCAAAATATTTGCCCTGGCGCACCTCTTTGATGCCTTTGATATCAAGGTTTTTGATTGATTTGGAAATCGCCTGGCCTTGTGGATCAAGGACGCCGTTTTTTAGTGTTACGTATACTTTTGCTTTCATATAGGTTCGTTATGTTATAGTTAAATCGGCGGTGCCGGAATCATTGATTCAGAATCTGGTCCGCCCATGCCCGGCATTTCACCCATTCCTGGCATTCCAGGCGTAGCAGCGCCTGGTTTTACGTGCTGATATTCATCCGGAAAATCATCAGTTGGCGCCTGCTTGCCATTCTGCGGAACAGGTTGGCCGGGCATTGGCGGGGTTGGCTGATAATTTTGGTAATCTTGGTAGTTTTGCGCTGGCGGCATTGGTTGTTGCGGCTGGTTTTTTTCACAATCAAGGCGCGTGCCATCAGAAGTTGGCATGTGACAATCAGCCCATTGGTTAAACGCATGAGTTTGCTGGCCCATCCAAGTGCATGATGAGATTATCAAGACTGAGATGAGAGCGAAATATTTCATGCTATTTTGCTTCGTTTGGGTTGATGATTAGGCCTAAGCGTTTCGCAACTTCCTGGTAAGCTTCAGCTTCGCCGCCGAGGTTTTGGCGGAAGCGGTCTTTATCCATTTTTTCGTTGGTGTCATAATCCCACAAGCGGCAGGTATCAGGTGAAATTTCATCAGCGAGCATAATTTGCATAATGCCCTGCTCTTCCATTGTATAACGGCCAAATTCCATTTTGAAATCTACCAGTTTCAGCTTTGAGCCGATGAATAAACCAGAGAGAAAATCATTGATGCGTTGTGCGAGTGAGCGCAAAATGTCTAATTCTTCCGCACTGGCCCAGCCGAAGTTGATGATGTGGTCTTCGTTGACCAATGGATCACCCAATTTGTCATCTTTATAATAAAACTCGATGATTGGACTGAGCAAAATTGTGCCATCTGGCACGCCAACGCGTTTAGATAAGCTGCCGGCTGCAATGTTGCGCACAACTACTTCGAGCGGAATAATTTCCAAGTGGCGAACCAGCTGCTCGCGCATATTGAGGTTTTTAATGAAGTGAGTTGGAATGCCGATATCACCCAAACGTGTAAAGAGGAATTCGGAAATGCGGTTGTTGATTACGCCCTTGCCGGTGATAGTGCCTTTCTTGGCGTTATTGAAAGCAGTTGCATCATCTTTAAAATGCTGGATCAGCGTTCCCGGTTCCGGCCCTTCATATAATGATTTGGCTTTGCCTTCATAAATTGGCTTCTTGCGGTTTTTTGGCAGCATAAAAAATCTTTTGTTTAAATATAATTTACATTGTTGATATTTTGATCAGATAGCTATATCAAGATCTAATAATATAACAACTCTAAATATTTAATTATGCAGTTTAGTGAAAGAGAAAAGGCGTTTGAAGATAGATTCGCCCATGATGAGGAAATTCAGTTTAAAGTTCGCGCCCGCCGTAATAAGCAAGTTGGCATGTGGGCCGCAGAAAAGCTAGGAAAACAAGGCGATGCAGCTCATGATTACGCTGACCAATTAGTGATTGAAATGCTCGATAAAGAATCACTTTTACGCCGCCTGCATGAAGATTTTGCGCGGAGCGGAATTAACGTGAGTGAAACTCAATTATTTCGGCAAGTTGATGAATTGGCAATTGCCGCCAGAAATTTTTTTATGGAGGGTAAATAATGAGAATATCTACAGCCTTAGATTGGTTAAATGGCAGCGAATCACCAACACCTTTTGAAATTTTAGGTGTGGTGCGCACCAGCAGCAATGAAGAAATTAAACGCGCTTATCGCAAATTGATGATGCAAAACCACCCTGATTTAGGTGGCGACCTTAAACAAAGCCAGGCGATTAACGAAGCCTATAAAATTATCAAGCGCAAACGCGGAATTTAGTGACTTTAAAAATAATTCACCGCCCAAGCCCCAATTTTGATGAACGCAATGCGCCGGTTAGTTTGCTTGTTTTGCATTATACCGGCATGAAAACTGGAGCAGAGGCAATTGCGCGGCTGTGTGACGCGGAGGCTAAAGTTAGTGCGCATTATGTGGTTGAGGAAAATGGGGATGTTTATCAGCTGGTTGATGAATCAAAACGTGCATGGCATGCAGGGGTTAGTTTTTGGCGGGGTTTGAGAAATGTGAATGCGAATTCGATTGGAATCGAAATTGTGAACCCCGGCCATGAGTTTGGCTATCGCAAATTTACAGATGCGCAATATAAAGCGCTTATTGAATTATGCGGCGGAATTAAAAAGCGGCATAATATTGCCGATGTGAATATTGTTGGTCATTCCGATATTGCACCAGAGCGCAAAGCCGATCCAGGTGAGTTGTTTGATTGGGAATTATTGGCTAAAAATAATATAGGATTGTCATCCTCGGGCTACGACCCGAAGATCCAGGGCCGCACTTCACAAATCCTGGATTCTCGGATCAAGTCCAAGAATGACAGTTCTTTGGTTGAGCTGGGCTATGAATTTCATGATGAGGGGGCAATCACTGCCTTCCAGCGCCATTGGCGGCAAGACAAGGTAAATGGCCAGTGGGATGATGAGTGTGGACAAATCCTGGCAAATTTGCTAGAAACAGCGGGCAGATAGCCGGGCGGCAGCGCGTTAGCAATAACTCGAGGAAAGTCCGGACTCGGCAGGAAAATAGCAGCGGGTAATAACCGCCCAGGGTGACCTGAGGGAAAGTGCAACAGAGAATAGACTACCTGACTCTGCTCTCGAGAAGAGCCAGGAAAAGGTGAAACGGTGAGGTAAGAGCTTACCGCTTGGCTGGTAACAGCGAAGGCATGGCAAACCCTGCTACGAGAAAGACCAAATAGGCATGCAAACTTGGGTTCCTGACCAGCATGCGGGTAGGTCGTTTGAGGTTGTGGGTAACTACAATCCTAGATGAATTGCCGTCTCCGTTAGCAATAATGAAAGACAAAATCCGGCTTACAGGCTATCTGCATTTTAGAACATTAGAATTTAGAACTTTAGAACTTTAGGAAATTAATCTAATGTTCTAAGTTCTAACGTTCTGAAGTTCTTATATGCATCAATTCAACCCCTCAATATTTCGTGAATACGATATCCGCGGCACATTCGGCAAAAACCTGTTTGCTGCTGATGCTTACCAGTTAGGTGTGAATTATGCAGCATTGGTTGGCAAAGGCCGCATTTGCGTGGGTTTTGACGGGCGCATAAGCTCACCGGAACTTTCAAATGAATTAATGCGCGGCCTAACTGACGGCGGAGTTGATGTTGTAAATGTGGGCCTAGTGCCAACGCCACTACTCTATTTCAGCGTATTTCATCTTGATTCTGATGGCGGGATTATGGTCACCGGCTCGCACAACCCAAAAGATGATAATGGGTTTAAGATTATGCTGGGCAAAGAATCGTTACATGGTACGGATATTGCGGCGCTAGCAGAAATAAGAAAGATGAAAGATGAAGGAAGAAATGGGAAAATTGAGGAAATAGATTTACGTGATGAATACATAAAAAAAATTACTTCATCCTTCATAATTCATAATTCATCCTTTAAAATCGGTTTTGACCCAGGCAATGGCGCCACTGGCGAAATTGCGGTTGATTTGGCTAAGAAATTTGAGGCTAAAATCATCAATGAAAAAATTGATGGGAATTTTCCATCTCACCATCCTGACCCAACGGTAGAAAAAAATCTGGAGCAATTAAAAGAGCTAGTTCTCAAAAATAAACTTGATGTTGGCCTTGCCTTTGATGGTGACGGCGACCGGATTGGAATTGTGGATAACAAAGGCCGGCCAATTTGGGGCGATCAAATTTTGGCAATTCTGGCGCAAGATGTTTTGGCGAAAAATCCGGGCGCGCCAATTGTGGCCGATGTAAAAACCAGCCAAGCCGTGTTTAACCAGATTGAAAAGCTCGGCGGCAAGCCAGTTATGTGGAAAACCGGGCATTCGCTTGTGAAGGCGAAAATGAAGGAATTAAACTCGCCACTAGCTGGTGAAATGAGTGCGCATATTTTTATCGCCGACGAATATTATGGCTATGATGACGGTATTTATGCCGCGCTGCGATTTTTGCGCGTAATGCAGCGCACCGGAAAAACTGCGGCAGAATTGTTGGATGAATTACCAAAAATGTTCTCAACTCCGGAATATCGGATTGTTGTTTCTGAAGAGCGAAAGTTCAAAATCGTGGAAGAGATTACCTCAAAGCTCAAAGCTTTAAACTTTAAGCTGATTACTATCGACGGCGTGCGCGTTGAGTCCGCACACGGCTGGTGGCTTTTACGCGCTTCAAACACCGGGCCGCAACTAGTTGCAAGAGCGGAAGCGACATCAGAGAAAGAGCTGCAACTATTGATAAAATCATTGGAAAATTACCTTGATGAATGTGGTATTAGCTTACAATAATGGCAATTGATTAAGATTTTGTTTCGGTGGAGAGCTTTTTGATTAGACTGAGTGCATCTCCTCTAAATTTGCCAGAATAAGTCGTAATAACATACAGAAAAGCAATGAATAACTCACTTTTATATTCATTATAGGTTTGCTTAAAAGTTTTGTGATTGACAAAAATATCGTAAAGCTCGGCACCAATTACAAAAGCAGCAAAAAGCAAGGCACCAATTATAATAACTTTCCCGGAATTATGATCGCCAACTTCAATAACGCCTCTTTTCTTAGCTTGGGCGAGGATTTTTTCTTCAGATTTTGTGAGTTCTTCGCGCACGAATAAACTAAACGCGGCTATAACCACCGCGGCCTTTGCGGTTGATGAGGTCAGTCAATGAAGAGACTTTGTTCACTTTATCAAAGCCATATTTTTCAAGATCACTGGCGAGAACCAAAACGTCAGATTCAGTATCTTCGCATTCTTCCAGAACTAGTTGTACCGCTGCAATCATTGTTTTTACCTATTGATTGTTATCTTTAACACGTTGTCTATATTCGTCAATACATAAGAGAACTTTGCGAAGTGCCGAGCTAACTCTTACTTTCATTGCGTTTGTAGGCTCTTTTCCGCTTTCAATTACGCGGCTAAAATCTTCGGCTAAAGTGTTAGCTGATTCTTCAATTTGCTTAACAAGCCCTTCAATTTCTTCAACAAATTGGTCGTGATCGGTGATAGATTCATGATATGCTGTTTTTAGAATATTCTCAGCATGATCATATAACTTGGCGATGTTATTGAAAACTTCGTCAAATTGTTCTGTGTCTGACTTTTGCACGGCGTTCATTTGTTAAAAATTACCTAAAATTTTATCTAATATAACATAATTGTTAAGTTTTGTAAAGACATTTTTTGGAGCAGCTAAATATAGGAAAACAATGATTTTTTAGAAAGATTCTAAGATATACTTGATATTTGCTAAAACTTCAATACACCTCCAGTTGTCAGAAAGCAAATATCAGATATCAGTAGGCGGCTCCCGCTTGACATCTGACATCTGATAGCTGATATCTACGCGAGTGCGAAGGGGTGGCTTTATGAGGCTGCCGCTACGAACAAAGTGAGCAGACACTTAAAAAAGCCTTCAGCCGGGTGTTCTGGGTGAAGTAAAATGCGGAGGGGTGGCCGAGAGGCTGAAGGCGCTAGTTTGCTAAACTGGTATACGGGTTAAACTGTATCGTGGGTTCGAATCCCATCCCCTCCGCCATTTACAATAAATTAGGCTGTATGCGCAACAGCGCAGCCTTATTTATTGTAGAATTGTGATGTGGGTGAGAACGTAGTTCGAAGCCGAGGCTAATAGGCCGAGACAACGGAAGGGAGCTAAAGCTCCCGCGCGAATCCCATCCCCTCCGCCACTAAAAAAGAACTAAAATGGAAAATGAAAAAATAGACAGATTTGCATTAGGATATACCTACGCATGGTTAATATTTTTCTTCCCGTTCATTATCTTAAAATTTTTTCCTAGCTATAACGGAGCAGAAATCCTCTCTGTATTTTTAGCAGTTCCTTGCGGCGGTGCCTTGCTATTTTTTTGCGTAATTGCCCTGATTATCAATTTATTTAAAAAACGCCTAATTGCAGCATTATCAATTTTAGTTTCTCCGTTAGCAGGAGTTGCAATTCTGGCTATGCTTCATATAACCCACATTCCTTTGTGGATTTATCTCCAAGTGCATAAACCATCATATATGCAGCAAATTGCAAAAGAACCTCGTATACCCGGAAAACCTATTGTAAAATCATTTTATGTAGGTGGTTATGGCATGGTTGCGAGCGCTTGCGGATCTTATAACATAGTTTATGATGAAGGAGATGAAACTGAAAAGCTCTACAAAACCAATAAATGCGCTACTCTTATAAAATTAGAGAAGAATTTTTATTTTATCGATTATCTTGAATCAGGTTGTATATACCAAAGTAAATACTAACCAACCAGATTGGCAGCCTTTGGCCATTTAAAAAACACTTCCATTTTTACAGCAGCAATAATAAAAATAATTCCATGAGCATTTTTTTAATTGAAGATGAAGCGCACGGAGAATCGCATGGGCAGTTTGCTAGTTATGAAGAGGCCTTGCAGGAATTAAAAGTGCGAGCAGGCATCTCATGGGATGCTGAACCTAATAAAGCCCCTTGCACTAATTGGAAGAATTGTGGCAGAAGATATGAAATCGTTGAATTTGATAATTCAACAAAGCCATGGGGACAATTGTCGCGAGTATCGGTATTAAATATATCGGCCGAAGGCGTTAAATGGGATCTGTAAATCCGTAACCCACATGCATAATTATTGCCTTGGGCTGGCGTCTACTTTATAACCCCAGCATGATCCGCTTAACTGAAATAAAACTGCCGCTTGACCACGCGCCCGAAGCTATTGAAAAAGCCGCGCTGGCCAAACTCAAAATCACGGAGCGTGACTTGGTTTCCTGCAAAATCTTTCGTCGGGCGCATGACGCGCGCAAAAAACCTGCGATTTTGCTGATTTATACGCTTGATGTCGAAGTGAAAAATGAGGCGGCAATCTTAAAGAAATTCGCGCGCGATAAGGATGTCAAACCAACGCCGGATATGGAATATAAATTCGTGGCGAAAGCACCATCGACACCATTCAAACGCCCAATCGTAATCGGCGCTGGGCCGTGCGGGCTGTTTGCGGCGTTACTTTTAGCGCAAATGGGTTTTAAGCCGATAATATTAGAGCGCGGCAAAGTTGTGCGCGAGCGGACGAAAGATACCTGGGGTTTGTGGCGAAAATCCAAGCTCAACACTGAATCAAACGTGCAGTTTGGTGAAGGCGGCGCGGGAACTTTCTCGGATGGAAAGCTATATAGCCAAATCAAAGACCCGCGATATCTGGGCCGCAAAGTGCTGACCGAATTCGTCAAAGCCGAAGCGCCGGAAGAAATTTTAACCGAGGCGCACCCGCATATCGGCACATTCCGTTTAGTAAAAATGGTAGAAAATATGCGCCAGACTATCACCGAGCTTGGTGGAGAATATCGTTTTGAAAACCGCGTGGTGGATTTTGATATCGATGCAAACCGGCAAATGCGCGGAGTGATTCTTGAAAATGGCGAACATATCGAAACTGACCATGTTGTGCTGGCAATCGGCCATTCTTCGCGCGATACGTTCCAGGTTTTGCATGAGCGCGGCGTTTATATTGAAGCCAAACCATTTTCGATTGGTTTTCGCATCGAGCACCCGCAATCACTAATTGATGTTGCGCGTTTTGGCGCTTGTGCTGGCAACCCAATTTTAGGCGCAGCTGATTATAAACTGGTGCACCACGCATCAAATGGGCGTGATGTTTACAGTTTTTGCATGTGCCCGGGCGGAACTGTGGTTGCGGCAACTTCGGAAGAGGGCCGCGTGGTGACCAACGGCATGAGCCAATATTCGCGCGCTGAACGCAATGCAAATTCTGGCATAGTTGTTGGCATTACGCCGGAAGTTGATTATCCGGGTTCGCCACTAGCAGGGATTGATTTGCAGCGGAAGCTGGAATCCGCAGCATTTATCGCTGGTGGTTCGAACTATGCCGCGCCGGCGCAATTGGTTGGGGATTTTATCAAAGGCGTGGCTTCAACTCATTTGGGAGATGTGATTCCGTCATATAAACCAGGCGTTACGCCAACGAATTTGGCAGAGTTTATGCCAAGCTTTGTGATTGAAGCAATTCGCGAAGCCCTGCCCGCTTTTGGCCGCCAGATAAAAGGCTATGATATGAATGATGCTGTGCTGACCGCGGTTGAAACGCGCACATCATCGCCAATTCGGATTAAACGTGATGAGAGTTTTCAGAGCTTAAACACGCGCGGCTTATATCCGGCCGGCGAAGGCGCTGGCTATGCAGGCGGAATTTTATCGGCCGGTGTGGATGGGATAAAGGTTGCCGAAGCGGTGGGGTTGGATATTTTAAACAAATAGCCCTCTTGACTTTATTATGCAGAAATAGACAATAAAAAATATGCGCAAAATTATAATATTTTCTCTTACTTTCGGTTTATGTAGCATTACGTCGCAAGCAGCCGAGGTTTATCACGACCCTGTAGATGGAAAAGATTATGTAGCAGATAAATGGGTTAAATATACTCCAGACGATTCTTCACAATCTCCAGAAATTGATTCAGCAAAAGTTGACTATGAAATTAGATTACTTTCCGCGCAAAGCGACTTTGAAGAAATTAACGCGCCAACTTTGTCTAATTATATTAGGTCTATAGAAAGAATTTTGAACAAGCAGGTAGATAAATACGGTGGAAATGGGCAAATAATAACTCAAATCGAATTAAACAGTATAGACAATCCAAAATTTTCTATTTCCCGCCAAGGCAATATATCGGAGAAACTTTTACAGAATTATTACGATGAAATTAAAAAATTACCGCCGCTAAAAAGCAAAACTAAAAAACTGACATTTCAAATAACATTTAATATTAAAAATTAATTACAGGAGCCTTAATATGAAAACCATCATCACCCTCGTCCTCACGACACTCCTCACCTTCACCAATGCCAATGCGGCAGCTCCCGATGTTCCGGCAGGTGAATATACTACCGACCACGCGCATTCGACGCTGGTGTTTAGGCTAAGCCATATGAGTTTTTCTAACTATACCGCGCAATTCAAGCAGTTTGATGCCAAGCTGAACCTTGATCCGGCGCATCCTGAAAATGCGAAATTGGAAGTGACGATTGACCCGCGCTCACTTGATCTGCCAACTCCGCCAGCTGGTTTTAAAGATGAATTGCTCGGTAAAAACTGGCTTGATACAGCGGCTTTCCCGCAAATAACTTTCAAATCAACTAAAATTGAAGTGAGCGGCAATAATGCGAAAATCACTGGCAATCTTACATTGCACGGTGTTACCAAACCGATAGTTTTGGATGCGGTTTTCAACGGCGGTTGGAAAGGCTTGCCGGGAATGGATCCGAATGCGCGCGCTGGTTTTTCCGCGCATGGCACTTTCAAACGTTCTGACTTTGGCGTTTCATACGGAATTCCGCAGCCAGGCAGCAATATGGGCGTTGGCGATGAAGTAAGCGTAACGATTGAAACCGAGTTTAAAGGCCCGGCGTTGCCTGCTGCTAAATAAGCTAAACCAGGCCAAGCTCGGCGAGTTTGCGCAATAGCTTATCATCCATATCCATGTTTTTGGTGTCCAAATCTTTTGGCACATCACCAACTTCGAAATAACGCCAGCCCTGGAAGGCTTTGCGTGGGCGCGGCTCAACTCGCACCAGTTTTTTATCGAGCATAATACCGCATGAGGGAATGCCGTTTTTGTCTACTTCGCGCAAATCCATAATTTTTTGCCGCACAGAAATAAATCCGTTGATAACCCAATAAAGCGAGCCGCCATCCAGCACTTTTTCTGCGCGTTTCGGTGTTTGGCGAGTGATGTGCATGGCATATTTTTCTTTGGCATAGCGCTTCTTCTGCCAATCTGCCAGTTCTTCGATTGAATCTGCGCCAACGCAAAGTTTTATGATATTGACTGTCATTAGTTTAAGAATATCAATTTAAAGAATAAAAATACAATAGCAAAGCGTCTCGCAACGTTCATTTTTGAGTGTTTGCAAAGCAAATACAGCGCGCACCCTATGGGGCTTGAAGCGCGAAGGATTGGTACATTGAGTACCAATCCTTCTAGTTCAAGAGGTGCGCGCAATATAGTTATTGAATTGTCGAAATAGCTCTCTTAATTATAATAACTCAAAAAACGGAGATATTTTATGCCTAGCTTATTTGACCCATTGCAACTTGGCGCAATCACTTTGCCTAACCGAATTATAATGTCGCCACTCACCCGCTGCCACGCAATTGACCGGCGCATTCCTAATGATCTGATGGCAAAATATTATGTGCAGCGCGCCAGTGCGGGAATTATTTTCTCGGAGGCAACTTCGGTTACGCCGATGGGTGTTGGTTATCCTGATACGCCGGGAATTTGGTCTGATGAGCAAGTTGCGGGATGGAAAAAGATAACAAAAGCAGTCCATGATGCTGGCGGGCGAATGTTATTACAGCTATGGCATGTGGGAAGAATTTCGCATCCGAATTTTTTAAATGGTGAATTGCCGGTTGCACCAAGCGCGATCGCGGCGGAAGGCCATGTTCGGCAAATGCGGCCAGAAGCGCCATATCCGGTGCCGCGGGCTTTGGAGTTAAATGAAATTCCCGGCATTATCGAAGCTTACAAAAAAGGTGCGGAAAACGCCAAGAAAGCTGGTTTTGATATGGTGGAAATTCATGGCGCGAATGGTTATTTGCTCGACCAATTCTTGCAAGATGGCAGCAACAAACGCACCGATATTTACGGCGGCTCAATCGAAAACCGCGCTCGTTTAATGATGGAAGTTACTGATGCAGTAATTTCAGTTTGGGGAGCTGATCACGTTGGCATGCATTTGGCACCGCGCGGCGATGCGCAAAGCATGGGAGATTCCAACCCGCTGGCAACATTCAGCTATGTTGCGCGTGAACTTGGCAAACGCAAACTAGCATTTATTTGTGCGCGTGAATATTTGGGCGAAGGCCGGATTGGGCCAGAGCTTAAAAAAGCTTTTGGCGGTACTTATATTGCCAATGAAAAATTCACAAAAGAAACCGCGCAGCAGGTGCTTGATAAAGGTGAAGCGGATGCTGTGGCTTTTGGCCAATTGTTCATCGCCAACCCGGATTTGCCGAAGCGCTTTAAACTGAACGCGCCGCTCAACACACCAAACCCGCAGACATTTTATACCAAGGATGAAACCGGCTATACCGATTACCCAACATTAGCAGAAGCAGCATAAAAGAATTATTGTGGAGTTCTGCCACCTGCTAGCGCTTGCGCATTTTCAGCAATACGGTTGCGATTAACTCTATCTGAGAGAGCTTCAAAATTTTTTGCAAGCTGCGCATCATCTACAACCAGTTGCTTAGTTTCATCGTTCCAGCTCATGCATTCCGCCATAGCCTCTGCAACTTCACCATTAAATGCGTTGGAACCTTTTCCTATTGAATAAGGGTAATTAGCTTCCGCAAACTTACGCCATAATTGTTGTAGTTTTACTTCGCTTATACCGTCTTCAGAAATTGTAATACCTTTTAATTTTCCTTTTACCTTAGATATTAGCCTGTCATAGAACTTTTTTTCAAGCGGCACACCTTGATTGCAATCTCTAATAATAACATTGTGCACTGCATCCCATATTACAATGTCATTTGCAGTTCTTACAAACCCTTCAAAATGTTGGCGTGACGCCAGAAAAACGGCAGCTACAAAAGGGAAAAAGCCATTAAGTTCAATTAGATGTTTTGCATAAACAGCTCTTTCAAAAAGAGAAATCCCCCCCTTCCATAGCTGTGTCATATCAGTAGTTATAATAAATGGATTAAATTCCCCAGCTCCTTTGAAGCTAATTTGAGTTGGGTTTGGATGAGCAACATTTAATAAACGTAAAAATTTATAAGCAGGAGCGTATTCTGGAAGCTTGCCCGGCGTAGACTTTGTAATAACTAATTGTTGACCAGGTTTAGGCGCAGCAACAGCAAAAGCTGTAGGTTGAGCTGCATTAAAAATTTGAGCTTTAGTAATAGGTATATTGCAACTTGCGCAAGCATCTAAAATTTTTGCTGTATGTTTATAAGTTGGATATTCATTTGTTAGATATTTCTCGTCAAAAGCAGTTGCGCCACCAATTATAATAGCCTCATATTCTCCGTCACGAAAAGGTTTGTGGCGCTCAATCATAGCCAACATGCGAATTTTTATATCTTCAGCACTAACCGAATTGTCAACCGTCATAAGCTCTGTTTGGCCGGTTCTGTTATTACGAAAAATAACTGCCGCTTCAACAAAAATATCTCTTGTACCGAGCTTAACTTTATCTTTGGCATCAGCATATGCCGCCATGCCAACAGGCACTAATTTTGCTGAATGATCAATTGGACCCTGGCTTTGATCATTTATAACTTCTGCGGCTCTCTCCAATGAAATCATTAATGTGCAGCATTTTTCTACTACGTTAGTTGTGTACTTCTGCAAAGGAGATGTAACTTCAAAAATCATTTTGTATACTTCAGAGTATTCTTGCTGCCACTTGCGAATTAGAACCCTTACATTTTCAGGAGTCCTTGTTGCGCGAAGGAATTCATCGAAGTAGGCTTTTACACTATTTTCAGATTCCAAGGGATATTCAGGCGACATGAAGCTTCGTATAATTTTTTCTGCAGCATCCATAGAAACTTCATCAGATTCCGATACTAAACCCAGCTCTTGAAAAAGCCCTTTAGAAACTTCAACTCCGCTTTCGGTAGCTTCAAGTGAAGCATCAATAACTTTTCTATAACAATTCATTCACGAGAACTATGGCATCGGAATAGGATTTTTCATCATAAAAAGCTTTTGCAACTTTATGAATTAATGAAGATGCATCGGAAATTTTGTTAATTTTGTAGCCAATTTGAAAAGCCCATATCGTACATTCTCTTAAACCAGCATGATCTAAAGGCTTTTTCGTTAAAGCCTGTTCTATCGAAGTTTTTAACTGGTCAAATATTTCGTCAAC